>MDTC01235850.1_pt1 | contig 16809 bp, 13 predicted proteins | sample 811181 | NCBI WGS metagenome assembly MDTC01 (sample SAMN05326644, study PRJNA326480) | marine metagenome | isolation source: seawater | place: Pacific Ocean: North | collected 2011 | reverse complement strand
TTCATGTGATTTCATCACCTTTCTTATAAATAAGACTGAAGATTAAGCGCGCGAGTCATCAAGTTTAACCGAGAAAATCGCTCGGTGGCTGGTATGTCAAGACCCCAACTAAACCCAGATCATCATCAGCACCGGTGTGAGTTATATAATCTGGGCTTTCAAGAGTCTCAACGCTAATGTTAGTACCAAGGGTTTCATTTACATAAGAAATGAAGACTTCGTCTTCCCCAAATTTCTCTAGTATCTGGTCTACTTGCTCAGCAGAAATCTCAGATGCGATTCTCCCAAGATCTATTTTCTGCAAAACAGACACCAACGCCTCTCCATTAGGCATACTGATCAAAGAGTTAAATTCCTCTTCAGCCAGTGCACGAGCCGCGGCTTCTTCCGAAATGGGGTCTTGCGAAGGACGCTCTTCGGAGGTTGCCTGCGATGTCGTGACTTGCTCTGCGGGTTCTTCGGACGTGGTTTGGGATACCTCTTCTCGCACTGAGGGCTCTTCGGATGTGGTAGGGGGTATGTCTTCTTGGTCTGAGGATTGATCAGAGCTTGTGACTAGCTCCAGCCACTGAATAAATGCAGGGTCCTCTCCAAACTTACTAAGAACAAGATCGACCTGCTCTTCAGATACGCTTGCCAATATGTATTCAACCCCAATACTTTCAATCTGCTGAACAAGCTCGGCCCCTGATGGTGAACCCAGCAAAGCGGCGAATTGCTCTCCTGGCAGGCCTGCGGGGGTAGCCGGCATGACGTCCTCGGGCTCGTCGATTGGAGGCGCCGAGCCACTAGGCGCGAGATTGCCGTCCGAATCGTAACTCATCAATTCGCCGTACTGATTTACTAGAGAGCCGTCTAACCGAATTGTGATTGGACCTTGCCCGCCTGTACCCTCCGCATAAGCGATTGCTTCCGCAGCCGAACTGAAACGGCCGAACTCGCCCAACTCAGCTGGCTCAGCTGGCTCAGCTGCGGGTGAGTCTATAGGTACAGCCATCCCGTAAGGAGCGAGGTTGCCGTCTGAGTCATACCGCATCAACTGACCATTCTGATTTACCAAAGAGCCATCTGATCGAACGGTGATTGGTCCCTGATTGCCCGCACCCTCTGCATAAGCTATCGCTTCCGCAACTGAACTGAAACGGCCGAACTCACCCAATTCAACTGGTTGTTGAGTCTCATCACCGTAAGTTGGAGGCGGGGTGTCAGAGAAAAAGTATGCCGTCATCTCTGACGCCGATAAACTCTCAGTGTCTTTTCCATTTGGTCCGGCTGGGGCTTTAGTCCAGCTACCATCTACGTACCAAAGATGCCCGGAGCTAAATAACACTGCCGTGCTGCCATTAAAATTATCTATAGCAACAATATCCCCGCCGGGATAAACGATACCTCCATAATCTTTTATCTGTGGACCTTCGGTAGATCCAACGCGGTAGGTGCCATCATCCATCTTGAACAGAGAATAAGCGCCATTACTCTCTATTTCGACACCGCTTCCTGAGGACGGTGGATCAACTGGCTCTGGCACTGGTTCAGGCTCTGGCTCTGGCTCTGGCTCTGGCACTGGTTCAGGCTCTGGTACTGGTGCATTAATTGGCGGCGCCATGCCATATGGAGCAAGGTTGCCGTCTGAGTCATAAACCATCAACTGACCATTCTGATTTACCAAAGAGCCATCTGATCGAACGGTGATTGGTCCCTGATTGCCCGCACCCTCTGCGTAAGCTATCGCTTCCGTAACTGAACTAAAGCGGCCGAACTCACCCAATTCAACTGGTGGTGGTGCTGGATCTGGCTCTGGTGCAATAATTGGCGGTGCCATGCCATATGGAGCAAGGTTGCCGTCTGAATCATATCCCATCAACTCGCCGTTCTGATTTATCAGGGAGCCGTCTGACCGAATTGTGATTGGACCCTGACTACCCGCACCCTCTGCGTAAGCTATCGCTTCCGTCACTGAACTAAAACGGCCGAACTCACCCAATTCAACTGGTTTGGGGGCTGGATCAGGTGTGCTGTCCCCATTACCATAGGTTGACGGAGGACTGTTAGAAAAAAAATAAGCTGTCATCTCTGACGCCGTTATATTTTCGGTATCTTTTCCATTGGGCCCGGTTGGGGCTTTAGTCCAACTGCCATCCACGTACCAAAGATGACCGGAGCTGAATAACACTGCTGTGCTGCCATTAAAACTATCTGCAGCAACAACATCCCCACCGCGGTAGACACTGCCTCCATAATCTTTTATCTGTGGGCCTTCGGAAGATCCGACGCGGAAGGTTCCATCATCCATTTTGAAAAGCACGTACGCGCCGTAGTTTTCTACCTGATTGGACATGTTATTTCTCGATATTACTGTGGCATTCAGCTGCTACGATACTGGGGCACGCTTAGATTTCTTTACTACAATTTATTGCAAAGCTAATTATCTGTGGCCGGAAAGCATGTGCCATATTCAGCGCTATGGTTTATCAGCCCAGTGCTCCAGTTAAAAGGGGCCGGCGAGAACTGATATTAACTTTATTAGCCTGTCGCAATCGGGGATTAAATCTTCAACTGGCAAGAAAATCTGGAGCCGCCACTTAGTCTTTACGTTAGTGTGCGAGTCAATGAAGTCCAGAGGTTAGTTAAACCGACTGAAACACTAGGAATAGAGAAAAGATAAAACACAATGGATTTTTCAGTAATCTTGCGCAAGTATTTACAGTTTATTCCGCTAGCCGCCATTCTACTTTCTTCAAGTGCAAAGGCATAAAGCCCTTACGAAGCTTCCTTAAGTGAGAGCCTACTGAACATACCGTACATACTAGTCGGTGATCAGGCCTACGAAGCTACTTTTAAACAGACTGGAGATAACTGCCCGTCTATCTGCTTTAAATTGCAAAAAGCTGAGCTCAGGCAAAGCGTGCTGTCAGCAGTTAACGCACCATTTATTGACGGCTCTCTAATACGACTGCCGCGTCTTCGAGTTAGCGACGAGCTATATTCAGCTAATTTCTCTGTAATCGATGGCGAAACGATTTTTTTGTCGAGTTATCAGGCATTGACCAATGAAAGATCGTTTCCGTTATCCACATCTATTGCTAGTCGGCACGGACAAGGAGAAAAATGGGGCTTTGAAGGGTCAATGGTCAATATGCTGCAAGGCGGCACGTCGCCGCTTTTAGTGAAATCTTTTTTAGCATGTCAGTTTGCACTAATGAAGACGCAACTGGCTGCTATAAACAGCCTCCCCTATTTCTCTATGAATGGGACAGCGGTAATGGTCAATTTATTGATGTCTCAAATAGAATAACAAACCCAGGCGAGTTCCTCGCCCCGTTTACCTACTCTTATCTTGTTGCAGACTTAAATGGCGATGGTAGAGAAGACTTGGTTGCTGGCACTAACGGGGAATACTTCTCGCCTCCTGGAGAGCGATATTTGGGTTGGTCGTGGGAAAATTATGTGCTTTTGAGTAATGCCGACTCCACTTTTACATGGAAAGCTCTTCATGAGTTCAAAGGTAATACACGCCACCTATCAGGCGGAGATATAGATAACGACGGCGACTTAGACCTTTATGTGGGCGATGCGGCCGATCCTGACAGGCAGGCAGATTGGGAAAATTATCCAGAGGGCTTTGGAGGTTACTTCTTAATCAATGACGGATCTGGAAATTTTACGAGAGGATCTCAGCGGTTTATAAACACTTACAGTTCTGAGTTAGCGGACTTAAATAACGACGGCCTTTTGGATCTGATTCTTGCTTCTAGTGGACCGTACACCTGTCCAGGCACTCGAGTAGACTGTAGACGTTTTAACGGCGTGTATATTTATCGCAATAATGGAGATAAGACTTTCACAGAAATCGCCAGTGACTTGCCATTCACTGAGGAGCACAATTTAACGAAAGGAGGGCCTTGGACCATTCGGTTAGATGGTATCGAATATGAGCACCCCGGAATAGGTATTAACAATAATGCATTCGATGTTAATTCTGACGGCCTTCTGGATATTCTCATTACATATGGTAGCGATACGTCGAACCAGTATTTCGTTTCATTTTTAATCAATCAGGGGGATTTTAAGTTTGAGCTAGATCGAAATCGGATCAGGCATTTCCATGAAGACCAAATCGTAGTTTGGACTAAGGTGTTTGATGCTAATCAAGATGGCCACCTCGATATTTATTTTCAGCGAAAATATGGAGGTTGGGGCGATCTATTAGATGCCTTTATCAACGAAGCGATTTACTATAACTACGGTAACGGTTATTTCGCTAATGACAATCTTTTAGGATTGCCACAGATTCATGGTGGCCTAACTGTATTTGATGTAAATCAAGACGGACTAAATGATTTTATATCTACAGATAATTGGGCACAACAATGGATCTCAGAATCTGCGAGGGAAAAGACTACCAAAGTACTTTTCCAAGATTTGCTCAAATCAAATTAAAATAATTTTAAAAGGACTTTACAGATTTATTTTTAACGCGATACAGATTTTAGGAGAGTAATCTGTGAACATTCCACTTCTACCACTAATTACTGTTTTATCCTCTGATTTTCACAATTCAGAGATCAAATGTTGATTCAATTTTAGCCTCAATAATTTTCAGGCATTTCTTCTGAAACTGAATTTCCTCCAAGATTTTTGCTCGGTGCTCCTCCAGTAACCCTTTACGCCTTTTTACAGTCTTTTTACCCTGAATGTAGAGTTGGCCGTATTCTCGAATTTGTCTTATTGGCATATTCGTACCTCGCAAGACCTTGATAAATTTCAATGCCCTCAGATCAGATTCAGTATAGGTTCTACGGCCAGCGGAATCTTTGATGATATTTGGCAGCAGCCCCGAATTCTCATAGTAGCGCAGAGTATGATGTGAGAGCGCGGTTTCTTGTGATGCCTGGGAGATAGAATAAACTTTCATGGTTCAGATATTTATTTAGCCACACGCTTTCGAAAAGTGTCGCCCGCCATTTTAAGCGTTCTGGCCCTCGAAAGAAATCTTGGCAAAAGTGCAAATTTCCTATTTCGTTTTCCCGCTATTTTATAGACCTGATTTTCCAGGAACGCATCTAGCCCCTCTGTTGCCACATCATCACTGGACATGCCAGCCTCACCGGACTCACTTAGTTGAGCGTTTAATTCTTGAAGTTCAGCAGAAGAATTTTCAGAAGCAACTCGACTGAACTCACTTACTGTCGCCCCCGGGCAGAGTGTCATAATTCTGACTCCCTTATCCGCATACTCATAACGAATGGCATCCGAGAACAACAATACATAGGCCTTGGATGCGGAATACACGCTTGCAAAAGGCACTGGGACAAAGGAGGCTGTAGAGCCAATATTAATTACACCACCATGACCACGAGCCACCATTTCAGGTATCGCCAGACGGCATAGATCAGTCAGAGATGTGATATTTAGCTGAATCATCCGAGCATAATCATCAGCATGAAATTCAGTAAAATCCCCCCAACGCCCATAGCCGGCGTTATTAATCAATAAATCTACCGTAAGCCCAGAATCTCTGATGTCGGCATAGAGTTTCTCCGCCGAACCACTCATGCTTAAATCTGCAACAAAGACATAAGCCTGCTTGCCACACTTACGAATCACCTCTGCTTCATCTTCCAGCCTGTTCTTTGACCTCGCGGTGAGAATCACATTTGCTCCACGCCTAGAGAGTTCATGGGCGATAGCTAACCCAATACCTGATGATGCTCCTGTCACTAATGCAGTTTTATTCTCATATGAGTTCACTTTATGCTCTCCATTTTTTTCATGTAGCGTTTTACGCGGTACACTTTATTTGTACTCCAAATGTTTAGTCCAGCCAATCCGTCTAGGGCTAACGGTCAGCAGCAGCTGCCTCTCTCTCCTCTGCACGCGCGCCTCGCAGGATATTAGCCATACTATTTTTGCCTTCATGACAGGCATATTCGTAAATCTGCCCTGCGACCTTCGTCATCGGGACGATAGCCGTAATCCGATCAGTAAATGTTGAGGGATCATCAATTGTGAACGAATATTCGACAGTATCGTGAGCAGTGCGGGCCAGCCGCTCAGTAAGTAAGACGTTCAAATTACTGCCAGTGGCATTAAACGTCTGACGCAAGCCGTTAAAGTTTCTCGTTTCGATCACTAACGTATTGCCATCCCACCAACCACGCGAATCGCCTGACCAAAGACGTATATCTTCGTCTAACGGTGGAGCTTTTCCCAGTCTCACAATACGCGCATCATGAATCATTTCATTAAGTATGACAGCGGTATCCTTGCTCTGGATTATCTGTACATTGTTGTTATAGAGGCTCGGCACAAAGGGAGGGCCAGAATTAAACCCGACCAAACATCGCGTTGAGAGGCCGCGATCTTCTGGCCCTTCCTTGGCAATTCCTCCAAGCTCAAAACGCACAGGCCGTGTCCCCGGATTGTCGAATCGCCCGCCGTATTGCGTCGGCGCACCTCTGACGGCATCAGGCACGCGACCATTTTTGGGGTAAACGATATGTGAAGTACGAACGAATTCCCCGAGGCCAGCGCTTTCCGTCCAAAAATCATTGTAGCTTACCCCTGTATCAGAGCCCCTGACTTGAGGCGGGGGATCTGGATTTACGACTCGAGTCAAGGCCGCCGCTTCGGCTGCAGCCGCTTCCGCGTCCACTCGCTTGTGCTCTGCCGCTACTTCAGCTGCGGTCAGGAATTCCTGCTCACCGAATCGAGGGTCGCGCTGCATCGGTGTATTAGAGCTGAAATTCCAGACTCCCTGCAGGTCCGGTTGGCCGTATTCAGTGCGAGGCACTTGATAATCATCATCCCGCTCAAGTGGAAAGACGCCACTTGATATGGTGAAAGTCAAGAGCGTTACCAGTGAGACAGCAATTTGACTTATATTCATCATATCTCCAATGGGGAAAGCAGTTCTTATTTCGATTTGATTTAGCCACTTTCTGATCGCCGGACTATAAATGTTAGAGTGCACTCTATGTCAAGCAGTTTTGAGAAACGAGCGGGGTAAGGCAAAATAGTAGCGTTTGCAGAAAGGACAGCAGGGCTGCTTTAGAGTTTCAAAACGGACAATGCTATGTAATCTGCCTACTTAGCTAACTACAGAGGTCCTCACTAAACCTGTCCACTTTTACGCGATGACCGCCATCGCGATCACTGCGTACTGGAAATACTATGAGCAAATTTAATTTCTCGAAATCTATAGACGCTTGCGCCAGTCACTATGGAGATGAAGCGGAAGCAGTTAAGGAGTACCTTACTGAAGGGCTGCGGCGTGCGCTCGCGCTTGATAATCGTGGCCCTATTAAATTTGACGAAGACGGCAAATTGGATGAAAAAATCTTGGATGCCTATTCACGATATGGATTCTATGTTTTTGAATCGGTTATTAAGCCGCGAGAGCTCTCGGATATTCAGGCGGATATTGCCGAACTGCGAGATCGGTTTCCGATAGCGCCAGGGGCTGCAGTAGACAAGGCGGGACGAAAAGCAATAGGCGTGGATTGCAGAGGAGCCGGTTTACGTTGGAGTAAGCCGCTAAGCGATCCTTTTGGAGGAACTGCTGCATCCAATGGTAGACATCAGGTAAAGCTAACGGAGCTTTCTGCTGCGCCTGATGCGCCTAAAGCAACACCATTTATACTCTCCGGGTCGCTGCAATTTTCAGATGCAGCTCTGCGGGCCTATGCGCACCCCGATCTATTGTGCGTTGCAGAAACCATTAATGGAGAGGATTTCTCGCCTTTTAACGAAGTCCTCTTTATCAAAGATCCGGGCCTGGGCGCAGCTGTGGCTTGGCATCAGGATGGGGATACGCATTGGGATAATCCTGAATTTGATGAAGGTATCCATGGCTTTAACTTCATGGCACAAGTCTATGGAAGCTCACCCGTCAATGGCGTTTGGACCGTGCCCGGCACTCACAAAGTTGGCAAGATAGACATTAAGGCAATGGTCGAAGATGCTGGAAGTGAGCGCCTGATAGATGCGGTTCCACTTGTTTGCGAAGCTGGGGATGTAGTCATTTGCAATCGTCAACTAGCGCATGGCTCTTTTGCGAATGCCGGGTTTGAACCACGGTTAACGATAAATTTCGGTTTTCATCGCCGTTCTTCCGTGCTTAATGTAAAAGGAGCCGGTATCCATAGCCCAAGTCAGATTTATACTGACAAGATTATCGAGGAACGCTCAAAAGTTATTGGATACGCGATAGATGCCCGCAGCCAAAAGTATCCGCACGAGAAACCATTTGTATACAAACCTTTCTCTGGGAGTAATAAATCTTTTATCTGGTGCGATAGAGCAAAAAACGAGATAAAAGACTATAACTTGCTAGATCTCAGTATCTAGGTCCAGACGGAGGAAGGTATGTCAAAACCGAGTTAACGTGCCAGCCTAATGCACGCCTTCGCAATAGAGTAGCGTGCAGCACCTTTGCGTTTGCATCTATTAAAGGGCGGGGGCGACATAGCACGATTCCATTAGCAACATGGCAATCCTCAAATGATAGCCTGAGCTGTTTTATCTCGGGACAGGCATGTTAGAAACCTCAGAATTGAGTGCGCCGAAGCGAAAGTAATTCGAGTGTGGCTTTTCTTGGGACTCAGCTGTGTATTAAATCTTTTGGTATGATTTAAGCAAAAATTGTAGCGGGCTGGACTTCAGCTTTGAGAAAACGAGATTCTCATACAGCACAACACCATCCACTGCTACCGTGCCGATACTTAACATTTGCTCACGATCGTCAAAAACAGCCATGTTCGGAACAGGCTTTTCCATCTCGTCAATGTTATCTAACCTTGGAATTATTGCTGTCGCATCGCCCTGATCTTCGATTTCAAAAACTGCCCTGTAAAATTTTCCCCCGGCAATTACATTAACAGCCAATGTATTATCAAGAGTGGAGTATGCAGCGGTAGGGGCTGTTGTATCCTCGTTCAGCAGGGTCATTTTTAAGGCTATGTGGTTATCCTGTCCAGGCGTTGCGCAATTGATCGTTTCCTCAAAGAAATCGTCGCCAGCCCCGCCGATGATTTCTGGCCCGAGCGCGGGATTTCTGAAAGCAATAGTCTCAACCACCTCGATACCGTAGCCGAGAACCCTTCCAAAGGGGATATAGCCATTATCTAGGGCATTATAAGATGGATTATCGGTAATGTTGATCGCCCATTCACTGGTGATGAGATCAGTAGCTTGGTTACGCACCCCCGAGATCACCCCTCTCCTATTGCTCAAAATTGTACTCTCGAAAGGAGTAGAACTAATTGGTTCAATTCTGCGGACACCGGAGGGACAGGTATTGAATGTGTAGCCCCCTCCTCGCAAAAATGACGCATTGGTTGTGCCATAGACAAAAGTATTATCGTAGTGGCCAGCCGCCACGTACTTGATGAAGTTTTCAGTTGTTTCTGGTGCCGATAGATTGTCAAGTTCCAGGAAGAAAACTCCCATTGAGGTTTCAACTTCGACGATGGTCCCAGCGACTAGCCGCGCTGATGCTGGAAGAAGGGTAAACACCAAGAGCACGGTGAGCACGAGGTATTTGCTAAGTGAACAACACAAGAAGGGCATTAGGGTCAATGTCAAATGGATGGTAAGGGATACGGACGATCTAACTTGCTTAGATCAACCTTGGTCGGTTCAACAATTGCAATCGAAGAAGCCGGAAAACCTAATCGGTGACCAATTCATCCGGCTAACTATTTCACTATCCGCAGCTAACGGCATACCGGGTTTCTGGCAAATCGAACTTTAAAGTGACCACGTGAAAATTATATTCAGGCTAAGGCCTTGACCGGGCGGCCGAATGTCCTTTTCAGGAGACAAAAAAAAGCTCCACCCTGACGGGTGGAGCTCTCTCTGAGATTCAATCTCAGATTATCTATCGCCTAACTACGAGTGACTGTCAGACGTGTCTGCATTAGCCGCGTACCAGATAAAGAGACCAAATGCTATTTTATTAAGCAGATCGGCGAGGTTGTATATAATGTTGACTGCTTCGACGTTAGTCCCGCCCGCTAAGTAGCCCATAAAGTAGCCGATTGGGTAGATGGCCCACCCTACAGTTACCACCCACTTCATCATGGAGTAAGAGCTCTGCGTCGCGGCTGAAGAAGAACTAGCGTTGACCTTGCTCGCCTCGCCCGCATGAATTTCATATAAAATGAAAGCCCATCCAAGCATACCTATGATGAAACCGACGGTAGAGTTTAGATAGCCGGCCTCGCCCATGTACCCCGGCACCAGCATGACTAGTGATCCGAGGAATATTCTCCAGAAAATTCCCCCTGAAACGGCTGCAACGGCTGCCAGGATCAAGTAGAACTCAACTAGTTGGAGCGGTACGGTGAGAAGCCAATCAATATACCTAAAAGTTGTGGGACTTTCCCCAGTTGTTACCCACATCTCTCGCATGTAGAAATAGTGGAATGCAGCAATGAAGCACACCAGCGCGATGACGTTCAGGGAGGTGGCCCACTTCCCTCCAATCCGCAGTGACTCCATTAAAAAGAAAACAGTCGCTGCAGACATGGCCATTGAAATCAGCCAGAACGAATATCCGACAAAGTCTCCAGATTGGAGCATTGCCGAGTCGCCTGATGCTGCGAGCGCTGCCTGGCCAGTCAATAATCCGACTGAAGCTAGCAGAGTGATTAAGGTCTTTTTCATACTTCTCCCCTATAACGTTGGTTATAATCAATCATTCTATTGCTTTCATACGTAGCATAAGTAATAACGGTTCAAAAAGATATGAACCTGATGGCAAAAAGCGACGTAGTGCTTTAGGATGTCAGAAAGTGCCTACGTTTGCTACCATCAGTAACAAAAATAGTGAAAGGTCCCTCTGAGCGATCTCATGAATTCAAAAAATAATATATCGAACGAAGATCTTTTGGCCCGCAGTAGAGAGCTTGCAGGGAAGACGTCCCTCAGCGAACTCACGTCAGGCTCGGAACTACACAGCGCAATTACCTATCACCAGGCCGCCTCGGGCTCCGAAGCGCGCTCTAGATTATGTATACATGCCGGAATTGCACTGGGATTGCCCGTCGATGCAACCGTTAATTTAGCGGCGGCCGTCGAAACGCTGCACAACGCATCCCTTATCCAGGATGATCTTCAAGACAACGACGCGATGCGGCGCGGGCGCGCAGCGGTATGGAAGAAGTTTGGTCAAGATATAGCCATTAATGCCACTGATCTGCTTTTATCTAACGCCTTCGCCTTAGCTGCCTCTGCCGGGCCCAAATATGCTCATAAATTAGTGGCAATCATGAATCGCGCTGTCGCGAGGACGTTACAAGGCCAAACCAACGATCTTCACGTTGGGCAGCAACCCAGTCTTGACCACGCGATTGCCATCGCCAGGGAAAAGTCCGGCACGCTCTTCTCTCTCAGCCTTGAGTTACCTTTAGTCATGGCTAATTATCAAGAATCTTTGAGTCTAGCGCGAGAGACCGGCACCCTGTTCGGCATCGGATATCAAATTTTTGATGATCTGCAAGACCGTGAAGTCGACCGACTTTCTGGGAATACCGCAAACATGGCTTTGATGGTTGAAGATAACGCGGTCACAAAATATCGAGCGAACACCGCCGAAGAACTTGCCTATTACTTCCTCAATGAAGCTGCCTCCGGTGCTGCCAGTTTGCCAAGCAGGTGTGGCGACCTGCTTATTGAAAAATGCTCAGCGCTGCTTCACAAACTGGAAAGAGAGGCGGCATGAGCCGCGCTCTGGTTGTGGGCGGTGGTTTTGGTGGCATAGCATCAGCACTTCGTCTCAGTGCCAAAGGATATAATGTCCAATTACTAGACCGCTGCCCGCGGTTGGGAGGGCGGGCTCAAGTATTTGAGCGGGAGGGCTTCCGCTTTGATGCCGGCCCCACTGTAATTACAGCGCCTTTCCTTTTTGATGAACTCTTCGAATTGCACGGTCGGCGACGCCAAGACTACGTTGAATTCAGGCCACTTGATCCATGGTATCGATTCCAATTTGAGGATGGCGACATTTTTGATTACGGCGGCGAAATGGCGGATACCGAAGCAGAGATTGCCCGTTTCAGCGAAGTTGACGTCGCCGGCTACAGGCGATTGGTCGCCCACTCAGAAAAAATCTTCGACGTTGGCTTCACGGAACTGTCAGATCAGCCATTTCACAATATCGGCTCGATGCTGGCTCAAATTCCAGCCTTGGTTCGGTTAAAGTGTTACCGCACGGTGTGGAAAATGGTCTGCGCCTATCTTCAGAATCCCAAACTCCGACAGGCTTTTTCTGTTCAGCCACTTTTAGTGGGCGGGAATCCCTTCGATACAACTAGCATTTACGGACTGATTCATTTTCTTGAGCGACGTTGGGGCATCCATTTCGCCATGGGCGGCACCGGCGCGTTAGTCGATGGTTACGGCCGGCTTATGGAAGAGTTGGGTATAGAGATTAAACTCAATACCACGGTAGAAAAAATATTAGTGCAAGATAAGAAAGCCTGCGGTGTTCAGTTGGAGGATGGCCAGCAAATTGATTCTGACCTCGTTGTCGCCAACGTCGATCCAAAATATTTATACGGTCAAATGCTCGATACGACCGAACAAACCTGGGCTGTGCGCAAAAAGACCCAGCACCACGCACTGTCGATGGGTCTTTTCGTGCTTTTCTTCGGCACAAGCAAGGCATATCCCAACATTGCGCATCACACTATTTGGCTAGGGCAAAGGTACCAGGAACTGCTTGATGAAATATTCAATGGCAAGGATCTGCCAGAAGATTTTTCGCTATACCTTCATCGACCAACCGCTACCGATCCTAGTTTTGCACCGGCGGGGTGCGAGTCTTTTTACGTGCTGGCCCCCGTCCCGAATCTTGATGCAAATATAGATTGGAAGACGCAAGGTCCTGAATTACGTAAGCATATTATCCAGACGCTCAGCCAACACATGCTTCCGGATCTCGAGCAACATCTGGTTACCGACTTTTATATGACGCCAGAGGATTTCGCGACGGATTACTTAAGCGTTGGAGGCGCTGGTTTCTCGGTGTCACCACTATTTACTCAGTCTGCTTGGTTCAGATTCCACAACAAAGCCGAAGGGCCAGACAATCTTTTCCTGGTGGGTGCGGGTACGCATCCGGGAGCTGGTCTCCCCGGTGTTGTGAGTTCAGCAAAGGTTTTGGACAGCCTGGTTCCAGACTCTGCCGATGACTCAATTTACTCGGTGGCTTGATAAAATAAAACCATGTTAACGAGCTACAAAGCCAAACCCATGCAGTCAGCGGTGAACGTGCTTGCCCATCACGGAAAGTCGTTCAGGTTTGCCGGTAGATTTCTGGATAAGAATCAGCTAGAAGATTGCGCCCGGCTTTACCGTTTCTGCCGATTTATCGATGACCTTGTAGATGAAGCGTCTGATACACGAGCAGCCAGAAATCAGCTCGCGGCGCTAAAGAATGATCTTTCTTACGGCTGCAGTTCTGAGCCAATCGTGCAAGATTTTATTGAGCTGGCGAAACAGTGTCAGATGCAGGCCAAGGTGGTGTTGGAATTAATCAAGGGCATAGAGTCCGACCTTGACCCAGTGCTAATACAGAATGAATTTCAATTGCTGCGCTACTGCTATAGGGTCGCTGGAACAGTTGGTCTGCTCATGTGCGATGTGTTCGAAGTCCACGATAAGAACGCCAGAAACCATGCGATCGATCTTGGTATTGGCATGCAGCTCACTAACATAGCAAGAGACGTAAAAGAGGACGCGACGCTTGGTCGGCGGTATATACCATCGGGTTGGGTTGGAGAAGTCGCGCCTGAGTTGCTCGCAGAACCGAGGCAAAAAACGCCCAATTCGATTAATGAATCTGTCAAGAGGCTTATCGCGCTCGCAGATAATTACTATGCGTCTGGCAGCCAGGGGCTCAGATTTTTACCGTCTAGAGCTCAAGCTGGCATCACGATAGCTGCTGCCATCTACAGAGAAATCGGGACTGTGCTGAGTGAGCGCGGCTTTGACATTCACTCAGGGCGTGCACATGTAGGTTTATTGAGGAAAATTCGCGTCGCGCTCAGATCTGTCCTTTCGAACCCTCGCAGTCAACCTTATGAGTCCCATGATCCGACTCTGCATACTCACCTCGCCGGCCTACCCAATGCGCACGAACCGGCCTGACAAGTGCCTGGATGACTATGATCTGGTTATCATTGGGGGTGGCTGCTCAGGCCTCTCACTAGCCACCGCGATTTGCGAGTTGGCTCAGACCCCTGAGCATGTCCCCCAGACTCTGATTATTGAGCCTCGCTCTTACTACACTGATGACCGGTCGTGGTGCTTCTGGGAGAGAAAGGGGGGAATTCATAGCAAGCTCATCGAAAAATCTTGGTCGGCATGGGAATTCAGCTCGAATACATTAAGCCATAGGCATCGTTCGGATAAAGGCTGGCAATATCACTACGTTCCGTCAATTCGATTCTACGATCATGCGGAGAAACTACTTACACAGTATCCAAAGATGACGCTGTTAGTGGATAGCTGCGTCAGTGATATTTTTCCGGTTGTGAGCGGCATTGAAGTCGAAATAGAGAGTCAAGTAACCAGCACTTATCCAAGGAAAAGAAAAATAGCAGCACAGCAAATTGTCGATACAAGAATCCCGGAGGGCGTGGATTTTTCTGACGCCACACTTAAGCAGGTGTTTTTCGGTTTTGAAGTCAAGACGAATAAAGAGCATCAGTTCGATGACGTAGCTCTCGTAATGAAAGATATGCGAGTTGACGACAAGGGATTTCTTTTTGATTATGTATTGCCTTTCGGAAGAGACTCTTTGCTTATCGAGCTTACACGCTTTGCCGCGGACTACATGCCACCCGAATCCTTGCGTGATGGGGCGCTTGAGCTAGTTAAGCGCGTTTGCGGTAATGACGACTTTAAAATAATTCGAGAAGAGTCAGGTGTGATTCCCATGGGCATGCAATATTCTGTTGAGCCAGCTGATTCTCGCTGGATTCACGCGGGAATTGGTGTCGGAGCTGCGCGCCCATCTACTGGTTACGCATTCAAACGAATTCAGCAGTGGGCGAACCATTGTGCTAAAGGAATTCTTTTGAAAGGGAATGTAGAGCAGTTTTCATCAAACAGCGCGCTGTTAACTTGGATGGATAATATATTCCTGCGGGCGATTCGAGAAAATCCCTCGCTCGCCCCTGTGCTTTTTATGTCTCTCGCGCGCGGAGTTCACCCGGACAGCTTGCTTCGCTTCCTCACCGACATACCGAGCAAACGAGATTTGTTCGCCATCATCTGGAGTTTGCCAAAATTGCGCCTCATCCAATGCGCGTTCGGGGAGATATGCGCACGAATACGAACAGGCCGAAGGGAGCAAGCATGGTTCAGATAAATATTGCTCAATTGCCAGCCAGGGCAGCCTTCAGCTTAACTGCTCTGGTTGCTATGGCGTTTTACCACCTGTGGATGAGAGATAGCGTCGAGGTACAGCTAACTATTTTCTGTGCCCTGCTGGCGCTAACCGGGCTCCCTCACGGCGCGATTGATCCGGCCATAGCCAGAAAAGCCGGGCTATGGTCGGGGCTCACTGGATTAATCATGTTTTCTGCCGGATATCTCGGGCTGGCCGTAATTGCAGTGGGAATCTGGTTCGTGATGCCTGAGTTATTCATCATACCTATGCTGGCGCTTTCAGCATGGCATTTTTCTGGAGATTGGTCTCCCTATTTCAGCCACCCAGCCAGTGTTGCCGTCAGCTGTGCAGTGATCACCCTACCTGCACTGTTTTATTCGCAAGAGGTTCTGGCTATTTTTTATCTGCTTGCTCCAACATACAGCGAGACCATCGTATCGGGGATGGCGGTATTGTCCATTCTCAGCACACTCTTTGTCTTTTTTTCATGTTTCAAAATACCGCACCCCTCTCATACGGTGCTGGCGGAACTCGCTATCCTGTTTTGCGCAGCGGTGGCGTTACCACCGATTCCCTTTTTCACTGTTTACTTCTGCCTTTTGCATAGCCCGCTACATCTTAGTGAGTCTTTGGCGCAGCTTGGATTGTCGGAGACGGTGGTCTTCGCCGTACCTTTTACTGCGCTGAGCTTTGCAGCCGGTAGTCTTTTTTTACTTGGCCTGCCAGATATAAGTTTCAGCTTCCAGCTCATACAAGTTATTTTCGTTGGGCTCTTCGCTTTAACTATTCCTCATATGCTGCTTATCGGTGCGCTAAACCAAGGAAAAAACAGGTAACCAAAGTGACAGAAATTCTAAAACGAAAAGCAGATCACATTGATTTAGTTCTAAAGCAACGATTGGAAGCGGCGGCGCTAGAAAGCCCCTGGGACCAAGTCCATCTAACCCACAACGCTTTGCCTGAAAAGGATCTAATTAATTTCGATTTATCTACCGAGTTTCTTGGGAAGCATTTACGACTCCCGTTTCTTATCAGCTCTATGACTGGCGGGCCATTAAAAGCTGAGAGGATCAATGCTCATCTCGCGGAAGCCGCCCAAGAATTGGGAATAGCAATGGGGGTAGGTTCCCAGCGAATCGCGTTATTAAGCGCTGGCAGCCGCGGTTTGACAAGCAATTTACGAAAGTGGGCCCCCGAAATCCCACTCTACGCTAATTTGGGCGCTGCCCAGTTGCGAGATGACTTTTCCTTAGCAGAAATTCAGCGAGCAGTAGACATGATAGAGGCTGATGCGCTCATCATTCACTTGAATTGTCTTCAGGAATTAATGCAGGAAGACGGTGACACGGACTGGCGCGGTTTATTGTCTGCCATTGAAACAGTGTGTGCTTGTCTTGATGTGCCGGTCA
>MDTC01181730.1_pt1 | contig 16809 bp, 13 predicted proteins | sample 811181 | NCBI WGS metagenome assembly MDTC01 (sample SAMN05326644, study PRJNA326480) | marine metagenome | isolation source: seawater | place: Pacific Ocean: North | collected 2011 | reverse complement strand
TCCACTCGCTTTGGACCGAATGATGAAGACTCACGACGGAGCCGTTTGTTTGGGCATCATCGAAAAGGGTGAAACACAGCATGGGCTTGCAATGGGCCAAGCTGTGATGAAGACAATATTGGAACTTCAACTCAAGCATAACAAGCCGATTGGACTTGGAATTATAGGGCCCGGAGCGGAACCACATCACATCGAACCTCGCCTTGAACCCCATGCCAGAGCATCGGTTCGGGCTTTGTTATGAAATTAGGTTTTTTAATTTCATTTGGAGTGTGCCGTTAACAAAGGTTCGTATACTGAGGTCTCCAAAGGTGAGAAGAGGGGGAAGAGATGGACTTTTTAGGAGCCCCTAAAATTGATTTGTCCCGGTTCTTTAATGAAGCCCCCAGTCACGAGATTAATGGGAAAAAAATAGATGCAAAATCCCTCATGGACAGCGTCTCAATGATCTCCCTCAAATTGGACTCGGAAAACGTGGAGCAGGCTAAATCCATTACTACCGAGGGACTGCCTTTAGAGCAGAGACTTGAATTTGTTCAGGGGCTTAAATCCTCAATAAAACACGATGTTTTTGAACTCTCAACTTGCAATCGTGTCCTCTATGTTGGTTTTTCTGTGGAGCCGGATGAACTTGAGAAGCACGTTAATCAGCAAACAGGACAATCAAACGTCCCGTTCGTTCATACAAAAGGGCTTGATGTCTGGCGTAAATTGGTCAAAATATGTAGCGGCCTTGATTCCTTCATGATGGGAGAGCTCCAAATTATGGGTCAGTTTAGAGATGCAGTGTCATGGCATAGAGAACATGATTTTATTGATATGGCCAACGGTTCTTTCTTTGACCATGTAATCTCAGCTAATCGAGTGTTGAGAAAGGAATTTGGCTTCACACAAACCACGGAATCCATGCTAAATTTAGCAACGAATGCTTTGGAGGAGATTATTTCTCAAAATACAGAACTGAGTTGCACTGTTCTCGGGTTTGGTGAAATGGGCAGCAAAGCCGTGGAGACTTTATTGGACCTTGGCCAAACCCAAATCTGCGTAGTTTCTCGTTCCCCTGAACAATCCGCTCTACGTCATCCTTTGCTTGCAAAACAGGTTGAAATGAAATCATTTGACTCTTGGAATACTACCGCCACCGCAACAGACCTCGTCGTATCAACGATCCGCAACAAATCTGCAACGTATCATAAAGGCCTCCCATTGCCGGTTTCTTCAAAATCCATTGTTATGGATTTTGCTTGGCCCCCCTCCATTGAACCAGGTTCAATGAAACCCTTCCATGTCCATTACGGGATGGAACATTGGATTCGTGTCTCCCGTAAACTTGGAATTGAGTGGGATTATGATGCTACGATCCAAAAAAGTGAGTTCCTTCTTGACGAAATTGAATCAAGGTTCATGACGGCCCTGACCCAAAGAACACAAGCAAAATTCCGAGCATTTATGTATTCAACCATGGAAGATTTGGCAAAACAATGGTCATCTTTCGAGTCTCTGAATGGTGACCAGCCACAACAATTGAGTGCATTTTCAAGAGAAATTGCAACTTGGCTTTGCAATCAAGAAGGGCCATTCAGCTCTGATGAAATTGACAAACTCGTTCTACGAACGAACCGACCATTTGATTCCAAAATCCTCGAGAGAGTCTCATCCGATGTAAGAAAAACCGTTCTTGACATCAACGGAAAATCTTCGCTCTCGGAGGTCATAAGTTGAACAAACTTAGAATTGGAACCCGTACCTCGGCACTTGCGACTTGGCAGGCTAGACGTGTTGAACATCTTCTCAACGAGAAGGGTATAGAAACAGAACTTGTAGGAATCACAACAAGTGGAGACCGCTCTTTAGGCGGTGACCTTTCTTCCCAAGTTGGCCAGTTCATCCATGCAGTGGACAAGAAATTGATGGAAGGCCATATCGACCTAGCAGTTCATTCCAGTAAAGATGTACCAGTAGATGTTGCATCATCAATAGCATGCTTATCGTATCTAGAACGTGGTTCAACCTCTGATGTCTTAATCTTTCAACATGCTCCGGGCCTTGATACGCTAGATCAAGTACTCAAACACAAAGAATCTTCAACGCTTTCGGAAGCCCTGATGAATTTGGCAAAAGGTAGCACGGTCGGGACCGTTTCTGGTCGCCGCCAGTCTTTTTTGTTAAGCCAACGGCCTGATTTGATTCCAATTGCCGTTCGTGGTCGTGTAGAGACGAGACTAAAGCGTCTGCATGAAGGGCGCGTGGATACAATCGTACTGGCAGAAGTTGGCCTTCAGCGTCTTCACAGCGTTGGGGGGCTCGAGCCTTGGATGCTGAAATGCGCAGCCCTTCGGATTTCCGACACCAATTGGCCCACTGCACCAGGTCAAGGGGCGATCAGCGTCCACTGCCGCACAGAAGATCAAGCCAACCTCGCCCACATACGTTCAATTCTCAATCATCCAATGACCGAAGACAGCGTAACCAAGGAGCGTGAACTTCTGTCTTCCATCGGCGGTGGGTGCCTTTACCCGGCCGGTATACAAGTAAAAGGACAACAAGTAGATGTAAAAATCGCACCTAAAAATTGGCGAGCAATTTTCTGTAAAGGTCGTTCGTTTGAGACCTTCCACTTCAGTGGACATTACGATGAATTGAACATTAGTCTTCCTTCGGAGGATTTGGATGACGGACTCCAGATGGTTGATTCGCCTAAGATTGTTTCAACTCTTAATTCGGATAGGATTTCACATATTCTCCACAAAAAAGGAATTGCTGTGGTCAACCAGCCAGTCGTAACGTTGACCCCAAAACATCAAAATTGGCCTTCTGAATTTATCGAAACAGATTCCGTTCGCTCATCATGGCCATATCTTGTACTCACATCTCCATTTGCTGCACGTTGTGCAGTAGAGGTTTCCGGAGAAAATCAAGATATCAACCGCATTCAATGGCTGGCCATTGGAGAAGGAACGGCCCGTGCTTGTTTTCGCATGGGCGTTACAGTTTCCATCTGTGCCCAAGCACGTAATGCTAAGGAATTGGCGGCCTTTATCATGAAAAAAATCCCAACCAGTACTCCGTTGATGTTGCCAAAGTCAGATATTGGATCATCTTATCTCGCCGAGGAACTCACCCGCCACGGGTACGATGTCACTGCATGGGTTGGTTATGAAAACCAAATCAAGAAAGTCCCTCATGTAGAACTTGAAAGCAATGACGTTTTGCTGTTGTCCTCTCCTTCTTCAGCCATGGCTTGGGTTGAGAACGGTCTACCCATACCAACAAATATACTGTGCATGGGCCTTAGTACACAGAAGCAGGTTGGACAACTGGCTCCCTTCTCCCAATCATCCGTTGAAGTGCTAGATGGGCCAACTGTAGAATTCATAACATCGTGGTGGAACCAAAGGAGAGATGAGGATGCAAGTTAGGCCGAGAATCAATCGTTGGACAGAAGCAAGGCGGAATCTTGTGTTCAGTTCATCGATCTCTAAATCTCTCGTACAACCCCATTTCGTTGTTTCAGGAAAAGACATTGATGAGCCGATTTCTGGAATGCCAGGGATACAACGGCAGTCAATAGATGTACTTTTGAAAACCATCGCGGAGGATATTAAACACGGGCTTAGCGCCCACATGTTGTTTACCGTTGTTGAACCCGAACACAAAGACAGTGTTGCTAGTGCAGCATCGGACATGGACATGCATGGAATCATCGCCGTACGAGAGTTAAAGAAGCATTTTGGAGAACAAATTGTTCTTTTCACAGATGTTTGTCTTTGTACCGCTACCGACCATGGCCACTGCGGTGTCATTGTTGACCATCAAATCGACAACGATGTAACCGTTCAACGCTTGGTGGAAATAGCCATTGCACATGCTGAGGCTGGTTCCGATTATGTATCGGTTTCGGACATGATGGATGGCCGTGTCTCAGCAATTCGGGAGGCCCTTGAATCTAAGGGTCATACCTCGACAGGCATCCTATCTTATGCGGTCAAATACGCCTCATCCTTTTACGGTCCATTCCGAGATGCAGCCTCTTCATCTCCTATATTCGGAGATCGCGGAAGCCATCAAATGGATGTCCGTTCGGGGTATTCAGAGGCAATTTTAGAAGCGCTCAGCGATGAAAAAGAGGGCGCAGATGTCATTATGGTCAAACCTGGATTACCTTATCTGGATGTCCTTCGCCAAGTTGCAGATGCCGTTTCTCGGCCAGTTGCGGTTTACAATGTGAGCGGTGAGTACTCCATGGTCATGAATTCAAATCCCGATGATCATCAACGAAAGGCTATGATTCGTGAGGTACTGCATGCCTTCAAAAGGGCGGGAGCAGACATTATTGTGTCTTATCATGCCCGCGAGGCGATTCGCGAAGGCTTGATTGAATGAGGTATCAGCATGGAGCGCTCACAATCTAACGAACTTCATCTAGAGGCAGTAGACCACCTTGTTGGAGGAGTAAACTCGCCGGTTCGGGCTTTCAAATCCGTACACGGCAACCCAATTTATTTTGAGAAAGCATCCGGTGCGATTGTGACTGATGTTGATGGGAATGAGTTGGTCGACTTCGTACAATCATGGGGGCCTCTGATTCACGGGCATGCCCACCCTAATATTCTAGAAACCGTATATGAGAAAATGCAAAATGGCACCTCATTTGGAGCCCCGCACAGAGGTGAAATAAAACTCGCCAAGTTTGTCAAAAAGCGATTCAGTCATATGGATAAAGTACGATTCGTTTCTTCCGGAACAGAGGCAGTGATGAGTGCGGTCCGTCTTGCGAGAGGGTACACTCAACGAGATATTCTGATAAAATTTGAAGGCTGTTATCACGGACATGTTGATTCGCTTATGGTTAGTTCAGGTAGTGGTTTGGCCACCTTTGGGATTGCTAGCAGCCCAGGAATTCCAGAACAAACCGTCGCTACCACATTGATCGCTCCTCTTAACGATGTGGAAGCCGTAGAATATTTGTTCAATGAACACGGCAATGAGATTGCGGCCATTGTGATTGAACCTCTTCCGGCAAACAATGGACTGCTTGTCCAATCACAATCCTTTTTGCTTCGCCTGAGGGAGCTCTGCGACCAGCACGGAGCCTTGCTCATTTTTGATGAAGTCATAAGTGGATTTAGATTCAAAGACGGGAGTTACGGTGACCTTTGTGGCATAACACCTGATATCACTGCGCTTGGCAAAGTCATTGGCGGTGGATTGCCTGTTGGGGCCTACGGCGCCCGGGACGAAATCATGCAACATTTGTCACCCTTAGGTCCCGTTTACCAAGCAGGAACTCTCTCAGGAAACCCATTGGCTATGGCAGCTGGTGCGAAAACTCTCGAACTTCTTACCGATGAAGCCTACGACAGGTTGGAAGAGTTGGGGTCGCTTCTTGAAACCGAGGTAGGTAAGGTCTTACATAGGCATGGGCATCCAATGCGCCTCGTTCGTATGGGCAGCCTGTTTTGGTTTTCTCCAGGTGAACAGGCACCACCATCACGAGCCGACCGTATTCCAAAGGATGCCGGAGTTATCTATGCAGATATTCACCATGGCTTGCTGGAGCGAGGTTACATGTTGGCACCTTCAGCGTATGAGATTGGATTTATTGCTACCGCTCATGAAGAACATCATATCAACGGCATGGTTGCAGCACTCGATGATGTTTTGACGACAATGGGGGATCACGAATGAACAGCAAAGAACGAATATTGAATGCACTTCGCCTTCAGCCCGTGGACCGCACTCCAGTGTGGTTCATGCGACAGGCTGGACGTCACCTTCCAGAATATCGGAAAATTGCTGCAGAACATTCATTTTGGGAACGCTGCCAAGACGTAGACCTTTGCACAACCATTACCCTTCAGCCGCTCCAGCGATACAAGACCCTTGATGCAGCCATCATTTTCAGTGATATTCTCACGCCACTACCTAGTCTAGGGTACGACGTAGAATACGGAGGAGGTATCCGAATAAGTGATTTTGAACTCTCTGATGTTGACGATTGGACCGCATTTAATGCAAGAAAACACGCTCCTTGGGCTGCCGACGGACTTCGTTCGGTAGGAGAGCATTTAGGCGATGATGTTGCTCGCCTCGGCTTTGTAGGATCTCCTTGGACAATCTGTATGTATCTTCTCTCAGGAGGGACGGGTGACAAAGATTTCCACAATGCTCGTGCTAAGGTGTTCTCAAATCCAGATGCGGCAAAGAACATGTTCATGTCGATGGGTGAGATTGTTGGAGACCTACTTGCCGACCAGGTTGTCTACGGTGGAGCGGACGCAGTGCAATTGTTTGATACATGGGCAGGGCTACTTTCTCCGACCATCTATCGGGAATTTGCCATGCCAGCAACTCAACGAGCCATTGAGGTTTTCAAGGAAAAAGCTGGAGATGATGTACCAGTCATTCACTACGCAAAAGGCTCGGGTCACCTTCATTCTCAGATTCGAGAATTAGACCTTGATGCGATTTCTCTTGATTGGAGGGATGACCTCGCGGCAAATCGGCGTCAGTTTGGGAAGGATTTTGCATTCCAAGGCAATCTCGACCCTTCACGAATGCATGGTTCGGTAGAGGCAGCTCAAACCGCTGCACGCCGCGTATTAAACGCCGCGGGAAGCGAACCGGGGCATATTTTTAATCTCGGCCATGGTTTCGCACCCAACGCAAGAATTGAATGTGTTGAAGCCGTTCTAAGGACGCTTACTGAGGAATAAGCATGCGTCAAAAGATGATTGACATGGTCCATCGCATTCAAGATGAGATATGTGAATCATTAGCTGCAATTGACCAAACAACATGCCGTGAAGATGTTTGGGAGCGGGATGAAGGCGGAGGAGGGCGCAGCCGCGTCTTTTCAGGGGGCTCCGTGTTTGAGAAGGCTGGCGTTAATGTTAGTGTTGTATACGGCACGCTAGAACCCGAAGCCGCCCAAGCGATGGGAGGGGGGCAGAGTCTCGAAGGCGACGACCTGGATTTCTTCGCAACAGGGCTTAGTCTCGTTCTTCACCCAAACAATCCAATGGCGCCTACGGTTCATGCCAACTACAGGTACTTTGAGCGAGGAACAGGCGATCGGGACGGTAGCTGGTGGTTTGGAGGGGGCGCAGACCTTACGCCAAGTTATCTGTTTGAAGAGGATGCCCGTCATTTTCATTCCACCCTCAAGGATGCTTGTGACCGACACAACGTAGCGGATTACGCACATTACAAAGAATGGTGTGACACCTATTTCCATATCCCCCATCGTGCTGAAGGGCGCGGTGTTGGGGGGATTTTTTTTGATGATTTGAGAGCCAACAACAAACAAGACTGTTTTGACTTTGTCAAAGATTGTGCTGAATCCTTTTTACAATCCTACCTTCCCATCCTTGAACGCCGGAAAGATATGGCATACGATAATCAACAAAAAGAATGGCAGAACCTGCGTCGAGGGCGATATGTTGAATTCAATCTTGTCTACGACCGAGGTACAACGTTCGGTCTCAAAACCAATGGAAGGATTGAGAGTATCTTGATGTCGCTTCCTTTGGTGGCAAGGTGGGAATATTGTCACGAAATTGAACCTGGAAGCGAGGAAGAGCGAATGCAAAATGTGTTGAAGCAACCCGTAGATTGGATTGAGTAGGGGGTTGTATCTATGTATTCTCTAGAGGAATGGGTTCGCTATGGAGATGAACTTCGTCGCCCCCTTCTTATCGCTGACGAATTGAGTTATTCCACCCATGTTGTCATTGTTGGAGGCGGCCTATCAGGTCTAACAATCGGATATCGCTTGGCTTCAAAACGGCCGGATATTAATATCACAATTGTTGAGGGCAGCAATGAATTTGGAGGGGTCATAAAGACGTGGAACCATGATGAATGGACCTGTGATCTAGCGGTCAATGCTACACGCAGTCATCCCGCTGTTTGGCGACTGGTGGATGATCTTTCGCTTGGTGATGTGTTCATGCCTTCAAACCCAGATGCAAAACATCGTTGGGTCCATTTGAAGGGTGAGCCTCATCGCCTTTCTTGGCGGACCGCCCTAAAAATTGGCCCCCTGCGAATGCGTCGTTCAGTGATTGAATCACGAAAAGGCGGGTGTGCGGTTTCCGAGGTGTTACCGCACGAACTCATTGCGGATGCGATGACCCTTGGGATTGTAAACGACACATCAGCCCATGTCGATGCAGATTTCTTATTCCCATCGTTGACCCGATTTGGACCAAACCCTCCAATCAAATGGTCTTCCATCAAAAAGAAAATGAGAGATACCTATCCGCTATTCACGCCCAAAAAAGGCAGCCTTGCTTCTTTTGATGGTGGCATGGAGTGCCTCATAGACGCGCTTTCAAGTGTTCTGAAGAACATGCCAAACGTTTCTGTTGAGTTTGGCATGCATGCTGAATCACCAGAAGCAGTGGCTGAGAAATTCAAGGTCCCCCTCTCATCTGTTGTCTGGACGGTTCCTATGGAATCAGGTCCCCCTTCAACATCTTTGTCGATATTCGCAATCGGCTATAGAATGGAAGACATATCTAATGTGAAGGTGGGGTATGGGACGCTCGTTCCCGATACAAATCTTCCCATCAGTGGCATCCTTCACGAGAGTGACATCCATCATTCTAAGCGAGCGCCCGAAGGTCACCGTTTGTTTCGATTGATGGTTCCCCATTCTCGTGTGAAAGATAACCACCAACTCGTCAAAGAGTGCGCACATCAACTTCTTGGTTCATCCAAATCGGTTATCTTTCAACATCTTGGCGACCGTGAGATTCCATCCTATCCACCCGGACACATGGAACGAATATCTCAACATGATAGCAGTTTTACTCGCGCAGGATGGGCATTTTCAGGGGTTTCAATCACTCACGTAATTGCTGAAGCCGAACGAATTGCCGCGCTCTTCTAAACAGGAAGCGATTCAAATGTCTTCACAATTAATGCGCCAAGTCCTTCAATCCAAGCGGGGTCATCGTTCAAGCATCCAATCACTGTAAGCTCCTTCCCGCCATGTTCCAAGAAAAGTTCTCTAATTCCGATGTCCAACTCTTCAAGGGTTTCAAGCCCATCTGCTAGGAAGGCAGGGGCTACGATGGCGAGTTTTTTGATCCCTCTGTCCACCAGTTCTACAATCTTGTTTGTTGTTGATGGTTCCAGCCACTTTACAGGTCCTATTCGGCTTTGATAACTTAACGACCATTGGTCTTCGTCAAGGCCGAGCTGAGCAACAACCGCCAATGTCGTTTCCATACAATGATGACCGTAGCACATTTGATTTGCCTCGCATTTTATCGAGCAGCAATCCTTTACCTTTTGACAATGCTTTTTTGAACCATCAATTCGCTTAACGTGGGAAATAGGAAGTCCGTGATAGGAAAAGAGCAAATGGGTATCTGGTGTGAGATGCGGCTGGATTGAGTTGGCGAGCGGGATCGTATATTCATTTTCGGTTTCAAAGTGGCTCATCTCCAATAGAGAAGGGTTCCAGCCCATTGCTTTCAATTGTTTATGGGCATGCTTCAACGAGGATTCTGTTGTGGCTTGTGCGTAATGAGGGAACATTGGCAATAGGAGGAGTTCATCCACTCCAGCGTTACGGAGTTTCTCTAAGCCGGAAAGAATGCTAGGATTACCGTATCTCATTCCAAACTCAAATTCTGTGTTTTCCAACATATCATCAAGAGACGAGGTGATTCGATCTGAATAAACGCGCAGCGGTGACCCCTCTTCCATCCAGATTTTTTGATATAATGGTGCTATTTTCTTGGGCCTTACCCTCAAAATTATTCCTCGGACTAAGAGATGACGGAGTGGAGCAGGGATGTCAATGACATCCGGGTCTAGGAGGAATTCCTTGAGATAAGTTCGGACCGATTTCACCGTAGGTTCATCCGGGGTTCCGACGTTGATGAGGAGTACCCCTCTCTTTCCCATGCTTTGATGGTCAATCAGTACCTCTTAATGATTTGTCAGCGATAACAACACAGCATTCTTCATTCGTTACTAACTCAAATTTATCCCTGATGAGGATTCAAGTGAAAAATCGTTCCAGTCCAGGTGAAAACGAGCAACTCATCGTTGAGACCCCGTCCAAAACCAACGATGAAATTCTGAGTGCTTACGAGGTCTTTTTGCTCCCATTCGCCTTCTTGATTTAGCTGAGTTATCCAAATTTCTCCTGTGCAGAAATCCCCGTACAGATAACCATCCTGCCATTCAGTGGGTCCCCAATCCATCCACAATCCACCCGTGATTGAGCATCGACCTTCTTCATGAGCATAGACAAGAATAGGGTCTGTCATCCCTTGCGGAGGGCTGCTCGGGGGCGTGGAGCAATCGTTGGGGTTGCTAAATTCCCTGTTTGCTTCTCGTTCTGCCCAACCGAAATTGGTTGGGACAAGTACATCAACCATATTCACTTCTTCAAAACAATTCTGACCCACATCAGCAATCCACAGGCGTTGTTGTGGGTCAACGTCAAATTTCCAAGGGTTGCGCAAACCCTTGTGAAGAACATAATCATCATCGGTTTGGCTCGTATTGTGTAGAGGGCTTATGTTTCCTCCGTTATACCAGAAGTGCTGAATGGTTCCGAGCATGCTACTGCCGTTTTGTCCGTTATCCATCGGATCGTTTGATCCGCCACCATCGCCAATTCCCCACAGATAGGAATGATTCCCTAGAGAATGTACATGGCCACCGTTGTGGTTTCTGTAAGGTTGTTCGATTTCTCGTAATACATTTACATCGTCCATGCTAATGGTGCCATTGCTAACTTTTGCGGATGCAAGAAACAAATTGGTGACCTCCTTTGTTTCACAGTTAGCAGAGCCAATGAATGTGAACAAGATTTCTGAACTGGTTTGAAAATCATCCGTGAACGTGAAGCCAAGCAGTCCAGCTTCAGTATGGCAATTTGAGATCAATCCGGTTAGATTTGCGACTTGTCGCTTATCCACTCCATCCCATGAAACAATGCGACCGTCAAGGTCAGCAAACCACACTTCTTCATTGACTGGATGATGGAGCGATGTTACTGGTGTTGTGAAGCCAGTAAGGTATTCTCTGCAGGATACATCAACTTCAAGTGGTTCACATTCAGGTTGACCTTGGCCTGGCCATTCAAAATTATTGGTATCCGGTTCATCCTCATCATTGCTCAAGCATCCAGAAAGAGGTGCCATCAACAGTATCGTGAGAACAAATACGGCCCAGCCCCTCACACGATTCACCAGTTATTCGTTTTCTTTGGGTATTTCATGCTCCGGCATGTTAAGCTGTTCAGATTTGGAGGTACGTGTTCGAATGATGATGAACACAGCACCAATTGCCCCCAAAACCAGGAGAGCTTGTGGCAAAATGGATGAATCTCCGCCGGATGAGGAACTCGTCTTCAAAATCTTACTGTTGAAGTAAGCGGTGATTCCGGGTACGTCTCCAATTGCATCTCCGTAGCTGCCAAGGTGTGATTCCGTGTCAATAATGGTCATGCCTGGCGTGCTGAGAACATCTTCAAGAATTTCCAAATCATCGTCGTTGCTGCTCATCGTAGTGAATGCATCTCGCAAGGATTGAACCTCAGCAGCCGTGAAGAAATCAGGGTTGTACATCACAGGATGGCTTGGAGCCTTACCAAATGGCGTGTTCACTTCGCCATTTTCTTTGTATCCTCCTATTGGATAGAAGTCTTCAGTGGATGCGAAGTCGCCTTCAAAACACCAGTCCTCCGGCTCGTCACCACAATAATCAGGAACTGTAGGATCTTTGGCGAATGAGATGTAGTCTGTAGCATCACCAAGGGCGTGCTCGGCAAGACATCGTAGTGACCCTATGTAGCGATAATAGGGCGTACCGCTATCAGGGATACTCGAGTCAGTAGAGAAGTGAGATGTAACGGTCTGGTGGAGGGAGTCAATTTCGTTTTCATCGCCCTTGACTTCCATGTAGCTGTTGTTGATGAGATAACCCATTGGTAGCAGCATTCCCGAACTGCCGAGCGCTGAGGTGTGGCATGAAATTTTACCCTTCATGAGTGTGAGTGCCTGATCGATATCTCCACTCATGCTGGCTTGAGCCATATCGGAGTCCTTGTGAACCCATGCGACCGCATGATAGTAGGCACGGCCATCGGCCTTTTGTTCAGCAGCTGCGACTTGAAGGCCGTATTCATTCCAACTCAACCATGCGGCTCCACCGTCGAGGAAACCGATGTCAGCATTGCCAAACCGCAAGGCTTCTATCGTTGCAGCGGGGCTTGAAACAGGATAAATTTCAACTTCTTGACCCATCAATTCTCCGAGTCTATCTGCAAGTTTTTGTGGATTTTCGTCAGTATTGCGGTATTCTTCTTTTACTTCAAAAGCAATTTTGAGACAATTGTCATCATCTGAACATTTTGACATTGCAGAATCACTTGTGAAAAGGCATCCTGGCATGCACGCGGCTAACATTAAGGTAACTAGTAAGATTGAGGTTTGGCTATGACGCATTTCGTATCCCCTTAACCACGGGGATGAGCAGGAGTTATATGTATTTTAGGACGTCCGAAATTTGGAACATTCCAACTCCAAGGCTCTCCGATTCTTTTGGCCATCAATGGATAATAAACCGTCTCTTCATCGTACAGGCTATGGAGTTCGCGTATTTTTCAATCAGTGTTGTTCTTTCTTTGGCTTTGACGCGTTGGATTACTGAGCGATTCAAACCACACTTCCGCAACCGTTCTTTTTGGATACATCATTGGATTTTAGCCCTCATGGCAATGATTGCTGGTATGTTCCTCTCATTGGAATCGCCTGTTTTTTGGGGAGCCTTGATGGGCGTTGCTATCGAAGGTTTGGGCCGAAAGAATTGGTCCATACGCCGATAGAAATTTCGCTTACCCGAAACTTTAGAGTCTGCCCTCCTTACGAACGGGTAGATTGGTTCATCTGTTATGTGGCATTAGGAGCGTCGAAAGTTGGAATCAGAACGAGGGACCGAATTAGGTGGGAAGGGATTCTCACGCTGGGTCTTTTCCCTTTTGTTGTTGATGCTTCTGCCCTTGGTGATAACAACTCCATATGTCTTACTGGATGGCCCTCAACCTGAAGGAACAGTACCATTTCCAGAATCTGTTGATGTGTCTTCTGAAGGTTTTCTCATGATCATATTGGATGGTGTTGGAGAAGACATCATGCTCAGTTCTGATTTCATGCCTCAACTTCAAACATGGAGTGCCGAAGCAGCCACTCTAAGAATTGAGACGGGCCCATTGACCTTGTCTGCTACGTGCATCAGTGAACTCATGACGGGCGTTCCAAACGCTCCGATTGACGGATTAAGGAATTTCAACCTTGGACATCCTGGTGGCGAGGATGGATGGACGCTTGCTGCAGCAGATGAACGATATTCAGTAGCGATGGTTGGAAGTTATGTTATGGGGAATTTATACAGTTCAAACGAGGACATTGAATTTGTAGATACCTTTCAAGGTCATGGAGATTATTATTTTGGAGATGCAGATACGGCAATACAACTTGATTCGTGGTTGGAATCATCATCCCACAATGTCATCGCCGCACATTTTTCTGGGCCCGACAAGGTCGGCCACAAATGGGGTATTGAAACCGATCCTTACTATGAGAAGATGGTCCATATTGACCATCAAGTGGTTTCTCTATTGGAGGGGGTGCCTGAGGATTGGACAGTTGTTGTTACCGCCGATCACGGGATGACTGCAACAGGATCTCATGGTTCGGCTGAGGAAGACACTCGGCAAGTCGTTGCATTGGTCACAGGCCCATCGATACGAAGCGGTATTGAAATGAGTGCACAACAGCGCGATGTTCCGGCCCTGATGGTCGCTTCCCTCGGCCTTGATTACCCGATTCAACTGAGCGGCAACATTCCATTAGGAATCCACACGATGTCAAATGAAGATGTCATGGCGCTTGAAGAATGGAATTGGAAAGCTGCTTCACAGCGTCATGTATTTTTCCAACCTGATGACAAAGGGCTGGAAGATGAGGCAGTGCCACGTTGGTCGTCACTTGAAGACGGTTCATTCAATATGAGGGCCATTGACATCATTGCTTCAATTTTGGTTGTCGTCTTGTTGTTTTCAATAACATATTACGGTGTTCGAACGAAAGGGCCATTGCGCCGTGATGAACTGAAATTTATTGTTCCATTTGTCGCAGCGATCAGCCTTTGTGTTCTCAGTCACGCTTATCTTTCGTTTTCCGCAATGATACCCAGGGCATTGGGTGCAGCAAGTGCAGTTTGGCTTGTAGCATCATCATTAGGGCGTCATAGCAAACCATCGTTTATTGAATCAAAATCAATACATTCGTTGCGACTGTGGATTGGTCTGAGCATTCTCTTATGGCTTCTCTTTGGTTCACTTTCCAAGTCCATCCTTATCGTTTTACTGATCTGGGTCGGGGTTTGGTCCACCGCATCTTGGACAGGACATGCAATAAACGGGTCTTCTAAGTCCCATGGAATTTATCTTATGCTCGTAGTTGGGGCGTTAACCGTTGGTTCTCTTCGTCTTTGGTATGCATTAATTCCGTTTTACTTTGTGATCTCAGGTTTTCTGGTAACCAGTATCGTGAAGCGTAGGTTCAACCTTTCGCTAACAGTGGTTTGGTTGTTGCTTGTTGCCGCATTAAGTTTGGTTCATCGTCGTTTATTTGGTCGGCATTTCATGCTCGATCTTGTAGGTATGAATTCTCTCAGTTTGGGAGGTGGAATTCTCACGTTATTCTTGGTGGTCATCACTGGGATAACGGTTGTGTGGTCAGTGTATGAGGACCTTGACTTACGTCGTATTTCCGTTTGTACTGCATGGTTGGTATTGGGGGTGTTACTGAAATCTACAGATGAATATTGGCTTCAACTATTGGCTCTAGGCGCAATAGTTAGTTTATACTCACTAAGCATGTTCTTCTACCAAAAAGAAACAAAAACCTCGGTTTTACTCTTCCTTGGCGGATTGTCGTTGCATGCAATGGTTGCCTGGGGTGCTTGGGCAGCGACTACGACCGTGTTGCTGCTTACATGCATTCCAAAATTGTTGGAGAAGTTCAAATCAAATGTGAACTCATTTTCAGACGGCGTTTCACATCCACGCTCCCTTGTTGCTCTCGCTGTGCTCCCATGGGTGATTTGGGTGCTATGGTGGACGCTTCTGGGACAAGTAAACGGTATTCAAACCTGTTTTGAAGGTATTTGCCCGCACCCCCGAGAGCTCGATCCTGGCGCAGTTATCGTGCAAGGTGGTTATTTTGGTGGTGGTGAACAACCGTCTACGCTGTGGATGACATTCATGATTGCAAGTCCATTAATCGTGGCTTCAGTTGCATTGATGTTTGCGATACGGCATGCTGGATTTTCGCTTCAACCCTACATGCTTTCTCAGTTCCTCATCGTATTTGGCTGTTTGAATCTTTATGCATATTCTCCGATATATCCCCGTTTGATCTTTGCCTTGACATGGAATATCTTTTTCGCATTGGCTCAACTTGCATTTGCTGGAATCGCTGGAATCCTCTACAATCGTGTTCATTTGCTTCGGGGGTCAGGGACAGCTTCTATCGGAACATATCGATTTAGTATCGGTCTTGAGACAGCAGAGTTTCGTGAACCCTAAATATTTTAGGTTGCCCTAAACTACACCACGTTGGTGGAACGATGAGTTTGTGCAATGGATGCGGACAAGTAATGAATTTGGGATGGGTTGCATGTCCTTATTGTGGTTGGCAAATTGGAAACATGTTCAACTCTAATTTGAGTATAATGGAAATCGTTGAACAAACACGTGGAAGCAGTTGCAGTGGTTCCTGCCGTTCCAAAAAGACCGAATTCAAGTCAAAGTGTTGTGATAAATACAAGAAAAAGGGCAAGTCTTTTTGCAAGAGTTGTCCAAAAGACACGACCACTCAGTATGTTCTAAAAGCCTCACAATTAGGTGAATTATTGTATTGAAATCCATTGAGCCTTCGTTTCAATTTTTACTCATTAGGCGAATAAATCCCCCGTTCCCAAAGACAAGGGAGGGGGAGAACCTTCAAACACCCCCTTGCCCCACAATTTAGTTGGAGAAGCACATGTCTGAGGTACGCAATGTCATCATTATCGGGTCGGGTCCGGCAGGATATACCGCAGGATTGTACACAGGAAGAGCCATGCTCAATCCTCTCATGTTTGCAGGATACATGTCCGGTGGCCAACTTATGCTAACCAGCGACATTGAAAACTTCCCGGGTTATCCTAAGGGGATTGCAGGTCCAGAGATGATGATGGAGCTTCGAGAACAAGCTGAGCGATTTGGCTTGGAAGTTCAAGATCGGAATGTTGATTCCGTTGACACATCTCAACGCCCATTTAAGGTTGAAGTTGAAGGTGAGACATTCCTTACTCACTCAATTATTGTCTGTACAGGCGCCGAATCAATTTGGCTCAACGCCCCTGGCGAAGAGGCACAAAAGGGCCGAGGTATTTCCACATGTGCAACCTGCGATGGAGCCTTTTTCCGTGATGAGGAGGTCATGGTTATCGGAGGGGGCGATTCTGCTTGTGAGGAGGCAACGTTCCTCACCCGCTTCGCAAGCAAGGTGACTCTTATTCACCGTAGAGATGTTTTCAAAGCATCAACAATCATGTACGAACGCGCTGCAAATCACGATAAAATTGAGATCCGAACATTCCGACAAGTCAAAGAATGGCTTTCGGATGAAAAAGGACTAACAGGAGCCATTTTAGAAAATACTCAAGATGGAACAACAGAAACGATTCACGCCACTGGCGCCTTTATCGCCATCGGTCACAAGCCGATTA
>MDTC01157345.1_pt1 | contig 16813 bp, 15 predicted proteins | sample 811181 | NCBI WGS metagenome assembly MDTC01 (sample SAMN05326644, study PRJNA326480) | marine metagenome | isolation source: seawater | place: Pacific Ocean: North | collected 2011 | reverse complement strand
GAAAGAGTCTGGTAGCTGAATACGCCCTGAGTTTAGGAGCAAAAATTTTTAACGATGTTTCGTCGTTAAGTTTTGATCCAAAAAGTCTTGATATTGCGAAAAAATTTGGGGCTTATGTGTCTCTCATGCATAGTGCTGAAGATGGAATAGAATTGCATAAAAAAATTTCTGGGACTGATTTTCTTTTGGATATTTTTGATTATTTAAGAAAACGGATTTCTTTTGCTGAGTCCCATGGAATATCCAAGTCAAAGATTTTAATTGATCCTGGCATTGGTTTTGGCAAAACAGAGGAGCAAAATCTAGCTATTTTGAAAAATATTAGCCTTTTTCATACATTAGGATGCCCTATACTCGTGGGCGTTTCTAGAAAAAAATTTATAGGGAATATTATTGGGGAGGAAAAACCTGCAAGCAGGATGGTTGGATCTACTTTTTTAGCTGGAGAATTAATAAAGCAAGGCGTGCAGGTTGTGCGTGTTCATGATATAAAAGGTACTAATCAAGTTATTAAATTATTTAATAGATTGCTGAGCATAGGTTAAAAATTCATTAGGAAAATAAAAATGGTAGGAAAAATCTTTGGTACCGATGGAATAAGGGGTAAGGTTAATTCGGCATTAATTAATGCTAGTTTTGTACAGAGGGTAGGGATTGCTTGTGGGCAGTATTTATCCTCAGTCAATCATTCAGAGGGTTCTAATCGGATAATTATAGGTAAAGATACTAGAAGATCTGGTTATATGTTGGAAACGGCGCTGACTTCTGGTTTTACTTCTGTTGGAATGGATGTTTTCCTTTTGGGCCCTATTCCTACTCCAGCTGTTGGAATGTTAACAAGGTCAATGAGAGCTGAATTAGGGGTAATGATTACAGCATCTCATAATCATTATGAAGATAATGGGATCAAATTCTTTGGACATGATGGCTTTAAGCTGTCGGACACCGTTGAACAAGAGATTGAGCTACTTCTTTCAAAAGAGGCTGAACTAAAAACCTCAAACCTCATAGGAAGAGTCAAAAGGATTGATGAGGTTTTGGGGCGATATATAGAATTTGTTAAAACAAGTTTGCCAAGGAATCTTAGGCTGAATGGGATTAAAGTTGTTATTGATTGTGCTAATGGCTCGGCATATAAGTGTGCACCCCAAATATTGTGGGAACTTGGAGCAAAGGTTATTCCGTTTGCAGTCGAACCTAATGGTTATAACATAAATCTTAATTGTGGATCTACCAATACAAAAGAGGCTGCAAAGCTAGTAAGAAAACATAAAGCTGATATGGGTATCTGTTTGGACGGAGATGCCGATAGATTAATTTTACTAGATGAAAAAGGTGAGGAAGTGGATGGGGATCAATTGCTAGCAGTTCTGGCAGCTAGTTGGAACAAAGAAAATAGAGTTGCTAAGGGAAAAGTTGTCTCAACAGTTATGTCTAATTTAGGTTTGGATCGATATTTAAAATCGCTTGGGATAGAACTTCACCGAACTTCCGTAGGGGATAGGTATGTAGTAGAGGCCATGAGGCAGAATGGGTACAACCTTGGTGGGGAAAAGTCAGGCCACATAGTCATGGCTGATCATGCAACTACGGGAGATGGATTGCTAGCAGCTCTACATTTTCTGACCATTCTAAATGAGTCATCAAGCAAAGCAAGTAGCCTTCTAACAGCTTTTCAACCCATTCCACAAAAACTAGCCAACCTGACTTTTGATCCTACCCGCGACCCCATGGGAGAAAGAGATGTAATTAACTTAATCAACCAATGTAAAAAAAGGCTTGGTGATTCAGGCGAGATCATAGTTAGAAAGTCAGGTACAGAGCCAGTGATTAGAATAATGATTCAGCATGACGATGAGACAAAAGTATCAAGTATTATAGAGGAAATCAGCTCTAAAATTCAGGGTGCTTGATTTCCAAATTAGTTTGATCCTACGATATTTTTTTTGTTTGTATTTGACAAATGAGTATCCCGGATAAAATGAGCAAGAAGGAGATGCTAAAATTTGATGGAATACTTTCCTTTAAAAGGAACACTCCAAAGATAGTAGACCATATGGGAACTTTAAAATTTACAAGGCTGATAAAAACAGCCCCCTCATTTTTTATTAGTGAAACAAGTATTATGGTAGCTATCCCTGTTGGGAATATTCCAAGATATAATATTGCGATAATACTATTAATATTAAAGCTTGAAGGTAATTCCCCAGTTAACAAAAAAATCGGTGCACTAATTAAGCTTGCAATCAATAAGGAGTGGGTAGAAAACTCCATATAATCTGATTGGACCGACCTTTTTATGATTATGGCCCCTGAAGCATAACAAAAGGGCGCCAAAATACAAAGCCATACAAAAATTTGGCCACCTAACGAGAAAGAATTGCCATTAATACCACTTTTTGACGAAATAAGAAGGACAGTTCCAAATACCCCTAGAGCTATCCCTATAGACCTTTTTGTGTTTATCTTTTCATCTTCAGAGAGGAAGTGAGCAAAAACCAAGATAATAATTGGTATCGTAGACATACATAAGCCTACAAATATGGATGTTAGATGATCTTGGGCGATAGCTAGTAAGGTAAAAGGGATTACATTGGAGAATAAGGCAACCCCAAGGCAGGATATCCAATATGGAGTAGTTTTCTTTTTGGTCACTATTTTTATTCTGAAAAGTAATGAAAAAAATATCAACGTAAGAAGCCCAATTATTATTCTACAAGAAGATATGTGGTTAGGATCAAAAGAAATAAGTGCTATCTCTATGGCAAAAAAGGAACTACCCCAAATCACACCGAGCGCTGAAAGCATGAGCCAAGAGGATAATCTTCTTGATTTGAAACTCAAAACGTATTTTTAATCCAGCTCATAGTTATTAATATCGAAAATTTTTCATATGGTAAATACTAGCTTTCAATTGTTGCAAATTAGTTGAAGTTTCACGCTTATCCTTATATTGCTCTTGTAAAATAATTTCTTAGGAAAATATATTGTTAGTTAAACCTGATAAACTACCTAAACGGCCTAATTTTTCCTGTGGACCATGCGCTAAAAGGCCTGGGTGGAATATAAGAGATATAGAGGTTAATGCATTATTAGGTAGATCACACCGTTCTTCAGAGTGTAAGAAACAATTGAAATTGGTCACCAATCTTATAAAGGAAAATCTTTCGCTTCCTAAGGATTACATGGTTGCTATTTTACCGGCTTCAAATACTGGAGCCTTTGAAGCAGCCCTATGGTCTATGTTAGGCCCCTTACCTGTCGATGTTTTAGCTTGGGAAAGCTTTGGTTATGGTTGGGTCTATGATATAAAAAACCAGCTATCTTTATCAGATGTAAGGGTCCTTGAGGCCAAATATGGAGAAATATCTGACTTATCTAAAGTAAGAAAAGGATCAGATATCTGTTTTACTTGGAATGGCACAACATCTGGTGTCAAAATACCAAATGCCGATTGGATTAGTGATTGTAGGCCTGGAATAACCTTTTGTGATGCTACCTCTGCCATATTTTCGCAGGAAATAGCATGGGAAAAGTTAGATGTTATCACCTTTTCTTGGCAGAAAGCCATGGGTGGAGAAGGAGGTCATGGTGTAATCATACTTAGTCCAAAAGCTATAAATCGGTTAGAAAATTTTTTTCCTGATAGGCCAATTCCCAAAGTCTTTAGATTGGGGACTAAAAATTTGTTAAATTCAGGACTTTTTGAGGGAATGACCATAAATACACCATCTATGCTTTGTGTGGCCGACGCCTTAGATTCTCTTTTATGGATAAAAGAAATTGGTGGTTGGAAAGGTGCGCACTATAGATCTCAAAATAATTTTAAAGTTCTATCAGATTGGTATCAAAAGCGGGAATGGATAACTAATTTAGTTCGAATAGAAAGTATACAATCAAATACTTCAGTTTGTTTGGAGATTATAGACCACAAATTTTTACAATATAATGATTTTCATAAATGGGAATTTATTAATAAAATGACTTTGCTATTAGAAGAGCATGGAGCTGCTTTTGATATTAAAGGGCACAGAGATGGTCCTCCAGCTCTAAGAATTTGGTGTGGTCCAACAGTTGAAACAGAAGATTTAGAATGTCTTTTGCCATGGCTAGATTGGGCATTTCATTTTGTAAGAGAAAATAAGTTTTAGCCTTCAAAAGATGAATAGCCATGTTGGACTTTTAAAGGCTATTTCAATTAAAATTGATTAAAGTGTCCGATACTCAGGCTTAATAGTCATCTAGGTTAAAAAATAAAGCAGTATTATTTCAATGTTAGCGTACCTTTTTGACAAAAAGAGTTTATTTGCCTAATGAGGCTATTTTACAACGCATTAATCAAATTTTTGTTCAATTTCTTTTTTAGTTTAAAAAGCAAGAGCTTTAAATTTCAAATAAAAGTAGCTAATGTGATAAACTCGGGAGAGGACATAATTGGTTTGCATTTCCTGTAATTAGATAGTTGAAAGGACTTCTTGATGACTAATGTTGTTGTGGTAGGTTGCCAATGGGGGGATGAAGGCAAGGGAAAATTAGTCGATTATCTGAGTGAAAAAGCAGACATTATCGTAAGGTTTCAAGGAGGAAATAATGCTGGTCACACTATCGTTATTGATAAGAGAGTTTTTAAATTATCTCTCTTACCCTCGGGTATTATCAGAAAAGGAAAATTATCAGTCATAGGAAATGGTGTTGTGCTTGATCCGTGGGCACTAAAAAAAGAGATCGAAACTTTAAATAAATCTGGAATTGAAGTTAATAGGTCAAATTTGATAATTGCAGAAAATACGCCCCTAATACTTCCATATCATAGGGATTTAGATTTGATCAGGGAAGAAAAAGCAGGTTATAAAAAAATTGGAACAACCGGTAGAGGCATAGGACCGGCATATGAGGATAAGGTAGGTAGGAGGGCTATTCGTCTGTGCGACCTAAATAATTCTAGCTATATTCATGTCCAGTTAGAAAAAGCTCTTGAACATCATAATTATTTACGAAACGGTTTTGATAAACCACCTTTAGAAATGGAATTGGTTAAAAGCCAATTGCGGGATATTACACCATTTTTGACTAATTTTTCAGAGGCTGTTTGGAAAGTTTTATATAAAAAATCTAAAGAGGGAGCAAATATTCTTTTTGAGGGAGCTCAAGGAACTCTTTTAGATATTGATTTTGGTACTTATCCTTTTGTTACCTCTTCTAATACAATAGCAGCAGCAGCTCCTTTAGGAGCAGGTTTTTCTATGCAGAAAATAAACTCAGTTTTAGGGATAGTGAAGGCTTACACTACAAGAGTAGGTGAGGGGCCTTTCCCAACAGAGTTAATCAATGATGAAATTGGTCTTCACCTTCAGACGGTTGGACATGAGAAAGGAACAGTTACAGGTAGGAGTAGAAGATGTGGTTGGTTTGATGCTGCCTTGGTCAAGCAAAGCTGTATTTTAAACGGAGTGAACGGAATAGCTATTACAAAGTTAGATGTTTTAGATGGGCTTTCCGAATTAAAGGTTTGTACTGGCTATAAGATAAAGGGACAGGTATATGAATACATTCCATGCGGTTTGTATGCTTTTAAAGAAATTCAACCTATTTATGAAACATTAGAGGGCTGGAGTGAACCTACAGGGGGAATTTCCTCATTTGAAAAATTGCCAAATAATGCAATAAGATATTTAAAAAGAATAGAAACATTGACTGGATGTCCTATAAGTTTTATCTCAACATCACCTGAGAGGGAAGATTTAATCCAATTGCATAATCCATTCACTAGACCGGCTGAATAAATGAAAAAAATTGTTAGAAAAAGACTGGCATATCTAATTTTATTCGTGTTCTTACCTGCTTATATAGTCTTTGCAGTAACAGTTATTTCTTTTGCGGATCGCCTGGATTTATGGCTAGAGTTTCTTGTGTATGTTTTTTTTGGGATCGCCTGGGTTTATCCTTTTAAATTTGTTTTTAAGGGCTTGGCTTCAAAAAATAACAAAAGTTAATGTATGGGTTAGCTATTATTACTGCTGGGTAGCAGTAAGAATTTGATTTTAGGATTAGGTTATGAGCGTTGTATTGCAAAGATTTACAAAGCCAATTTCCATTATTGGTGGGGGTGATTTCAATCCAGAAATATTTAGTCTTTCTTTGGAAATAGGTAAAGATTTAATTGCTGTAGACGGTGGATTAAATCATCTTAAGCCTGGACAACACTTTCCAAAATGGATAGTTGGTGATTTGGATTCAGCTCGGCACACTCAGCTTTGGGTGGATAAAGGATCAAAATTAGGACATTTTACGGAACAAGATTCAACTGATTTTGAGAAATGCTTAAATTCTATTGAAGCACCACTATATTTGGCAAACGGCTTTCTTGGATTAAGGGCCGATCATACATTAGCTTCTTGTTCTTTACTCGTAAAAAGAAGAGATAAGAATATTATTTTGCTTGGGAAAACTGATCTGATAATCCATGTAAATGACACGCTTAGTTTGGATTTAGAAGTTGGGACAAGGCTTTCTCTTTTTCCACTTCAGACGGTTTTAGGACTTTCGAGTGTTGGACTGAAATACAATATATCGGGAATTTCATTCTCTCCTGACTCAATGATTGGAACTTCAAATGAGGTCAGTTCTCCCAAAGTTGAAATTAGGGTAAAAAATTCTGGCATGCTTTTAATTCTACCAGTCTATTGTTTTTCAAAAGTTTTAAAAATGTATAATGTATCGGCTCTATTCTAATCTTTTAGCAATTGCAGCTTATACTTTTATGGATCTTTCCATAATACTTTTTTGTTTTGCCTTTCCTGGTTTCGAAAAATTTCTATTTGTCCCAATCCATGCTTAATAGCCCCATATAAGCCTATAAATGTCAAAGAAGAAGGTTAAACTGCTTCAATAGTCCCGATAGCATTCCTTTTTCATATTAGGTGCTGGCACTTCAACTTAATTAGATAACAATTCAAAGTTAATTAGTTCTCAAGAGATGTTTATGTTACGTTTTCATCCCCTAAGACCACCAATAAGCTAGCTGTCCCCTTTATCACAAAAGAAGTGAGTCTATTTTGCAATCTTTCTTTACAACAAATATAGGGATTTTTGCTCTTGGTCAGGCTTTTATCCCTTTGGGTTAAACACCATCCTTATCAAACTTATCCATAATACTTTTTGATATGGCTTTCTAGAATTTTGTAGCTTCATTATTGTTGCTGTAGTCTAATGGGAGAATATAATTTAACAAATGAATTAATGTAATGTTCTTATAGGAAGGTACTCAAATTTGGTTGTAAACATAGAAAATATCAAGGAAGCAAGAATTCTATTAAAAAATCGTACAATAATTACACCGGAAATAAGATCTAATTTCTTAAGTAATCTAGTAGGAGGAAATGTATTCTTAAAGCTTGAAAATTTACAATATACATCATCTTTCAAAGCCAGGGGTGCATTTATTTCTATTGATAGATTAGAGGAGAAAAAGAAAAAAAAAGGTGTGATTGCAATGTCTGCAGGCAATCATGCGCAAGCTGTAGCTTGGTGGGCTAGAGAACAGGATATAAAGGCTACCATTATAATGCCTGAACAAGCACCTTTTTCAAAAGTAATGAAAACAAAGGAATATGGTGGAAATGTTATTCTGAGGGGCAGGACTCTGGATGAGGCTCAATCATTTGTTTTAGAAAAAATAAATGAAGAAGGGCTCACCCTTATCCATCCGTATGATAATAAAGATGTAATTTTAGGTCAGGGAACTATTGGTCTGGAATTTTTAGAAAAAATACCTGATCTTGATTGCTTGATTGTACCAATAGGTGGTGGGGGGTTAATATCTGGTATCGCAGTAGCAGCAAAATCGATTAATCGGAAAATAAAAATTTTTGGAGTACAAACCAAAAAATTTCCTACTATGTATAATCTCTTTAAGGATAAACAACTTAATGTAACAGGTGATACCCTGGCTGATGGGATAGCTGTAAAAACACCTGGTGATATCACTAGTTCCATAATTAAAAAATACGTTGACGACATCATATTGGTAAATGAATTTGAAATTGAAAAAGCTATAAGCTCATTATTTGAAAATGAAAGAATTGTATCTGAAGGAGCAGGTGCAGTGGGTGTAGCAGCAATTATTAAGAGCCCAAATTTGTTTGATGGACTAAGAATTGGTACAATTATTTGTGGAGGAAACATAGACGCTAGGGTTTTTGCCAGTATCCTTAATAGAAAACTTTCAAGTGATGGGAGATTGGCTAAAGTTAGGATTGATATTCTTGATGAGCCTGGGATGTTAGCTAGGATATCAAATTTAATTGCTGAAAATGGTGGTAATATAATAGAAATCTATCATCAAAGAATGTTTCATGATGTGCCTGTTAAAAATGCTAAAATAGATGCTATAATCGAAGCTCTAAGTACCAATCATATTAAAACAATTATCGATGCTTTAAAAAATGGTGGCTTTGTTGTTAATGAGATAAACGACAAGTCATAGGGAAAGTAAAATTTTAGATTTGGACAAATCTTGCTTTAAAAAGAAACCAAATTTCTTTATAAAGATAGAAAGTCAAATGGTACTAGACTGTCGCTAAAGACTAGACTATTTAAAATATAAGAAATCCGATTATTCTAATCAAAAAAGCATTAAGGAGGTGTAATGTCAAAAATTGCTTATGGCATTAATTTTGGTAAGGAGACAGCTGCTACAGAGGCATTAAAGTTTGTAAAAAATGAAATGACAGTTGGTTTAGGGACTGGTTCAACTGCTAAAATATTTGTGGACTTATTAGCTCAGAAAGTTCTTACAGAAGGGCTTAATATTAGGGTGCTAGCCACGTCCTCAGCGACAAATAAGCAAGCAAAGCAACTTGGCTTACCTCTAACTACTATTGATGATGTTAAAAAGATTGATTTAGTAGTAGACGGTGCCGATGAAGTTGACCCAAAATTAATTATGATTAAGGGGGGCGGTGGGGCTCTTCTACAAGAGAAGATAGTGGCAGAAAGCAGTGAAAAGATGGTAGTCATCGTTGATGAAAGTAAGGTTGTAGAAAAGCTTGGTAAGTTTCCTTTACCTGTCGAGGTTATAAAATTTGGTAGTAATTTTACCAGGAAGAGGATCATAGATGAGTTAGAAAAATTAGGGTACTCGGAAATTTCTGCTAATTGGAGGTTTGATGAGAAAAGACCATTTATCACCGATGAAGGGCATTATATTTTGGATTTGGGGCTCATTCAATTAAGAGAGCATAATATTTTAAACCGTAGTATAAAAGGTATAACTGGAGTGGTGGAAACTGGGCTCTTCATTAATTTAGCAGATAAGGTGATCATTGGGCATAATAATGGTGAGTTAGAAATTATAGAATAGGGAAAAAAATTGGCAGAAGATGAGTTTGATTTATTTGTAATAGGAGGCGGTTCTGGTGGGGTTAGAGCATCTAGACTAGCCGCAAACTTAGGCCTGAAGGTAGGAATAGCAGAAGAATACAGGCTAGGTGGTACATGTGTCATAAGGGGATGCATTCCCAAGAAGTTGATGGTTTTTGCTAGTGACTATGCTAATAGATTTACAGAGTCAGAGGGTTTTGGATGGCAACTTACGTCTCCATCCTTTTCATGGGTTAAGTTTTCGAAATCTATGCGATCCGAGATTGATAGGTTAGAGGACGTTTATAAAAATATTCTGTCTTCTTCTGGTGTTAAAATTTTTAAACAAAAAGCGAGAATACATAGCAAATCCTCAATCCTATTAGATGATGGAGTAATTTGCAAAGCGAAATACATTCTCTTGGCTACGGGAGGTACCCCTAGCAAGCTTCAAATCAAAGGTGAAAAGTTAGCTATAACCTCTAACCAAATCTTTGGTCTAAAGTCTCTACCAAAAACATTAACCATAATTGGTGGTGGCTACATTGCTTGTGAATTTGCTTCTATATTTAATGGTTTAGGAACAAAGGTAACCCTAGTTTATAGAGGAGAAATGATTCTTCGGGGGTTTGATTATGATATAAGAGATCAAGTAGAGAGAGTTATGAGAAGCAATGGTGTGGTGATCAAAAATAATACCGAGATCATAAGCATTGATAAAGTCAAAGACAGTCTTAAAGTTGAACTTTCTAATGGTGAAAAGCAATTTTCAGAGCAAGTACTACTAGCGGTAGGTAGGCAGCCAAGAACTGAAGGCCTTGGGTTGGATAGGGTGGATATGTGCCTGACCAAATCTGGAGCTATTCAAGTAGATGAATTCCAAAAAACTTCAGTGGCGTCAATTTATGCAGTAGGTGACATAACTGATAGGTTTAATTTGACTCCTGTGGCCATCAGAGACGCTGCTGCATTTGTAAAAACTGTTTTTGAAGGAGAAAAAACACCTTCCGACCATCACCTCATTCCAACGGCTGTATTTACAAGACCTGAGGTGGGTACGGTGGGTTTAACAGAGGAAGAAGCCAAAGCTTCTCATAGGACAAAGACGTTTAAGACACTTTTCTCTCCAATGGGAAACAGATTATCAAAGAAAGCAGAAAAAGTTTTTATGAAGCTATTAGTATGCTCCGACAGTGACAAAGTTTTAGGTTGCCATATGGTAGGAGAAGGAGCTAGTGAGATAATTCAGGTTTTTGGGATAGCCATAAAAATGGGAGCAAAAAAAAGTGATTTAGATGCTACTTGTGCAGTTCATCCAACTCTAGCTGAGGAGTTAGTAACTCTCAGCTAAAAGTTAGACTTGAAATTTACTTATTTGAACACACTTACATTAAAACAATTCGAGGATATCAAAATGCCATATAAAGATGACTCAGAAGGCCCCTGGGGTTCTGGTAAGAAAAAAGAAAAAAAAGATAATAATACTAAAAGTCCTTGGGGAGGGAATTCAGGCAGTAACGGCACTGATAGCGGGATTCCTGAAATCGATCAAATCGTGAGAAAAGGTCAGGAACGTCTTAAGGTTTTGATCGGAGGCAAAGGAGGCAAAGGAGGCGGAGGGACTGGGGGCGGTGGCTCTGGCGGGATACCTAGCTTTGGAAGAGGTGGCATTTCATTAGTTTTCTTGGGGCTATTTTTTATTTGGGCATTCCTTTCTTTTTATACTGTAAAACCTGAAGAGAGATCTATTGAACTCTTTTTTGGTGAGTATTACGAGACTGGCGAATCAGGCTTAAACTTTGCTCCCTGGCCTTTGATAACACATGAAGTACTTACTGTGACAAGAGAAAACACTGAAGATATAGGTGTTGGTGGCAGAGGAGGCCGTCAAGACGAGGGTCTAATGCTCACTGGAGATGAAAATATAGTTGATATAGATTTTCAAGTAGTTTGGAATATTTCTGACCCTGCAATGTTTTTATTTAATTTAGCTGATCCAAGGGAAACTATACGAGCAGTGTCTGAGTCAGCTATGCGAGAAGTTATTGGGCGCTCTGAACTTAGCCCTATTTTAAATCGGGACAGGGCGTTAGTCAGTGGTGATGTTCGGACGTTAATTCAGGACATTTTAGATTCTTATGACAGTGGGGTTAATATAGTAAGGTTAAATTTTGACAAAGCCGATCCCCCCCAAGAAGTCATAGATGCATTTAGAGATGTGCAAGCAGCAGAACAGGAGCGTGATACGCTTGAGAAAAAAGCAGATGCTTATGAGTATCAGGCTCTTGCCGAGGCTAGAGGCGAAGCTGAGCAATTGAAGCAGGAGGCTGAGGGTTACAAAGCAAGAGTTGTGAATGAAGCTACAGGTGAGGCCAGTAGGTTTATAGCAATCTTTGAAGAGTACGTAATTGCTAAAGATGTCACGAGGAAGCGTTTATATATTGACTCAATGGAGCGTGTCCTTGGTGATGTTGATAAGGTTATTCTTGACCAGAAATCAGAGTCGGGCCAGGGGGTAGTTCCATATTTACCCCTAAATCAACTTAAAATAGGAGGAAATAACTAATGAATAGACCCTTAATTTTATTGATCATATTTGCTTTAATCTTATTTGGTGTTTCTTCTTCCGTGTTTGTGGTGGATGAAAGGGAAAAAGCTTTGGTCCTACAATTTGGACAAGTAAAGAGTGTAAAGACAGATCCAGGTATTAAATTCAAAATACCGTTTATCCAAAATATTGTCCGATATGATGATAGAATTCTTTCCTTAGATACAATGCCTTTGGAGGTGACTCCCTTAGATGATCGTCGTTTAGTAGTTGATGCGTTTGCCCGTTACAGAATTGTAGACGTGGTTATGTTTAGAAAAGCTGTGGGTACTGGTGGGACAGCTTCGGCCGAGGTCAGGCTTGAAAGAATACTTAACGCAGCACTAAGGGAAGTTTTAGGTTCAGTGACTTCAAATGCTGTTACCTCAGCTGACAGAGTTGGGTTGATGACGAGAATAAGAGATGCAGCTATTTCTGAGGCATCTGGTCTAGGGGTAGAAATAGTCGATGTTCGGATTAAGCGAGCTGATTTGCCAACCCAAAATCTGGCTGCTACTTTCCAGAGGATGCAAGCAGAGAGGGAAAGGATGGCCGCAGATGAAAGAGCAAGAGGTAGGGAAGCTGCTCAACGAGTTAGAGCCTTAGCCGATAGAAAAGCGATGGAGATAGTTTCTGAGGCTAGTCGGGATTCTGAGATAATTCGCGGGGAGGCTGACGCTGAGACGACTAAACTTTTGGCTGAGGCATTTGGGCGAGATCCTGAATTTTATGCCTTTATTCGCTCTCTCAAAGCATACGAGGGATCAATGACGGGAAAAAATACTACCATAGTACTTAATCCAGACTCTGAATTTTTCGACTATATTAAAGAGAGTGGCTCTAAGTGATGGACAAACTATTTTTTGCGCTGGGGTCTGTGGTGGTCTTTGAGGGTTTTTTTTTTAGCAGTTGCACCTAGACGTGTACCAAAAGTTCTAGAAGCACTAGGGAAGTTTTCTAGTTCGGAGTTGTCAAGGATAGGTCTAATAGCAATGGGTATGGGTATTGCTATAATGATGATAACTGACTTTTAAAATAAAAAGTGTTCGGGAGGGGGTAGGCCTTACTTTAATTAAAGTAAGACCTAGATGCCTTACTATAAGTTTTTGGAGTTTGGAGTTTGGAGTTTGGAGTAAAGAATGTCTATATGTTTTTCAGTCGTAAAAGATTTTGCGGCATTTAAGATTAATAAGCTTCCAGTAGTGGGGTTTAAAGGACTATTACTGAGTTTGATTTTGTTGATGCTTAGCTCAGCTCCAAATCTAGCAAAAGATTTGCCGGGTAGCTTTGCAGACCTTGTTGAAGCATTAAGCCCAGCTGTAGTTAATATAACTACTACGGCAGTGGTCCCCGAGCGAGAACAATTTAGTCCAATGGTACCAAGAGGATCACCTTTTGAAGATTTTTTTAGAGACTTTATGGAAAAGCAACAACCTGGCGATGGCCAGCCAAGAAGGCAAAGGCGTGGTACAGCTTTGGGTTCGGGTTTTATAATTTCTCCTGAAGGATTGCTAGTAACCAATAATCACGTGATAGAAAATGCTGATGAAATAAAAATTGAAATGCTGGATGGAACTGTTTTAGAGGCTAAAGTGTTAGGAACAGATCCAAAGACTGACATAGCATTACTAAAAGTGTCCCCCGAGAGTAGTTTACCATTTGTTGAGTTCGGCAATAGTGATGACTCCAGAGTAGGTGATTGGGTTTTGGCTATAGGAAATCCTTTAGGGCAAGGTTTTTCTGTTTCGGCTGGTATTATCTCGGCTAGGGGTAGGGATCTACAAGGACCCTATGACGACTTTATACAAACTGATGCGGCTATCAACAGGGGTAATTCTGGTGGCCCACTATTTAATACAAATGGAAAGGTAATAGGAGTAAATACTGCAATATTATCTCCTAACGGGGGGTCAATAGGTATTGGCTTTTCAATGTCTTCGGTAGTTGTAGAAAAAGTCATAGAACAACTTCGAGAGTTTGGAGAAACCCGTAGAGGCTGGTTAGGTGTTAGAATTCAAAATTTGAACACAGAGGTAGCAGAAGCTTTGGGTTTGAGTAATACTTTGGGTGCTTTAGTTACAGACGTACCGGACGGTCCAGCTCAAAAGGGAGGTATTCGATCTGGTGACGTTATAATAAAGTTTGATGGGAAAAAGATTGAAGATAGTAGTGCACTGGTGAAAGTAGTTGGTGACAGCCCAGTGGGCAAAGAAGTTGAAGTTTTAGTATGGAGAGATAACACAGAAAAAGAAATAATAGTGGTATTAGGTCGTTTAGAAACAGTCCAAATGACTGATGGAAAAGCTAAGCAAGAAGATCAAAAAATATTATATTTTGCTGGAATGGGAATGTCGGGTATGACTTCTGAACTGCGGCAAGGTCTAGGTATATCTGAAGATGTTAAAGGCGTAGTTGTTGTAGAGGTAAAGGATGATTCTGCCGCTAAGGCTCGAGGACTTTTACCAGGGGATGTGATTCAAAAAGTGGATCAGGTGGAAGTAATTTCCCCTCTTTCTGTAATAAAAATAGTGGAGGAGGCTGAGGATAAAGGTAAGACTTCAGTTCTTTTACTTATTAAGAGGGGCACGGAAGGAAGGTTTGTCGCAATTCCTGTCAAAAAATAATCCACTTGTATCTTATGATTAATCTATTTGACTGAAACGCCACAATATATTGCCTATACTCCTTAACAAATAAGAGAGGTCAACTAATTTTTTATATATGATATTTGTTGAAGAACCTTACTTTTCTATGTGGCCTTTAATTTTTAGTAGATTACCAGTTATTATATACCTTCGAAATTTGTGATTTAAATTTTTCTAAATGACTATATTTGCTGTTCCACTTACATCTTCTAGACTTAGAAAGGTCACGCCTTTAGCAGTACTTGTTTTTTGTTTGATTATTAATACTTCTGCAATAGATATCATATACTTCTCAGGAAAATTGTTGAGATCAGAGATTTTGATTATGTTAGGGATCTTTATATTATAATAATTACTGAGAACAAAGTTAGAACATTAAGTGCTTGCTGACAATATTTTTATTAGCATTTTTGAAAATTTTAAGTTAAATCTAATTCTCAGGAGAGATAATGCCAAAAATAACTTATATCACATTCGGTGAAGAAGAGCATACTGTCGAAGTTTCAGTGGGACTTACTGTAATGGAAGGGGCTCGAGATAATAACATTCCAGGCATTGAAGCAGATTGTGGTGGTGCGTGTGCTTGCTCTACTTGCCATGTTTATATAGATAAATCTTGGGTAAGTAAGTTACCGCTCATAGATGATATCGAAAAGGACATGCTAGACTTTGCCTATGAACCTGATGAAAAAACATCGAGGCTAACCTGTCAAATCCAGGTTACAGATGAATTGGACGGTTTAATAGTAAGAATGCCAGAAAAACAAATCTAGAGAACAAAATTAATCATTGGGGAGCTTATACCCAATATCAGTTCTATAAAAACCATCTTCAAATATTATCTTTTCCAGCGCATTATAAATCTTATTTCTAGCATTGCTTAAACTATTATCTCTAGTGGTCACACTTAAAACTCTACCACCTTCTGCAATTAACTGTTTCCCATCTAAACCTGTACCAGAATGAAAAACTTGAATGTTTTCATTTTCATCAATACTGTCCACTCCAAATATTTTGGAGCCTATTTTATAGTCTCCTGGATATCCTTTTGTTGCTACTACTACTGTCATTCCGGTGTCTTCAGCATAATTAATTTCTGTTCCTAATAGTTCTTGCTTTGCGCAGCTTAGCAGCACGTCTAAAAGTTGCGCACCTAATCTAACAGCTAAAACTTGGCACTCCGGATCACCTAATCTCACATTATATTCGATAAGATAAGGTTCGTTGTCCACTATCATTAAACCTGCATATAAAATACCAGAATAGGGAGTCCCATTATATCTCATTTCATCTAGAGTTGGATTAATAATCCCATCGAGTACTTTCTTCTCAATTACTGGCGATAGATTTAATGCTGGTGAATATGCACCCATCCCGCCCGTGTTAGGGCCAAGATCGTTGTCGAAAGCTTTTTTATAATCCTGAGCGCTTCCAAGCCAAACCGTATTATCACCATCAGTCAAAATAAAAATACTAGCTTCTTCCCCTTTCAGAAATTCCTCAATAATAATAGACTTAGGACCAGGTTTTGAAAGTTGGAAAATCTTACGAACAGCTTCAGTAGCTTCTTGTTTATTTTTAGCTATCAGAACCCCCTTGCCTGAAGCCAGACCGTCGTCTTTTATGACATAAGGTTCAGTAAAGTCATTTAAGTTCTCCAGTGCTTCCCTCTCTGAATGGGCTACTTTATACTTTGCCGTTGGGATATTTCTTCGACTACAGATCATTTTGGTAAAACTTTTAGATGACTCTAACATTGCAGCTTTTTTTTTGGGCCCTACAGCAAGTATGTCATTTTCTATTAATCGATCAACTAAACCATTCTCTAGGGGTCCTTCGGGTCCTATCATCACGAAATTTACTTCGTTTTCTTTACAAAATTCTAATATTGCATCGTTGTCGAAAATATCAATAGTTTTACATATAGCTATTCTGGCTATTCCTACATTTCCTGGGATACAAAAAAGTTCCTGACACTTTGGGTTTTGTTTGAAAGCCCAAGCTAAAGCATGTTCTCTTCCACCGCTGCCTATGATAAGTGTTTTCAATGTCATAACAATACCGTAAAGGTCAATAGAATCATTATATAAATTAACAATACTCTAACCTAGTAATACTGCATATAAACAGGATAATACTAATTGAATGATAATTTATCAAATTTGAAAGAAATTTCCGTCAGTGAATTATCAGCACTTCTTAAAAGATACATAGAAGAAGG
>MDTC01150291.1_pt1 | contig 16813 bp, 5 predicted proteins | sample 811181 | NCBI WGS metagenome assembly MDTC01 (sample SAMN05326644, study PRJNA326480) | marine metagenome | isolation source: seawater | place: Pacific Ocean: North | collected 2011 | reverse complement strand
GGCAAAAGGACATGGTAGGGGATGGGAACTCAACCAATGCAGGGGGGCGTCAAAACCCCCCTGCTACCAATGTCTTTCTACATGTTAAGTTACGAAGTGCACTTCGGAATAGAGTTCTAAGTAAATGCACAAAGTCTACACCAATTCGAGAATTATTTCAGAAGCCTCTCGATGGCATTAGAGACAGAGCTGTCGACGCAACGACAATTTTCACACCACACCCCCCTGCTTCGGCAGGGACCCTACTCAAACCTAGTAATTTTGAAGGATTGCGAGAGCGTGCACTTCAAGTGAACAGAACGGTATAATCACCCCACACACCCGCCCCGAATTTCGGGGCACCCCAAATCAAACGGTCGTAAGACAATGTTGCGAATCTTCTTGAGGTGCCGAGTTAGACGTGGGTACTGTGACGCCAGACACATTCCAGTTCGTAGCGCATGAAACCCTCAGAGAAGGGCAAATGCAAATGATACATGATGGGAATGAAGCATTAGAAAAAGAAGGCTATCTATTCGCTGCAGCACCTACCGGAATTGGGAAAACGGCTGCTGCTTTATCATCAACCTTAACATATGCCTATAATCATCCAGAAGGGGAAAAAAAGGTATTATTCCTCACAGGAAGACAGAGCCAACACCGAATAGTTGTTGATTCTGTAAGAAGGATAAATGAACGAATAGGGAGAAATCAAATCAAATTGGTAGACATGATTGGAAGAGAATCTATGTGTACTGACGTAGATAGGATTACTGGCAAATGCTCATGCGAATTAGATGTCCCTGAAGACATGAGAACATTAGGGCGAGCGCAATTAAGGGATTTTATTTTCGAAAAGCCAAGACATGTTGATGAGGTCATTGAAATAGGTAGAAAAAGAAAGATCTGTTCATGGGCCTCCGCACGTTCATCTGTTAAAGATGCAGATGTGATTGTTTGCGATTATAACCATGTTTTTGTTGAAAGTATTCGCAATGCTTCGTTACCCTCTATGGGCCTAGATCTAGAAGATACAATATTGGTTGTTGATGAAGCTCATAACCTTCCAAATAGAATTAGAATGGGGTTAGAGCGTAGAGTTACAAATCAAATTCTCAGAGATGCTTTCAATGAAATGGAAGAACATAAAGGAAGATTGGATAAAGAAATGTCTGAACTAATGAATTCCGATTTCCAAGGAGAAATTTTCTCAGAAGATTTAGATTCTGCTAGGCTTGCAGAAGCAGCACTATCACGAATAAGAGAAAAGTTTGGAGATTACATAAGGAATTTGAAGAGATTATTGGGGACACAAGAAGAAATGATGTGTGCTCCTGGAGAAATGTTAGACATTTTCGAAAATGCTCTAATCGAAACCATTGAAGAACCAATGCAATTAGATCGTTTCATTCGAACTTTATTGGAAGTCAAAGTGGAAATAGATGACGATTTAGATGAAGAACAAGAACTCGCATGTCATCGATTTGCTGAAGTTTTAGAGATCCTAGATCAAAGAAGAGGAGATAAGGCTCTAGCCGCTGTTTTCGATTTATTGGGACTAAAAGAAGAAGGTAGAATCACAACACATCTACTTGACCCTGGCGTTGTTTCAAATCCAGTATTCAAACAGTGTCGTGGAGGTATCTTGATGTCTGGGACTTTATTTCCACCAGCCATGTATGGAGACATACTTCAAGTTCCCAATGAAAGAAAAACGATTTTTGAAGAATACTCAAGTCCATTTGAGAATGATCGACGCCCTGTCGTCCTCGCTAAAGATGTAACAACGAAATTCTCAAACCGTACTGATGAAAATACTAGGAGAATAAGAGAACATATTCACGGCGTACTCAGGCAAACACCTGGACATGTAGCGATTTTTCTCCCCTCATACGACCTATTGGATGAAATCATAAATGAAGGATCATGGCCAGGTAGGAGAATAATTGTAGAAGAAAGAAGTTGGTCAAAATTCCAAGTAGAAGAAGCACTAACACAATTGAAACGTTCTAGAAATGCTGGACAACGCTGCTTATTGGTCGGAGTTTACAATGCTCGATTGTCGGAAGGAATTGACTACGATGAGAATATACTCGATGCTGTAATCTGTATCGGTATACCAATGGCTAGACCTACTGCATCAAATCAAGCTCTCAGAGATTATGTTGCTGAAAGATTTGGCGAAAGAAATGCTTGGAAATATTCTGCTGCTCAACCTGCAATAAATTCAATTCTACAGGCAATGGGGAGACCCATTAGAAAGGCAGAAGATCGAGCAATCGTAGTAATTCTGGACAAAAGGGTAGGAGATAGAGGATACCGGAGTTGTATGCCTAAAAATCTGAAAATGTTTGAAACCATGGATTCAGGTTCCACTGAACGATTAACCAAACGATTTTTTGCGCGACATCCTGAAGCGGCTACACACACCTAATGATTACGAGGGTTGATGACTATGCGGCGATTGGAAGACGGTATGTCGGACATACATTGGGACACCATAGAGATTGATGGAGACGGGGAAAACGATGATGTCCAGCATAGTTTAGATACTACAGCTACAGAACTGCATTCGCATTTCATTGCTACAGCCGCCATTGATTCACCAGCCATTACACAACATGAACAATTTCTTCAAACAGCAGGAGAAATGGTTGAACGTACCCGTGAAGCGGATTCTCAAATTATGGCTCAAAATCTTCTTGGCGCATCTCTAGATACTACCGCTATGATCGATGGAGTCTCCATAATGACTCTAGGATTGCCAACTGAATGTATTCAAGTTCGTGTAGGCACACATTCTGGCACCACTTACCTTCGAATAGACCGTCAAGGATTGGAACCTGTAGTGACACCACTCCCCAGAGGAAGAGACATAATCAATGCCAAACATTCCAAAGGAAGATTGGAATTGCGTTTATCAGAGTAATCATCTAGCAGGAATTTCAGCTAGGTTCTGAATTTCAGACACCACGTTAGACAATGCTTGTTGTGCAGATGCCTTGTGAGTCTCACCCATCTCATGAGACGAATATCTAGCCTCCTCAAAGACACTGTCTAGGGCCTCAAGTGCAGAATCACTAATTGGCAATGCCTGTCGGATTGCTATTTCGAATTCACGAACAGTCTCAAAATCTCTCCTGAGGAATCCGTTTTGCATCAAAACCAAACATAGGTCTTCATAACAATTGAAAATTGCTTCACGCACTTCATCTCCAGCAGCCAATAATTCAGCAGTATATGCAAAGATATCTTGAATCTCTTCGATTGCAGTACTCTTTCTACGCATCTGAATAACCGCTCCAGCAGCAGCAAGTAAGATAATTGCGAATACTGCAATTGAACTTGGACTCAATGAAGATTCAGCCTCATCTGCTTGAACATAATTCAACTCAACTACAAGATTCAACAAATCTCCACGATCATCTGGAGCAACCATAGGAGAAGTAGTATTCAGACGTATCTCGAAGAAGCCCCAATGAGCGGTATCAGAGAATGTAGGAAGTGGTTCTTGACTTACGAACGTATACTCAAACACACCTAATTCATCACTTAACTTACCAAACTGGGTAATCTCTGATGTTTGATTGAGCAATAATGCTGTAATCGATACGTTAGATAGTGCCTCTCCAGTATCATCTGCATAAACAGAAACTGTTCCTATAATATCGCGAGAATTGAGTTCAACAGTAACCGGATTCGCTACAAACGATGCAGGCACCATCAAGAATGCGTCAATTCCTACCTTCTGTGCCTCATTGAAGAATCGACCATCGTCACGAGCCATATTGAGGGTGAAATCAAGATTGCCTTTCATTGGAGAACGACCTACCAATGAAACTGTGAACTGGCCCGTTGAATTATCCCAAGAAACTACAGCTCCGGACTCGGCTGCACCTGCCCAGATTAATGTAAGATCAGACCCAAGTACTGTATTGCCAGTACCTCCAATTTCTACGATACGGCCAGTGATTACTATCGGATGTGAGGAATTAGAACGGATATTGTTGTCTGAAACATCAAGAATCTCAATAATGACATCTGCCCAAGTGTATGCAGTTACATTGGACGCATCACCAATGAATTGGTCATTGCCATCATAGGATACACGGATAGTGTGTTGTCCACGTTCTGATGAAACCTCTACAGGAATCTGCGCCGAAAAGAAGCCGCTGGCATCAGTAGTAACAGTAGTGAGGAAAAATCCGTCAACCTCTATCGTAATGATGGCGCCTTCTATAGGAATTCGAGGACTCGTATCACTATCAACTAAGATTCCAGAGATATTCCAATTCTCACCCCTAGTAGCTATGCCACCTTCATCTAATGCAAGGTTAGTAATCTCAGCATTATGTTTAATCACAATCGTGGTATTGGTTTGTCCTCCAAGATAGAATCCTTGAGGCTCAGAATAGGCCACAATATCATGAACTCCTATGGAGAAAGCAGGGCCTACGACCCAATCCAATGTCCATGAACCATCAACTTCTGTTGTTGCCGAACCAATTATGCTGGAATCTACACGGATGGTCACAATGTGACCAGGCACCCAATTCTCAGGTAGATTGTCCCGGACAGTTCCAGAAATGGTAACTGTTTCCCCAACTGCTGAAGTATCAATTGCATCAACAGTCATTACAATTGGCGCATATACGTCAAATGTTGTAGAAGCATTGGATGCAAGATACAATGGAGCACCGGCAAAACGAACCTCGACTGTCTGAGTACCCAATGGCATATCACTAGGCACTGGATACAAGATGGAAACCACTCCCTCAGAATCAGATGTGACATTCGTTAAGAATTGGCCATTCATCCAAACACTGAGAGTCATATCTGAAATAGGACGCTCAACTATGTCCACTAGAACTCCAGTTAGATCCAACAACTCTTCTCGAGTAACATCGGAATTTCCTCCAAACAATCGAATTTCAGTAGGTACTGAAACATTGAATCCTAAAGTTTCTGATGATTCAAGATAATACTCTGGGTTCAAGGAATCTCCTTGACCCATTGGATCAACCCATAAGAATCCACCAAGGAAATATGCAGTTGCATTGTGAGCTCCAGGTGTAGTATCAGAGGGCAAGGTGTAAGCAATTGACCATTTGCCTGTTATTGGGTCTGATTGTACAATCGTCGATGAACCAGTATCTACACCATCTATCATTAGATGAACAAGACCACCTACTGCACCTCCTGAATCATTCAATAATGGAGAGCCGTTTTCATCTAACAATGTTCCATTAACAAAAATAACCTGTCCTGCAATCAAATCACCTTCTACAGAATCTATCGTCATAATCGTAGGTGCCAAGATAACAACTCGAGTGAATGTAGCATCACCTAGAACTCCTGTTGTTCCAGGAACTCCTGCATGAGTTGCATTAATGATTAATGGGCCAACAGACCATGTATTGGGTACTGAGAAATTACCAGATGCGATACCACTTGAATCAGTTGAGATATCAAATGATGTCAGTCCATCAATTGAAACGTTAATTGTAGCGTTCTCTACTGGAGCACCTGCATTATCAAGAAGAGATAATGCAACTGTAATATTATCTCCTCTAACTGTTCTTCTATCAGGATCTAAATCAAGCGGATCACTGAAATCTAGAACGGTATATCCTCGACTATCGAAGACTGTTCCATTAGTTGATCCAAGGAAGTAGTTTACACCAGGAGTATAAGTTGCATTAAATTCATGCGTACCTCTCGGGAATTCTTGATTCAAAGTAATGGTCACTGACCAATTTCCATCGTACACGGTGCCATTAACCATAGTGAATGAATCAGTAAAACCATCTATCGTGAATCCAAGTACAGGAAGTAAATTATTCCCGTTACGATCAATTATTCCAGAACCATTCTCAGAAGTCAAGGTACCTGTGACGTTGAAGGTATCACCTGCTACAGGATTATCGAGAATCGGATCAACGACTAGAATGGTAATTGTTCTAACAGTAACAGTGCTGAAAGTTCGATTAGAACCAAGTAAAGTAAAATTGCCAGCATAATCAAGACGAAGATCGACCATACCCAAAGGATGTGAACTTGGAATAGTGAAATTAAATCGAACTACACCAGTATCATTGGTAATTTCATCAGTTAACAAAGTCTCATGGAATGTGCCAGATATTGTTTGATTGGAAAGAAGACGATCTTGGTCAGATTCTTCAACCAATGTGGCTCCAAATTCAATAGATTCGCCTCGATTTACAATTACTGGAATCAATGGAGCGATTTGTGTGAATCCAGTTACACCCTTCACCAAAACCTGTTGAGAAATATTACTTGGGAGATAGAACGGATTGGTTTCCTCAAGAACCTGAATCATCAATGTCTTGTTTCCACTTGTAATCCCATCCAAAAGAGGATCTGATGGAACTGTAATGTTGAAACTACCATTGACTGCAGTAGTGAATGAGGAAATCAACACTTCAGAAGGATCACCATCAAAGAACACAGAAACATCAATCGGTCCACTGAAATTTCTATTTGGATCGTTGAAATCTTCTACCGATCCTTCGACAATGAAAGTAGAACCAGCTGTAATGAAGGTTGGCGGAATAATTGAATCGATGGTTACAGAAGTAGGTACTAAGACTGTGATATTCAAATCAGTATGATTTCCAATCCATCTAGCGGAACCCGTAGATAATGGATCAGATACATCATCTGGCATCAAAATCCGTACGTCGTAGTAGCCAGGATCTGTTCCAACTGGGATGGTTGGAGTAAATCTGGCTATTCCATCTTGAGAACCACTGGAAGCAGAAGAAAGTGTCTGATTATTGGGTCCATCCCAATCCCAGATCATTAGAACAGCAGCGCCACTGATGTTTGATCCATCAGCAATATCAACTACTGAGACATTTACCTCTAAGATATCGCCAGCAACGACACTGGATGGAGGATCAATAGCAGTCAATACCGATTCCGACTCCACTCCAATCAAGATACTAGCAGCTTCCTCAGAATTATAGTAAGCCCCACCAATAGGTGGACTAATTCCGAAATCAGCATTTACAATCAAATCATAAACACCAGCACCAACAAACCTAGGAATCACGAAACTAACATTGTATTGTCCAGTTGAAGTATTCAACCACCCTGAACCTAAGTCAACAATCTCTGGTGCAGGAGGTTCCCCCATTGGACCAGAAGGACCTGTGCCCGGAAGTTCCATCGTCAAAATAATTGAAGAATTATTATTCAGAATAAGTGGAGAACCAGTAAGGTTTGTATCTCGGATTTCACCAGTCACATAATTCGCATCACCGATATGAGTCCAACTCTGACCTAATGTAGCTGATACGGTTCCCAATCCACTAATCCTAATCGTGGTGTTGTTAGAATTAGAATCATACCAAGTTGAACCAGAATAGTTAATCCAAAGGGAATAATCTCCAGCCGGAACTACTGGGGAAGTATAATCAAATGTAAATCCACCATCTTCGGGATCTACCGTAGTATTGACTAACACTCCATCAATTTCAATCTCATATGTTCCATTAAATGGTTGTTCAGTGCCCCCAGTATGATCAAACATATTGATGTTGATTAACTCCATCTGGTCTCTCCGAATTGGATCAAAGAGATAATCGAAAGTCACGAAACTCTTGAGCCCATAACCAGGTGGCATGAATACTTGATCGTCAGCCTCCAATGTTGAAGAATCAAAGGTGAATCTAACATCGATGAAACCTGGAGAAATCGGCACAGAGGCAGGATCCATGAGCCAAGAAATCGAAAAATTACCGGGATTGCCACTCCATGTAGTGGAATTTAGGTCCCATGAAGAAATATCGAGATAAGGCGCTCCAGAACCATTTACCCTCATTTGGAGATAGAGAGTACCTTCCATTGGAATAGGATTTAGACCTCGGCTGAGGACTGTCCCATTCATATGAATAAAATCATTGATTTCTAGAAGTGAATTATTTGATGATGGCCCCTCAAGAACAATATCCAAATCAGGTGCAGGAGTAATGTTCATTGGCACAATTTGCGAAAGAGGGCGCAGATGATAAATTGGAGATGAACCATTTTGCAAATCTGCTTCATGCCATCCAGGGAACTCAATTGTAGCATTATTGATTCCTTGACCTTCATTCTCATCTAAGAAAACAATAATTTCAAAGAAACCTGTTTGGCCAATTGGTGCAGTATAACTCTGAGCACCAGATACGGTTGAAGTGAAATTGAACCAAATGAAACTAAAACCATCAGGGATTGAATCGCCATCTATGTCCCAATCATCCAACAATGTAACGTCTATCTGAGGGCTATTTTCAACTTGCAGCCTACCAGATAAGGTAGTATTTGAACCGGCACCAAAGACCGGCTCATTAGCAGGAAGAGGATCTTCGATAGTAACATTGGCATCTTCTGTTACGTTTACTATGTAATTATCAAAGAGACCATTTGAACCAACATAACCAGAAGGTTTCGTTTCAACAACCAATGCCCCAAATCCTGGACGGATAAACTCAGAAGGATTTCCTTTCAAAGAAAAAGTTCCATTTGCAGCTGTAATTGCTGAACCAACTAGGAAAGAAGGATTTGCAGCAGGACCAGGTACAGACCCAGCCGATTCAAGAGGCACTAGATATAGATCTAGAAGAATGCCCTCTACTGCAGATTGATTCGACGAATAAACAAGAGTACCATTGAGATATGTTTGTCCTGAATTTCCATCCCTATCTACGAAAAATGGCCCCCATTCAGCATTAATTATCTCAACCTCTTCATCTGGAGGACAAGAATTGAAAGGCACCCAACCCATGTCTGCATTTCCTAATACTGCATTTGTCTGCATGTGGACCTCTACCCATGAACCATAATTGAGTCCCAAGACCTCGTAACCAGTACCATGCCAACTACCATCTATGTAACCAGTAACCTTCCTAGCAGGCAATCCTGCAAGTCTAGCCATAGTTGTTAGAGCAGTAGTCCAATCATCACATGTCCCTTCCTTGGAATCAACCAAAAGGAAGTGTACGAAATCAGGGCCGCCACCTTGAGGATAACCACTGCCATCATAATTCAATCGAGGAGTGAATGTTGCATTTCCATTTTCAATGAAGTCAGCAAGAGCTTCCATCTTATCCCATGCTGATAATGCGCCAGAAGAGGATATGATTGATTGAGTGATATTGTTAACCTCAGATTCAATTAAAGTTGAATCAGTGAAATAACTTGGTAAATCTAGTGCATATGTGCTTGAAGAATATGCAGTACTATTGGAACGAACTGAATCAGAGAACCAAATCTCAGGAGCGTCCGCATATAAGAAATCCAGAGATACATCAGTAAGAGGAACATCATGAGTATAGTTGGTATGGTTCAAACCAGCTGATGGATCTGCCCAAGAAAGAAACTGTGTAGTACTCCAGTGATGCGGAATATTGGAACCCGGTTGAATCATGAATGGGAAGGTGTATTCCCAACTAGTACTGTTATTATGGAAGTTATTGGAGGCAATCCAATTGTTATCAGAAAAACCCGGTGCCATTGAATTAAGAACAACTAGGCTTGTATTGACTCCATAATCTACTCCTGTGTAACTGTCGTAAGTGTAGGTTCTCCAATAATGAACAAGCGACGGATCAACATTCACGCTAGTGTTATTTGCCCAGAAAACAACTTGGTTCTCAACGATATCATCAACTGGGTCGAAAGGATCGAAGCCAGAGCCAACACAATTTGTAGGCCAAAAAGCAGGAGGACATTCTTGGTAATCAGTCATACCACCTCCATCAGTATCAGGATCAAGCCAATTGGTTCCAGTATTATTCTCAATTGCATCAGGAATTCCATCTCCATCGGTGTCTGCTGGATTCAAATCATCTGCAGGATTGTTTTGTGGATTGGTTCCATCAAGATATTCTTGGCCATCCCAAACGCCTCCTACATCTGTATCAACTGCTTCATAGTCTGTTAGGAATGTATCAGTAGAACCGTTTCCACCCATTCCAGGAACATAGAACAAAGGACAACCAGTATTATTCTCGAAATAGTCATTCAGAGCATCACCATCAGTATCTCGATTATTATCGCAAGGTTCCAATGGATCAGTTCCATTCAGAATTTCATCGAGATCATTTACAGTATCATTATCTGAGTCAACATCGAATGGATCAGACTGGAAACCCCAGTAACCGAAATTCTCCTCCCAATCAGAAATTCCATCTCTATCGGAATCATAGTAATCATCGTCACACCATGGATCATTGTTACTGGGCTGGATATTCGCATCCCAACACCATGAACCATTCTTATGCACGACTGTAGAGGTAGTAGCGGGCGGAGCTAAAGTCACCCCAATCAGTCTATGAGGAGAAGAAGTATCGTCTGCACGCTCAAATGAAAATGGAACTAGTGAACCATTAGACAAATTGTAGTAACCAATACGACCAGGTGATGTTGGCCTCCAATCAAAGAATTCAGGCCCAAATCCAGAAGCATTTGCGATAAATAACACTTGATTGCCTGCATCATAGGATGAAAAAGTAGTTACAAAATCAACAGTTGAAAGACACGGATCAGTATTGAAACCGGTAGTCCTCTCTAAACCATCTATCACTCCACCATAGTCAGTATCTGCGATATTCCACCCCGTACAAGTTAGATTCTCTTCCCAATTCTCAATTCCATCGTTATCGAAATCACCAGAATCTTCTGCTCGAGTCGGATCAGTTTCGTTCCCTCCATCAATTACTCCATTTCCATTGATATCTTCTTCTCCGTCATCAAATGGGTCATCATCAGTATTGTTGTCACGAGGATCGGATGCCTGAGCAGGAGAACCGTATTGCCCGTTAACTTCATTCCCATCTGAAATACCATCGCCATCTGTATCTGAATCAGTTGGATCAGTTAGTAGAGTCAAGGCCTCATAACTATCATTCAGTCCATCGCCATCAGTATCAGAACGCTGTGGGTTGGTAGAAGTAACTCCATCCACTTCCGCAGTTAACGTTGCGCAACCATTCGGACCAATTCCTAAAACTGGATTGCAAGGCGACTCTGTTTCAGTTCGCTGTTGATTGGGAGCTCCAGGCATAAAGTAAGGAGTGCCTGAATTTTCTGTAGTCCATGACGGATTCACATATTCTTTCAGATTCACTAAACCATCGCCATCAGGGTCGCCTCCAGGGCCATCAGAACCGGTGCGTACAGTTGGATCCAAACCATTGGATACCTCCCAACCATCACTCATACCATCATTATCAGTATCGTAACCATCAGGATCCTCATCTATGTCCCCGTCTCCATCATCATCATCAGAACTACAATCAGCATCCCCATCTCCATCTGGATCCGCTGAATCTACAAGACCATCTCGATCATTGTCCATACCATCTGCACAAATATTGCCCATTGGGTCCTCATCAGCACCATCTGAACCGGTACCTTGGGACACCTGCATAGATGACTCTTCGTCCCAATTCCTTGTAGGAACGGTCCCATTCCACCAAACTCCATTGTCTAGAACATTAGGTGTACTACTACTATCCCAATTAGAAGGCATTCCATACTGATATTCATCTTTGTTAGAAAGACCATCTCCATCTGGATCTCCCAATGAACCATTGACTGTGAGACTTGAACCATCAAGAGGATTTAGGCCATGAAACCATTCCCATCCATCGGGAAGTTCATCATTATCACTATCCCAATCTTGGGGTTGAGTATTCAATAAGAATTCCAAGCCATAAGTTAGACCATCACCATCTGCATCAGAAGAAGCATAGGCCTCCCATGCAGCAAACTCAAGCGCTGCTAAACTCGCGAAAATCATCAACATAGTCAGTACAACAGCTCTACACCTAATCCGTACTCCAGTATCGCGAAAGTGGGGGAAGGGCTCTGACAACATACGTTCAACCAAGCCGTAGGGTGTCTCGTAGGGTCTTAAGGGAAATGGAGCGAAGTTCATACGCGTACGCGAGTTGACGACATCATTCATCAAGTTCGTCAATTAGTTCAATATCGATATCAAACTCGTCTTCTTCATCTTCTTCTTCCAATATTGAAGGAGGTAAATCATCTAAATCATCAATATCAAAATCATCCTCGTCATCGACTTCCTCGTCATCAAACTCGTCAACCCATCGACTTCGATTTCTACGATTTTGAATGCCTAAAACTACAATCAATAATGTTACAATAGCTGAAATCAATGTGACGGAACTAGGATTCAAAACTTCATTCCGTATTCTGAGTACAAGATCCTGAATCTCGACATTCATTGTAATATCAAGTTCAGAACGGGCATCCTCATATTCATCTCCACCTTCATCTGCGAAAGTCTTTGGAGAAGCAGAAACTGTAAATGTTACAGATTCACCCTGTCTAGCATCTTGAGGGGCATTGATCACAATTACGAATGAAATATCAGAATATGGTTGAACCATAACTAAGTCTCCTCCACCCCCTCCAATCTCTGAATCCCAACCGTCACATGCAGTTGCAGAATCAGTACATTCTACATCAATTTCAACAATCAACTCTTGATTCCCTTTATTCTTAACTCGCATCTGCAATGAACGCTCTTCATTCGGTTGGATTCCAGGATTATTCGATACTTGTACAACCTCTAATGAAATTGAACCTGGACCGATTTCTACAATAAATGGCATATCGAAATATCGTGCATCCATATCTGAAGAATCTTCTTTGATTCTAAGATAAAGTGTATGTGACCCCATCTCGACTTCATCTGGTGTTTCGATGGAAAGATGAATTTCTTCCGACTGTTGCGGCGCTAACTGAATCATTGGAACGCTATCTCCTGAATCATCAGTGATACGGAAAACCCACTGTGAATATGATGAATCCACATCTAAATTCCTTTGCAAATCTGCTGGATCCATTATTCTCCAGGGCGTACTTGTAGTTCCATCTTGCAAACTGTTGGTCACCATTAACCGCATACTCATCCCATCTTGAGAACAAGCAGTTTTATTCACAGTTCCAAGTGGAGCACCATCGCAATCAAAGAGAGGTGAGGCTTGAATTCCAAATGTTCTCTGTATTGTAAACTGAACTGTGGATTTCTTGGTCGAATTACCTTCGCTGGTCACCTCTAACTGAATAAGTCCTAAATCAGAATCAGAACGATCATCCGATGGTTTAACTCGAATCTGTAACACTTGAGTGGAGTGTCTCCCAAGTAATGCCGTGTGGAATGTTCCATCACCTTCATCCTCCAAAATTCGAGTGCCTGTATCATTATCGAAAACCTGAATGATTGATTTAGAACGTTCCAAAACGTCTACCCTAAACTCATCTGTGTCGAATCCATTATTCCAGATTTCCATAATAAATGTAGAAAACACACCATCTTCTGCGAATCTTGGTATTGATGTATCAAAAGTATCTGGGCGAGAACTATTGTCATACTGCTCTGTTCGATTGTTATCCCACATACTTACCATCGGAGGGGCATAAACATCGGATTTCTCTAAATCGAGATATAGGGATTCTTGACTAACAATCTCAGGTTGGCCATCTACCATTGCTTCTGCAACAGCTCGAATGTGAAGTTGAGTTGGAGAATTAGCTAAATCTTGTGGTGCTTCAAGAGTCAGAATTGGATTGACGATTGAGCCTCCTTCATTGAGATTGTACCCACCTGGGGCATCAAAAGAAACATTCCAATTAGAGTTGAAACTAGTTACCAAACTGAGGCTTACCGACATCTGATCACTTGTTCCACGATGCATCAATTGCAACGGAATGGCTGTAACCTGAGATGGAGCAATATATTCTGTAGAACGTGATTCACCGTGCCTCAATGCAATTCCAAATTTATTCATTACAATATTTTCATGTTCTATAACTATAGAATTTCCACCTATATCTGATATCTCTAATGCAACCTGATATTCACCATCTTCGAGACCTCCAGGATATTCCCAATCATATGTGCCTGCAATCGACCATGATGTATCTTCAACACCATCAAGAGAACCAGTAATGGATTGGTCGACTGGAAGACCTCCACTTGGATTCAGTACAGTCAAACGTACTGAATTGATATCGAAACGTCCGAATGCACTCTTTACTTCAAACCTGAATTGCATTGTTCTTTCTGAAATCATATCATTGGGGTACCAATCAATTTGTGCACCGTCTACCATCTCAGCCCCGTCTTTCTGGACAAGAAGAACACTGTTTGAAAGTGCATTGGACTTGACTTCAATCATTGTAAATTGGTCTGCTCCTCCATCAATTTCGCCAAAATATACGGTAGCAGAACATTCTGAACCACCAAATTGTCTTGCCTCTGTATCTGGGCCACCTGGGGGATCATTTCCTCCACCGTCACAACCATTCATATCTGCACTAACTCTAATCATAAACTGATTATCCTTCAATACAGTAAATCCTGATGGAAGTGGAATTTTGATACTTCCTTCTCGTTCACCACAACTACTTCCAAATGATTGCTGACAAGCATCAAATGTCTTATCCTCCTGAGAAACTATTGTCCCATCATTGAGAATCTGAACTGTGAATGTTGCTTCTGCGCCATCTTGGCTTGCTACTGCCTTGTACCACATTGTAAACGTAATATCGCCAGAATATCCTTCAATATACAAATCAGTTAGTAATCTTGGAGACTTAAATTCAGCAGTTTCTTCAGATACTACAATCTCCTTCTGTGAACCTGTTGGTTCTTCTGTAGTTAGGAATCCGTCGCCTCCTGCAGTATCGTTCTTATCAGCAACAAAAATCTCGTAATCATACATTTGTTCTCCAACAAAACTACTCGTTTCCTCGGTTTCCAATTCTACAGGGTTAGAAACAGTTGCCGCAAAGGAACTGAATACGAAAACAAGCACGAGTAAAGTTGCCCGAATGAATGGGCGCTGGAGTGGATAATGCACGCTCATCATGCTTACCGTGGCACCTCGACCGTTAAACGGTTTGCGCGCAACTGTGTCTAAGAGGGGGTTCCTTGGAAAGCGGTTCGTTCATCAGTGTGAATGTGTTCGACAGGTGTGCGGGGGTAGCCGAGCCTGGTCAAAGGCGCTGGAGTTAAGTTCCAGTACGTAACGTTTCGTGGGTTCAAATCCCACCCCCCGCACATCATTCTTCTTCAATAATAGATGAAAATGGAATTGCTCCCACTTCCCTTAGACCATCAATCATTTCGCCAATTAGACATTGACCTTCGGCAGCAGGCAGATCACAACGCACTCTACGTTCTCCAAACAGCAGAGTTAGGCCCCAGGCCTGAGTAGCATCAATATCTTTGAATTCAGATAATGGAAAGTTTTCAGCTGGCAAACGAATCAAACCCAACAGTTTTCCAGAAACGGAAACTCCTGTCTCTTGAATAATTATTCGATGACTACCCTCAAAAATTCTATTCGAGTGATTGAGGAAAGCTATCAATACAATTGAGACGAAAATGCCTAATGCCCATCCATAAGTCATGCCATATTGACTAAAACCAATTAGATTTCCTGAAAACATCAGAGAAATCGGGCCCAATATCAAACTACAAGCGAATAATAGAGCAGTAAAAAGGAAACCTAAGGGTGAAACTTCGCTAGGTAAGTCCATGATGACTTGATTGTCGTCAACACGAACTGAACCTCTCATAGAAGGTGTTCGAATAGGACGAGGCCAACGACCAGGGTGACGAGCGACCTGTTGTAACACAGTAAGTCCATGTTCATCTCTTTCTACAATTCTGCCTGTATGTTCAATCAATCGAGCGCCACCCAATCTAGCGATCTCCTCGGCAACTGATAGAGCATCAGATTCGGAGCCCAAGGAAAGTAATGGCCTAGGACCTTCTTTACTTTCAATTACTATCCGCCAAGTTGGAACCAAAGAACGTTCTACTTTCTCAGTCCTAATTGCGAGGATCTCTCCAGGCTCATATCGCGCCTCAGCATCACCAATTTCAACCAATACTGAACCTGAATCTTGAGAAAATCTCATCTTCGATTGAACAGATATTTCCAGAAGGCCATTCTTGGCCCTGTTAGAGCCGAATGCGCGCCAAGTCATACACCTTCGTCCAACTCTAAGTATTTCATCGGTGTTGCCTTCGCACCCCCATGGGCGGCGATTCTAGGAGTGTAGATATTCTTTCAGCATCACCTCTTCATCCTTTAGCAATCGAGGCAATAATTTCGAGCACTGAAGGAACTCAGTATCGCGTAAATGGCTTTAGTGAGGCAGCACATCTAGTAACAGAAAAACTGGAAAAAAGAAGGCTTCAATTGGAAAATTTGTTGCCTGGGGGTTCGATTTGGTTCACATCCTCTGCTGATGAGTCAGCAACTTGGGCAATTCGAGGACTTCTTTCAACAAATTCACGAAATGGGGATAGAGTAGATGTGAAAGATGATTCACATATTTCATTGATAAATGCTGCAAAAAGATTCGGGGGGAATGAAGGTGAAGTTGTTGTTGCTGCCGCATCAGCTATGGATATTGAGACTGGGAGAATATTAAATGCAGAAAAATGGAATCATGATCTAAATGAACGATTGAGTTCGCCAAAGAGAATTTTAGATGCCCGGGGCATTATTGGACGTTTTCCAATTGCCAAACTCTGTGGATTTACAGATGCGATTATTCTTGATTCTGAAAGTTATGGGGGGCCGTCAGGAATTGCTGCATTATGGATTCGTCGAGGAATCAGAATCGCCCCGATGATTGAAGGAAGTGGCCAAGAATTAGGCCGTCGAGGAGGAAATGTACCTTTGGGACTCGTCAATGCATTCGTTGATGTTGCAATTCATTTAGAAAATGAAAGGGAAGAAAATTGTCAGAAATGGTCAAATTTGCATAATTTACT
>MDTC01003449.1_pt1 | contig 16818 bp, 15 predicted proteins | sample 811181 | NCBI WGS metagenome assembly MDTC01 (sample SAMN05326644, study PRJNA326480) | marine metagenome | isolation source: seawater | place: Pacific Ocean: North | collected 2011 | reverse complement strand
GGGTCTCTCTAATTCGGAGAGACTCTCATCCGTACAGGGCGAATCATCGCTCTCTGGGTCTCCTTGCCGTGGAGTTTGCACAACAACCTACGGAGATCTAAGATGCGGAACTTGTGGCAGAAATCAAGAAGACATAACAAACTGGAATACTTATTCAGATGTTATGAAAAAACTTATAAATGTTAAAAACGCAACTGAGGGATATAAAATTAGACAATTGGAATCACAAGAAAATAGATGGAAGGAATTACAAAAAGCAAAAGGGATCGACAATCTTACTGTTGGAGATGTTCTTAAAAGAGTCTTAAATATAGCAAACTATCAAGGAGAGACTAATCAACAAGATTTTAAGTGCATGGATCTTCTAACAAAAATTACTTCTTCAGATCACAAATTTAATGACATATCTATCAAGTCATTAATGACAGAAAATGACTACGAAGAAGTCAAAACAAAATACCGATAAGGCATTCCAAAAAGATCTTGCTCTAGGACAAAAAATAGAGCAAAGAATATTATCTGTAATTCAAAAAAAGTACCCTTGTTCTGTACTAATACCCGGAAAATTTAAAGAGTATGACATTTTTATTCCAGAAAATGATTCAAAGGTTGAAGTAAAAGTAGATTATAAAAGTCAAGAAACTGGTAATATTCTTATTGAGTTATTTATGTTTGGCAAACCTTCTGCCTTGCTTTCAACTAAAGCTGACTATTGGGTTATAGATACCGGGAAAGAAGTTCTTTGGACAACACCAAGCAAGATTACAGAATGTATTATGATAAATAACATAAAATCACAATCTATTCTTGGCGAGGGAGATACACAAAAAAAGACAGCTTGCCTGATTCCAATAAACCTTTTTAAAAAATATCTTGTAACATAACTTGACAACTTAATGTAATCTATGTTTATAATGTTTACATGATGAACATGAAAGATATGACAGATTTTCTTGATCAGCTTGATAAAGTGGAACGAGCTGTAATAGAAAAAGTAAAAGCTTGGGAAAATTATAAAGAAAAAGAGAAGATCCATTTTGAGCATAAAGCAAAACTTCATGAAATTGAAAGTAAATACAACTCATGATTGTTGAACAACTAACCATAGCTGTTTTGCTTTTTATGATGATGGCAATCTATATGTGGAGCAAAGATGAATAAGGGGGACACAATGAATAGAGTAACAATAACCAAAGAACAAAAGCCGTGGGACGATTATCAAGGTGCTTTTGAAAATGGTAAATTTATTTACTATGACTTTTTAGAAAATGAAGATGGCGAGTGGATCAAAGATAAAAAATATTCTTTTAGATTTACTGATGAAAAATTTCATCAATACGAAACCTTAATTGTTACACCAAAAGTATTAGTGGTGCTTTCTAACGAGACTGGCTTATCTGAAAAAGAACTTAAAAAATATATATCCGAGATATTTTTCTTAGAGGTAAATAATCTAGCTAGGGAGCATAGAAATAAGAAAGCTAGAGAAAGAAGAGCTAAACAAAATGGAAATACAAACTAGAAGATACAATGCTTTGCTAAATGCAAAGAAAAAAGCAAAAGATCCAGAGTTCAAAAAAATTTGGCAAAACAAACTAACAGAACTTTTGATTGCTGATAATACAAGAAGAAGAAAGGGAGATAGAATAAATTAATGAAAACTCTTACTGATGCAATTAAAGAATATTATAGATTTAACAAAATGGGTAAAAATGATTTTACTTATAGAAAGTTTTTTGAGCCTCTATTTGAGGGAAAAGACATAAAAGACATTACCAAAGAGGATATTGCTAGTGCGAGATCTAAAATAAAAGGAGCACCCGGAACAGTTAATAGATATTTAGGCTACTTCAGAGCAATACTTATGTATGCTTACGAAGAGTTGGGGTGGTTAGACACCAAACCTATTGTGAAAAAAGTGAAGGAAAGACCAATTTCTCACAAATACTTTTCACATAAACAGATAAAAAGGCTTATTAGCGTACTCCCAGTTCACTTAAAAAAGCCTTTTGTATTTTCACTCCTCACTGGGGTAAGGATGTCTAACTGCTTCAATCTTAAATGGGAATATGTAAAAGAAAATCAAATTAGCATTCCTGCTACTGAAACAAAAAATAGCAAAGCTTTATCTGTACCTTTAAATACAAAATGCAAAGAACTTTTAAATTCAATAGAGAAAAAAGGTACATATGTGTTTACATATTCGGGAAGAAAAATTACAAGGGCTTCTAATACAGGCTGGTACAATGCTCTTAAGAAAGCTGACTTAGAAGGTTTTAGATGGCATGATATAAGACATACTTGGGCTACTCACCATGTGCAACATGGTACCCCCTTACATACACTTCAGCATCTTGGTGGGTGGTCCGACTTTAATATAGTAAATAGATACGCTCACTTATCAGAAGATTATCTATCTAAGGCTTGTGAGAACAGTAATGATTTGGTATCTTAATTTTGTAAACCTTCTGGCAGGGCTGATAAATTTTTTGATTTGATCCCTCTTATTGTATATAAAATCAGTCCTGCTTTTTTTGTTCCTCAATAAAGTTATTTATCGATTGATAATAAGCATTTTGTTCTAATCTTAAGGCATTTATTTCTTTGTAGTAGGTCTGTTTGTCATTTTCATAAAAATCATTTCTAATCTCATCTTCTCTTTCTTTAAAATCTTTTAGTTTGTTTCTAATTCCATTCAAGGCTGATCTATTACCTCTTCTTCTTGTCATTGCTTCAGATTCTGTATTAATGATATCTCTTGCCCAAGGGTGATTTTTGTCAAGCCATGCATCTCCATCGTCTGCTGAATCAAAACTATCTCTATATTGAGATTGAATCATAAGAAGATCAGTATAATTATTATAAAATTCTGATGTATCTTGTACATCTCTTGTTGTTACAGCTAACCTTCTTAAAAATGGTATTTGATTTAATGATGGCTTGTCTTCAGAAAACAAATTAGTAGTTCTACCAACAAGCCTTCCCAAACCACCTGTCATATAATCAAAAGTATATTGTAAAAAACTTGGATCAATATCAATGTCTCCAGCAGCAAATTCAGTCCCGCCTGAAAACTCATTTACCATTTTTGTTGCATATTCAAAAAAATCGTATGTCTTGTTGGTTTCGTGCCATGAGCTAGGCTTATTTTGTCCGGGGAAGTTTTGATAGTATATAGGAGATCCAAAAAAGTCTTCGTTAAATGCTATTTCTGTCAAAGCTTGAGTTGGGAGACCCAAAAATGCATCTGGTACTACAGTCTTAGCAACAGCTTTGTATTTATTTTCACTATTATCAAAACCTATTGGGCTGTAGTTTGCTACCAAAGAAGAAGCCAACTCAAGTCCCGCCTCTGGTATATCTCTATCATAGTTTTGCAAAGATTTGCTTAAAGCCACTTCTGTTGTAACTCTTCCTAAATTGTGGAAAAAGGCATATCCATATGGAAGTGGTATTTTAATACCAATAGGTCTTTTTTTGCCTTTTTCATCAACAACAAAATATTGTTTACCTTTGCCAGAAATACCATATTTTTCAAAAGTTATTTCTCCATCAATATATGAAACATTTGGGAACATAAAAATAAGACCTGTCATCTTGTCGAAGTCTGAAAGCTTTTCATAGTAAAGATTTCCGTCCTCATCTTCGCCACTTCCAAGCACATTATATATAGTTGCAGCAGAACCTATGCTTGCCAAAGCACCAAATATTTGTTGTTTTCTTTTTGTAGATGCACCTCTAAATACATTTATTGTTCCTTGAACACTAGCATTAAAGAATAAGAACGTAGCATTTAGAGCACCAGTATCTGTACCTCCTCTGTTAAAGTTTACAGTAAGGTTTTTTGCTAGTGCTGCAGCATTGTCAAGATCTGCACCTGTTACTTTGTCAAGACCACCTTTAGCATTTATATAAATTTCAAAAGCAGTAAGCCTTACTGCATTTTCAACACCAAAGTTAAAATTTTCAATAACATTTGCTACAGTTGAAAAAGTTTTTTTAACATTTGCTTTTAAATCACCTTGATATATATCCATAAGATTTTGCACTTCTTTTGCTCTATCTTGTAAAGTTTTTTGATCTAAAAATCCTGTTTGTGCTCCACCATCTTTAAATGCTTTTACAAGTCTGTATTCATATGAATCTCTATCTAAAGGGTTTTTAGATCCTCTTCTTGCTTCAAATTTTAAGAATCTTTTAGCATTTAAAAATATATTTTTTGCATTAAATCCTTTGGCAGCCTCAAGCTCTTCAAGAGATAATGCTTCCAATCTACCGCCTTCCATACTTCTTTCTGTAATAAGATTTTTGTATCCAGTTTGCACATCTCTTATAAAATTATTCATAATAAATTCTGGATCTAGCGATGTATTAATATAAGATAAATATCTAGTAACAGGTCTTGCCAATCTAAAAATAATATTTTGAGCAACATTGTCCATGTTTTCAAAAGGCTTGGCTAAACCTTCTCTCTTTATTTTAAGAGCATAGCTTACACCATCTTTTTTAAATAATATTTTTGCAGAATCTGGTTCTTTGCCGTTTGTCCCCCAAGAATATGCTCTATCAAACATATTTGCTTTTTTAACTTCGTAAAGTTCTGATTGTGGATAAGCTAAAGCAAATTCCCCAGCCGCTAATGCTACTTTATTTTTTTGTGCATATATTTTAGCCGCTATAGCATCATTAATTGTTTGTGTAAGCGGTGCATCTGCAAAACTTTCTCTACCTCTTGCTTTTTTTTCAAGTGTTTTAGGTATTGTAAAAGATGAATTTATAAGTGTGTTCGATGATGGCTTTGCTGGTAAAATTTGTCCATCTATTTCAAGCGTATCTTCAGCAAATCCTTTTAAGGGAACATAATATCTATATCTTTGACTCCAATCGTCTATTTGATTCTCATCAACTAAACCTGCTTGTTTATATGCACCTCTTTTAATTTCAAGCAAAGGATCAACAAAATTTTCATAACCATCTAAATAAGCTTGACCGCCTTTGCTGTTTGCTTGCATTTTTCCGTCATTCATAACATCAATTCCAAGATCAGCCAAAATGTCAGTTGCTTTTTCTGTTGTCATACCTGATCCAGAAGCTTTATTAATTTTTTCTTGAAGCTCTACAACTCTTCTTTTTTGACGAGGGGTAAGAGGATCTACTTTGTTTTGTAATTCTGCAAGTTCTTTTTTGTTGTCCTCTAGTAAAAATTTATTCCTTTCAATAGCGTGCTGTGCATATAAGAATAAATCAAATTGTTCAGTTGAAATGTTGTTATCATCTAAATGCTTTACTAACTTTGGAAGTATCTCTTGACTAATAACCTTTGAGGTCTCAGCAACAGGACCTTGAAATATGTCTGCTTGCACTTGTATATCTATAGATTTAGCATCTGGGTCAAGACCTGCTGCTCTATATTGTTCTTCAACCCCTTCAAAGCCTACTTCTTTAACAACACCTCTAAATATTCTGTTCCAATCCGTCCACTTATTTGCAAATCTTCTATCAAGATTATTCCAAAAATTAAAGAAAGAACTCAAGTCATTTAACTCAAAAGAGTTTTGTGGATCAGGGTCATCAACTATTTTGTTTGTTTTTTTTCTTTTTGGTGCTGATAATATTTGATTAAACATACCCATATCAATTGCATTTTCAAAATCAATAACTTCATCGCTTATTTCTGGTACATCAAGAGTATCCTCTAAAGTAGCTGGTATAGTGTCCATAGTTATTGGAACTTGTTCATCAGTAGGACGGCTTATTCTGAAGCCATCATTGTCTTCAAACACCTCACCTCTGTCTTCTAATCTTGACAAGGACTCTTCCACATCATCTCTTTTTAATCTGTTTTTAGATCTAATTTGGTTTATATTTAGGGACTCTGTTTGTTGGTTTAGATATCTCAGCATTGCAAAATCAAATGCATTTTCAAAATCTGCTATTCTTGTTATATCAAATTCACTTGGCTCGTTTCTGCTTATAATCTTATAAGCCTCCTCTCTTAGATCAGGAGATGGTTTGCCCGGTGCTAAAATTTCCATAGGAGGAATAAATCCTTGCTCTTGCAAGTCTAAAATTACATCATCCATGCTTCTAAGTCCGCCTTTCTTCAAAACATTGAGAGGCAATTTATCAACACCAAGAGCTAATGCAAGCTCCCCTTTTTCTTCAAAATTTGGATCTATGCTTTTTTGCAATAATTGTCTAGGTCTTAGAGGTTTGTCCATTTTTGGAAACTTAACTTTTTTAACTTTCGGTCCGTCATGTTCAATTTCTATTTGAATTATTTGTCTAGCTATGTGATCTATGTAAGAATCATCATTTAAAAACTCTTCAAAAGATGCCTCGTCTAGTGGATCTAAAGTAAGCCTATCTAAGACTCTGTTTGACTTTGTAACATTTTTAACAACCTTGTTGTGGCTTTCTAAAAATTCGCTTCCTTTTTTTATCCCGGCTTCGCCCATTTTTACTAATGTATCGCCAGTATATTTTATTGCACCAGTAGATGTTATTGTTCCACCTGTGCCAACCAAGGTTGCTATAGTTGTTGCTTGGAAATATTCTCCAACCAATTCTCTTGCAGTTGGTCCTCTATACTCTGGATTGTCCTGATTATCTAATGCAATTTTTAATTCTGTTTGAATGCCATGCAAAAGACCTGATGTTTCTTGTAGAAGTGTTGTTGCGTTTTCTGCACCCAATTCTGTAAGAACACTTACTGGTACTTGCTTGAGCATTTGTTTCATAGCTCCGTCATTTTCAGAAATATAACTTCTCATAAACTTGCTATTAGGACCAAAACCAAATCTGCCTAAAGCAGATTCAACAATACCGTTTATATTTGAATTAGACATGGCTTGTGAATAACTTGCTCCATCCTCTATTGCCTCTGAAAAAGCAAGTCCTTTAGATTGTAAGCCCATTAAACCAATGTAGGTTTCTAAAACTTTTGGATTTTTGGTTGCGTATGTTGCTATGGCAAAGGGTATAAAGTTTGCTGTAGATGCCAAACCTTGAACAACATTTTGATTTAAATCGTTGTAACCGTGTTTATCAAATTGTTGCTGTAATTTTCTTTTTTTTGCACCAACAGTTTTGTCAAATACTTCAGCAAGATCGGTTTCTAATTTATCTACCTCCGCTCTATATTCTTCGTTTGTTTCATATGCATTTGAATGAGATACCTTTCTAGATTTTCTAAGTTTTTGAACATTTTCATTTTGTTCACTAAATGACCCCACCATTCCTAAAGGGCTAGTGCCCGGATTACTTAGAGCAGTTTTAAAAACATCATAAACAAAATCACCAACGCCATATTTACCTTTTGCTGCATCTAACTTTGCAAATTCATCTTCCAACAAAAGGCTGCTCATTGCTTGAGAGCTTTGACTCCAAGCTGTTCTTACACCTGCACCACTATAATCTTGTATAGTTTTCCATACTGTTCTTGATGGGGTATCAACTTGTGCTTCTTTAAATTTTTTTACAAGAGCATCTTCATTGAAAGATGTTTGTATATTTGGTTCTTGTGGTTGATTAGTTTGTTGATCTGTTTGATCAATATTTTCTTCTTCAAGAAGACCTTGAGACTCTTGATATTTTTTTAAAAGTTCATTTGCATTGATTTCAGACACACTCTATTCTCCCCTTGCCTTTATGCCACCGGGTGTAGTTCTTTCAATTATCTGCATCGCACTTAGCATATTTGCTGTGTTGATATCTGCATTACTTTCAAGAAGAAATTCTTCTAAAAATTTGTAAGTGCTCGGATCTACTGCATCTTCTATTGCTTGTAAGTCTGAATTAAAATTAAATTCAGGAAGGTTTTCAAAACTAAAAACTGCGTTATTGTCCACCTCATTTACAAATGGGTTGTTGACTATGTTTGGAGATGCACCCGAAAGAAGCTGTTCTCTAATTACATCTTTAGATCTATGAACTAAAAATTTAAAATCATAGAAAGGCATAATTTCATCTTTATCATTTCTTCTAATTTTAAATCCTGAATTTGATTCTTCGTCTCTGACAAGAAGTTTGTTTCTATCTGTGGGAGATAAATTATTTAATATTGCAGTTACAACTTGTTCTTCTTTTCTGTCTATTAGAGTTTGATTGCCACCGCCTTTTGCATCAAATAATTCTTGATATGAAATATCAATTGTTGCAGCTTTGAATCTTGAAGAAATGCTAGAAATTTCATTTGCGTATATTTGAGCAACTTGAGAATCAACTCTATTGGCTACACCAACATCTAATCTGTCGTATAGTGTTGCTTTTAGTTTTTCAGACTCTCTAAAAGATTCTATAACTGCTAAATTATCACCACTAATCATTTGAGCAATTAGAGCTGTACCTGCACTTGCTTGATCTAATAAATCTGTAAGAGAAAGTGCAACTCTGTCATCAGGTGCAAGACTTGGATCTACAACACTTCTATTAGTATCATTTAAGACACCGGGGATTGTCTCTACATTATCTTCACCAAAATTTACAGTATAGTTAGCATTTAAGATTACTCTATTAGTATCAGGATCTATTTGATAGTCTGAAAAATCTAAAGATACACTTTCTATAGTGCCCTCTCTGTCTCCTTGTTTAAATTTTTTACCCTTGAACTTGTCAGTCTGTAAACTAAACAAACTATTAAGACCCTCTGAATAACTTTGAAGGTCGAGTGTTTCTATTGAAGACGGATTCTTTTGTATCATATTTGTAAGCTCTGCTGCTGTTTGATATCCCGGAATCATTTGATCTTTAAATATATCTAAAGGACTAAAGCCAAATCTGTCTTGTATATCTTGAGCATGAGTTGCAATTTTGTGATAGAAGAAGTCTTTTTTTGGCTGAGAAAAAGATTGGAATTCATTTGGATCTTCAAATATAGGATTAAATTCTTCATAAAAACCATATAATGCAGTAGCCTCTGCCTCGCCAAGATTTTTCATATTCATAATTCTTCTTGACTCAGCTATTTGATTTGTATTATTTAATTGTGATGTTCTTATTTTTTCAGAAAGCTCTCTATATGCATCAGAATTTTTGTAGCTAAGATCATCTATTTGTTCTGCTCTTACTTGAGATCTGCCCGGATTAAAAGTAAATCCCTCCAAAAGATCTCCTTGTTCATTAAAGACTTCAGATTTATCTACTCTGTTTCCATCTTTGTCAGAATAGAAACCAAATTCTACATCTTCCTCCATCTGCATTCTTTCTTTCTGCATACCAAGTTTGGCGAAATCTGTAAATACGCTATAACCTGCATTAAATCCTGATGAAAAACTCATAATTAAAATAACTTACTGAATAAAAATCCAGCAAGTGCTCCTATAACTGCTCCGCCCGGTCCTGCAATAGAACCCATCTTACCACCTGCTGCCATGTATCCACCTATTGCACCACCAGCTGCTGTAAGGGTTGAAGCTTGATTAAGTTCTGCTGCTTTCATTTGTGCATCTATTTGTTCTTGAAGAATAGTATTTCTTGATTCTTCCTCTGCAACTTTGGACAGTCCTCTCATTGCTTGTTCTTTGGTTTTTAGTCCAGTTCCGAGTAATCCTAATCCTTTTGCCATTATGCTGCTCCTGTAACTGCTCTATCTCTTAAAGAGCTTCCTAATCCACCACTTAATATTTCAAGTCTTCTTTGCTCTGATCTTTCTCTTGCAAAGTTTCTTGCTGCTACTAATGATGATGTTTGTGTTCTATTAAAATCAGACATTAGATCTCTATTATCTTGACTTAAACCATAAGAAGCAAGCCTTCTTGTTTCAGTACCTTGTGCAGTTGCAAACTGTCTAGCTACTGCTGACTGAGCTCTATTTATTTCCTCTGCTTGCAAGTTTCCAAATCCTTCTGTCATTTGAAAAATTAAATCTTGTTCTATTGGAAAAAATCTATTTAGATAATCTTGGAACTCAGCCTCGTATAGATCTGCTAGAGTTTCTTGTGCAGCCTGATCACCACTTCTGTATGGATTTACATATGTATATCCAGATGAAGGGGTGTTTGGAAACAGTCCCATGCTTCTGCCCGGTAGTGATGAATAAAAATCTTCAAACATATTATCCGAATAACCCCATTCCCATACCGTAGCCAACACCAGCTCCTACTGCCGTTCCTACAGCTTGTTGTCTAGCTGTATAGTCTGTTAATCCTGCTCTTGCCTCTCCTCTAGCAACATTACCTGCAAGTGTCGCAACATCACCTAAACCTGACATAGCAGTTCCAGCTTGACCCTGACCTATTGCAACAATATTTTCTAATCCTTGATAGTATCTATCTAGCTGTGCTGATTGACCAGCTGCTGAACCTCTGCCAATAGAAGATCCTTGCACATTTGTAATATTGCTTACATTTGCTCTAAATTTACCACTACTTGGATCTACACCAGAAGATGTCATTCTGTTGATAACCATATTTCTTGCATTTTGAAATTCTGGATTTAGTGATGCTGAAACTACACCAGCTACATCTGCAAATTTTCCTACACTTGTTAAATTAAGAACCTCTCCAATAAATTGATTTTCAAGAGGAACATAGTATTGCTGATATAAATTAAATCTTCTTGCAGCAATATTCGCAAGTTTTTTTGTTGATTCTGAATCTTTTATTTGTGTTGATCCGCCGCCGCCGCCTGACATTATATTTCTTTCTCCGTTAAATAATTAGTTACTTTATAACCTCTGATTGTAAGAGCTTCAGCTAAAGAAATCCATGGAGTCCAAAACTCTATCTTGTTGCAACCTTTTTCTCTAGCCATTTGTTCTATGTAATCCATGTACTGATCTGCTGCCTTGCCTCTTTTATCGTATGCAACCCATATTAATAATGATTTAGATGGCTGAAAGATATTAGGCTTCTCTTGTAATATTATAAAGCTTTCACAAGGTTTTTGCTCAATATCTATGTACAGCTCTGCTATACCATTTAATAAGACTGAATATATGTCTTCTGGTCTCCACTCTGGTTTTGCTTGATTTTTTATTTCCCGCAAACCAGGCTCTATGGAATCCCAATAAACTCTTACATCAGCTTGAGTCAACATTTTTCTTGTAAGATATCACTTTTTATTATATGTATCAAAGGTCTAATCCACTGGTTTTGTTGGAAAAGACCAATCCATTATAGATCCATTATATGGATGACTCTCTTCATCGCTTACATAATTATCATGATTTCTTAAATTATTTGGTATATCTCTAAGAGCTTGTCTATAAGTTGCCCATTCTAATTTTTTTTCCGCAGTTAAAGGACTGTCTGGTATTTGTGTCCAGTCAGAATCTCTTAGCTTTGAATTCCTTTTATCAATAATGTCATCCCAAAATTCTTTCATATTATTTATTTAATCCTAATACATTTATAAAACCAGATTTATAACTTGAAACCCCATCATCACCAATACCAAAACACCAAATGTAATGTTCTGTGTTACCTGGCAAGCTTACTTTTGCATTTAAATTATGCACTCCCAAAGAATGACTTCCTGAAGAGGTAATTTTGTCTGTAAAAACATAATGACTGTTTGTAGTAGATCTAAAGTCTGTGGCAGATGTTGTTGCTTTCATTGCAACCGCAAAGACACACTCAGAAGTAGAAGAACTACTACCTGTAAAATCAAGACCAGTCATAATTAAAAAATCTCTATTTCCAGAGTAAGCAGCTGTAGTAAAATTAAAACTAAATAAAGGAACTGCTGATCCTTGATCTCCCACTACATCTCCTTGTGATATTGATGGGCTTGCAGAAGTAGATGACTCCCCTGCAATATGTTTTGGAAAACCATTAGCTCCGTATGATGTTCTTTGAATTTCTGAAAAAGAAATACTTTGACCATTATCTGATTCGTTTTGACCAGATGTGCCTCCAATGAAACCAACTGAACCAGTATTAACATGAGAAAATGCATCAAAGTTTCCAAGAATTAATCTGCCTTGACCATCTGTATCAAGAGTTACATCATCTATTTGTATTCTGTCAGCGTTAATAAAACCTGCATTTATCTTTGATGCATCAAGGCTCGCTATTTTGGCGTTGTCTATAGCTGCATCTGCGATCTTTGCATTTATAATTGCACCATCCGCAATCTTTGCAGAAAGTATTGCTGCATCTCCAATAATTCCAGAAGCCGCTGTAATAGTACCCGCCACCATTTCTGAAGCCGTTATTGTGTTAGCCGCTATCTCTGAAGCTGTTACTGCATTAGCTTGTATTTTGTCAGATGTAATTGCATTGGTTTGTATATTAGATGCAACAATACTATTTGCTGCAAGTTTTCCTGCAACTATTGCACCTGCTGTTATTTTTGCACTGGTAATAGCATTAGCTTGTATTTTGTCAGATGTAATTGCATCTGCATTTATTTTAACAGCGGTAATTGCATTTGAAGCAATTGTGTCAGCTGTAATAGCACCAGCATTGATTTTTGCTGTAGTTATTGCGTTTGCATTTATTTTTCCTGTTGTTATTGCATTATCTGTAATTTTTGTGGAGGTGATTGCATTATCAGCAAGCTGTGCAGTCTGCACCGCATTATCTGCAAGTTTGGCATTGGTAACAGCATCAACACCAAGTTTTGATTCTACTATTGCACCAGCAGCAATAACATCACCCTGTATTGCATTGACTGCTATTTTGGCATTTGTTACAGCATCAGTTGCTATTTTTACTTCTTCTACTGCTCCGTCTACAAGCTTTGCTGCTGTTATAAGATTATCTGCTATTTCAGAAGTATTAATTAAAGAAGTAGTTGCTGAAAGTCCTGAAGTGCTTTGTGCTGGTCCTGCAACATCGTTACGATTTACATGACGAATAAAATAAAATCTTGTTTGACCTTGTGAGACTTGATGTGTAAAAACAGAAGCCGTTGTTTGTCCTAAAAATTTTGGAGAACCTCTGCCCTTACTAATTTCAATTGAAGCAAAATCATTCGTTGTACTCACGAATATTTCTGTATGAGAATGTCCAGCATAGCTTGGATAGTCCCAAGATATTAAAACATTTTGAAAAGCTCCGCTTGCCGATGCACCACTAGGAGCTGTAGGAGTCTCAACACCTTGTTCATCTCCTTGACCTATTACAAAGTCTGAACCGCCTTCTGTAATTAAAAATTGTTTTTTTGCTATTCCAGCATTTATTAGATCATTAAATGTAACAGCTCTGTCTAGGTCATCACCCTTCTCCCCAGTAAGTTGTTGTAAATTATCTACAACTGACTGAGCAAATCTTTTACCTTCGGCACTAAAATCTCTTGGAACATTAAAAGATCCTCTTGCACCTTTTCTAATTCTTTTCTTTTGAAGAAGATTGTTAGCCACTATGTTATCTCCTGTGGGCTTTCATAAACACAAACTTCATTGATAGTATCAGTACCCTCAAGTTGTATTTCAAAAGATTTAGCTTGATATCCTCCCGGTAATCTAAATATATTTGCACTTGTTACTGTTTGTGTATGTTTGAGAGAACCATCAGCAAAAAGTTTGAATGTTAATGAATTATAAGAATCTGCACTTACTTTTGCCACACCGGGGCATATAGGTCTATTAGTATAAAAAACTTTTGACTTCCAAGAATATGATCTTCTAGTTGAATTAGTAGCAAATTCTTTTAACACACCATCTATTACAAGATAAAGACTGTCTTCTTCTCTGTCGTTAAAACCAGCAGTTGCATAAAAATCTAAATTTACAAAGGCATTTTTACCGCCCCTTGGATCAAACAAAAATCCTTTCTTGGTTGAGTTATCAGATCCATCGAAAGTAAAACCAATATACTTTCCTTCGTATTCATATGCTTCTACATTTGTAGGATAATATTCTGATTGCCATTGATCTCTCGTTAATATTTGTTGAGTTATTAGCTGTATTCCAGAATTTGAAGCTAATACTAAACCGTCTGGAGATGCATAAATAGCATATTCTCCCATATCTACTAAAGATCTTTTATTTGTGCAAGGAAGATTGGCATCTATTTCTACCATAGCCATAGCTGATGGATCTGTTCCTGATGCCATCAATGGCTTACCTTTGGTTGTAACTAACAGACCAGAGGCTATTGATGCTAGTCCAACAATATCATCCTTTGTTGTGAGTTGATTTTGTAAAGGGTATGAGTGAGGCAAGAATGCTTCACTAAATAATAAAGTGTTACCTGCAAAACCAGCTGTAATCCCATTAGGCATAGCTGTAATTCCAAGCATAGGACCATCTGGATGATCACTTGACACATCATCTGGTGGTGCAAGATTGTCTGCTGATTCTATTTCTTCTCCTAAAAGGTCATCTAAAACCGCCTCTGTTGTGCTTCCTGAAGAAGTTCCACTAACATCTTTAACAAATCTAAAAACACCATTCACATCTGTTCTATAAATCCTTCTTTTTGAAATAGAAAGATTGCCACTTGATGCGGCTGGCAAAGCTATAGTAACAGTAGCACCGTTTGGTGCATCTACTATTTGAGTAGAATCAACAGAAGATGGTGGACCCTCTTCACCAAAGGTTGTAATTTCTGTGTAAATATATGCTCTTGAGTTTGTTGCTGCACCTGAGGCTGCTGTAGAATTATCAACAGATATAGAGGTTATTGCACCCGGTCTGGGTAAACCCAACCTAAAAGAAGCTGCTGGATATGGTCCTGATCCTGAAATTAAATTAGATTGTCCTCCGTATTTTGGAAAACCACCTGATCCAGTAAAATAAAATCTATTAAAAGAATCTTCTTTGATTGGACTTTTGATAATATCTACATCATCTGTAAAGGTTAGCCAATTAGAACTTGTAGCTCTAAATATTGTTCTTGTGCTTGAAGAGATATGAGATGCTGGATGAGAGCTTGGCTCTGAGCTATGATTGTTGTCTGTTTTTAATCCTTCAATACGACCAGAGTCTAAAAAGACATTCTGTGCATCTTGAGCCACATCCTCTGGTAAAAGTCTTGGTGATACTTTTTTATTGAGTCCTGAAAAAGTTGTAAGTTTAAATCCTGCCACATTAACTATCCCTGCTGACACCTTTTATTTTTTCGTATGATCTTAAGCCCGACATTCCAAGCATAGCCATAAGAATTGTAGATAATTGAGTAAAATCAAACTCAGGAAGATCTACATCAACACCAGCTATATTTACACCAAATTGTATCATAGGTGCGAGTAAGAAGTGATATAGCATAGATATTGAACAAGTCCATCCAACACTCGGTCTCCAGCCGCTTACAAAAATAGATTTATGTTCTGCCTCTATCTTATTGACAGATATTTGAGCTAAGTTTGCTCTATGTAGTTCAGTCTTGAGCTCATGCTCAAGTTTCATTTTAAGATCTTTGTCAGCTACAAATTTACCAAGAACTTTATCTGCAACACCTATAACTGATTCGGTTATTGTATTACTCATTATCCTACCATGTACCCCCACCAATATGCTTGACCACCGTATACTGTTGCATTAGCATCCATAGAGCTACCCATTACTCTTACGGTTATTTCATCATTTGCATTACATTCAATTAAACATTGATGGCTGACATTACTATGTGACTGAGCTTGTGCACCAGCTTGAATTGTACTTGAGTAATTGCTTCCGTCTTTATAGAAAGCAAAATTAAAAATACCAGTAGTCCAAGGATAAACTAAAAAGTTTGCTCCAAATAAATAAACGCCTGCATGAGGAGCAGTAAATACTCCGTTAGAATGATTGTTTTTTCTATCAAAAGCTTCTGAATTAAAACCTACTGTAACATAACTACCAGTTATCGTTTGAGAGCTAGTTAATTTAGCCATAAATGCTGGCTGTTCAGGCATTTCCACCATGCCTGTTGCGGTAACTTTAAACCTTGTTGACATACCTGAACTAGAGGTTCCAGTTTTAACAATAAAGCCAGAGGAATCATTATTGCTTGTATCACCTCTGTAAAATCCTATTTGTGCTCTTGGGTATCCTGCACTAGCTAAATCTGTATAATATTCTGTAAGAGCTTCTGCTGCCCAACCTTGGTTTTCGCTCCAAATTCTTTGGACTATCTGTGAACTTCCTGCTACTGCTGTGGGCACTTTAACATCATGAAAATAAGATGGTGATGCTCCGATCCCAACCTTTCTATTAAAAGTTGCATCTCCTGCTTCTGACATATCAATTCTTAGTGCTTCAACACTTGAACCACCGTCATCTCCTACGAGTACTATGTCTTTATCTTGTGTTGGATTGTTAAAATAAAAGTCGCCACTTGATACATAAGTTTTACCAAATGTTGTACCTGAGGATAAAAAGTGTATTTCAGCATTACCAGCATCAAGTGATACTGTACTAGAATTTTTGACTGCTCCTCCAATATATAAATCTTTAAATCTAGCATCTGAGGCACCAATATCCATGTGATTGTCTCTTGCTGCATTTGCTGCTGTTATATTAAAGAATTTAGTACCGCCTGAGTGTATTCTTATACCACCATTTGAACCCCCTAAAAATCCTGCGGTTGTTGTCACAGATGAAGCTGTAACTGCTCCTGAAAAAGTACCAGTTGTTGCAGTAACACCTGCATTAAAAGTAGCGGCACCTGCATCAGACATATCAAGTGTGAGGGCAGTTATATTTGTGCCACCATCATCTCCTCTAAAAACAATATCAGCATCTTGTATAGAACTTTGTATTCTTAAATTATTACTAGCATTTCTTATTTGTCCAAATGTTGTACCATTATCTTTAAAAAATACATCTGCTCCATCAACATCTAAGATTATGTCCCCACCAGCATCAATAGTTAAATTACCACTATCAGAAATAGTAGAGCCATCAATAGTAATATCATCAACCGTTAAGGTTGTTAGAGTATCTAGGTT
>MDTC01172789.1_pt1 | contig 16822 bp, 13 predicted proteins | sample 811181 | NCBI WGS metagenome assembly MDTC01 (sample SAMN05326644, study PRJNA326480) | marine metagenome | isolation source: seawater | place: Pacific Ocean: North | collected 2011 | reverse complement strand
TAAATTTTTGTCAGATATAGTGGTAATACTCTCGGATTCCGAGATTTCGGGATCCTCATTACCATCAGATTTGTCAACCCTAATTGGCTCAGAAATTTCAGCTACGGAAAAATCCTCTACTTTTTGCCGCTGGGCTTCGGGTGAGGAAACGGACAAGAATGTAGGAGCTGGAGTTGCTGTGGCCTCGCGATCCATACCGGTAGCAACAACTGAGACCCTAATTTTTCCGGCGAGACTATCGTCAAAGGTTGAGCCAAATATTATATAAGCATCATCATCCACTTCCGATCTAATTCTATTTGCAGCCTCATCAGCTTCGAATAATGTCATATCTTGACCGCCAGTAATATTGATCAACACGCCCTTGGCACCTGTCATAGAACAATCATCAAGCAAGGGATTTGAAATAGCTGCCTCGGCCGCATCTAGGGCGCGGCGTTCACCCTCAGCTTCGCCAGTACCCATCATAGCTTTGCCCATGTCGCTGATGACCGAACGAATATCGGCAAAGTCGAGATTAATCAGGCCCGGCATAACCATCAAGTCGGTGACACCTCGAACACCGGAGTACAGAACTTCGTCAGCCATATTAAAGGCATCAGCGAAAGTTGTTTGTTCATTGGCGACTCTGAATAAGTTTTGATTTGGGATAACAATAAGAGTATCGACAAACTGTTCTAAATCCTTAATACCAGCATCAGCAAGAGCGTAGCGATGCATCCCCTCAAACTGGAATGGTTTAGTGATCACACCAACAGTTAGAATACCTCTTTCCTTAGCTGCCCTAGCAACAACAGGTGCAGCGCCAGTTCCAGTCCCCCCACCCATACCAGCAGCAATAAAGACCATATGTGAATCCTTAATTTGTTCTTCGATTTCTGCTAAGGACTCTTCAGCCGCTGCACGTCCAACCTCAGGCTTAGAACCCGCGCCAAGGCCTTCAGTAACATTTGCGCCCAATTGAACCCGGCTATCTGTTTTCGAGAGAGATAATGCCTGTGCATCCGTATTCGCAACAACAAAATCAACTCCTTCCAATTGCTTGTCGATCATATTATCGACTGCATTCCCACCGGCGCCTCCAACACCAATAACCGTTATTCTGGGCTTAAGTTGAGGTTTGTTGCTGTTGGGGATTGTTAAATTAATGCTCATGTCAGCCTCCAATTTCGAGTGGCGATAAATGGGTGATTGCCAAGATGTATCTCATTTGCCTTAAATTCCTATTCTTACTTGTTATATACTTCCTCTAAATTATTGAAAAATCATTAAAAACTCTCCCTTAACCACTGACCAAAGCGTGCAAAATGGCTATTTGGCTCGTCAGCGGGTTTGTATGCGTTGTTAGCTTCTTTTGCTGGGTTGTTAAAAATGAAATGCAATAGCCCAACAGATGTGGAAAAAGCTGGACCAGTGACGGACTCGGCTAGTCCTGCCACCCTGTCTGGCTTGCCACAGCGAACTTGTTTATCAAGAATTTTTTCGGTAATCTCCTTTGCTCCTGAAAGCTGGGAGGCCCCTCCAGTAATAACTATGCGGCGACCGGCGACCTTATCGAAGCCAGCATCAGCCAATCTATCGCGAACTAGCTCAAGTGTTTCTTCTATTCGGGGGCGAATAATACCAATCAGAACCGAACGAGGAACCTGACTGTTCTCGCCAGATTCTTCTTCACCGATCAATGGCACCTTAATAATTTCGTTATTATCAGAAGGTGTCGGAATGGCACTGCCATAGAGGGTTTTCATACGCTCCGCGTGAACAAAAGGAGTTGAAAGCCCCCGCGCTATATCGTTTGTGACGTGTACCCCTCCAACAGGGATAGAGTCGACATAAACAAGTTCTCCATCAAAAAAAACTGATATGGTGGTCGTGCCACCGCCCATGTCTATACAGGTTACACCCATGTTTGTCTCATCTTGAGAAACACAAGCAAGTGCTGATGCAAAGGGTGTAATCGCCTTGCCACAAATATTTAAGTGACAACGAGATATACCCTGCTCAAGATTCCGCAATGGTCCACTCGCCGCAGTGACAATATGCATATTAACACCTAAAGATTGGCCGTGGAGGCCCCGTGGATCGCGCACTCCCCTATTCCCATCAACGCTGTAGCCAACCGGGATTAAATGAATAAGTTCACGTTCAGGGTTTTCGCTCTCAACTATACCTGCGGGATCTAGTAAACGACGTAAATCAGCATCTCCTATTTCATGACCCGCAATGGAGACCTCATATGCAATCAGACGGGACACAGGCTCGCCGCAGGACACATTGACAATAACGTTTCGAATATTTTCTCCTGCCATTTGTTCCGCTGCTTCTATTGTGGATCGAATGGTTGATTCCGTGCGTTCCATGTCAATGATTGTACCGGAGCGAAGTCCATGCGAAATCTGGTGGCCAATACCATTAATTTCAAATCCACCCTCGGGTTTAGGCCTCGCAATTAAACAGCAAGCTTTGGTTGTTCCAAGGTCAAGTGCTGCGACCAGGCCAGACCGTACTTTACTAGAAACTTCACTGACGAATATTTTTTTTGTTTGAGAATTCACCATGGATCAGGTTTTCCTTCCACGTTTCATTTTAATTTCTGACCCGTTTGTATTCTTTTGAACAATCACACGGTCAGGAAACCTGAGATCAAGCATCCTCACATCGCGGTTCAGTATTCCATGTCGACTTTCATATTCAGCAAGTCGAGACCAAGCAGCCCTTGCCCTATCAGCTGGTAATCGTATGTCTATTTCACCCTTCAATTGTATATTCCAGCGCCTGCCACCAACGCGCACGGCTGATATTGCCAAATTCATCAGCTGCGGTTGAGTTTCAAGAATTCCAAGTAAGGCGAAAGCGTTTTCTGGAGCATCTTTGCCAACCACAACTAAAAGGTCAGAAAATTTTTCAATGCTTTGTCCTGAAATTATTTTACCAGTACTGTCTATGAGCTCAAAACTACCTCTTCTCTGCCATAGAGCGACTGGGCGACGCTCAACAACGCTTAGTAAGATAGTATTAGGTAACATTCTTTCGACTACCGCACTTGAAACCCAAGGTAAGGACTCAACACGTTTGCGCGCTTCATTAAGGTCATAGGCCAGAATTGGTGCACCGCGAGCCAAACGAACTGCTCTCAAAAGATCATCCTTTGCCGTTTGCGAACGACCAACCACGAGTACATCTTCAGCTGTGAATCCCATTGTTCCAGAAAAGGCAATTAAATTCCATTTTGTCTGATCAAAGGCGCGTGTAATTATTCCATTGTTCCAGCTCCACACGCCAGCACTACCTATTCCAATTATAGTTAAAATGACAATTGCCGACAGACTGCCAAATCCACGCCAAACAGGAATGACCCGCTTTAGAGGTTCTCCGCGCTTTGGTGAAACCTTCTCCTTTTTTGTAAACAAGCTGAATAAAATCATGGATCACACTCCGCATTTTCCACCATCCAAATAACCAACTCTTCAAACGAGATGCCAGCGTGGGCGGCCTGTTCTGGAACCAGTGACGTTGGCGTCATTCCGGGCTGAGTGTTTAACTCAAGGATGTAAAGTTTTTTACCATCGTATCTAAAATCTGTTCTTGAGACACCACGGCACCCAAGGGCCTGATGAGCCATAATCGCCATTTGCATAGCCTGGTCATAGACGGACTTCTCTATTTTTGCGGGAATTACATGAAGAGACCCAGCCTTTTCATATTTAGCCGAGTAATTATAGAAGCCATATTCCGTCGTTATTTCAGTTACTGCTAGCGCCATATCACCCATGACAGAAACTGTTAGCTCCCGACCCTCAATAAAAGCTTCAACCATGACTTTCTCGCCGTAAGGCCGGGTACAAATCTCATTCACAATCTTATCATTTTCTTCTTTAACAATATGAACGCCAACACTTGACCCCTCGTTAGTAGGTTTAATGACAAAGGGTGGCGCCATAAAATTTCCAGCCAAGACATCTTCGCGACTTAAAATTATGTGCTCTGCGACAGAAAGACCTGCTTTTTCAAACAATCTCTTTGACATTGGCTTATCCATCGCAATCGCTGAAGCTAGCAAGCCGGAATGGGTATAAGGTATATTAAGAACATCAAGTAACCCCTGAATGTGGCCATCCTCACCAAAGGATCCATGAAGGGCATTAAAAACAACGTCCGGTTTTGGTGAAAGCTGGTCAAGCAAAGAGCTTAAATCACGCTGCATATCAATTGATGTAACTTGATAACCAGCTTGCTTTAAACTTTTGAAAACAGCTGCACCACTGACCAAGGAAACTTCACGTTCAGTCGACCAGCCACCCATCAAAATTGCGACCTTTTTACTCACTATTTACTCTCCGCCATCAAACCCTGAAGTGGGATCCCGATACGTCGGATTTCCCATTCAAGGGTAATACCGCTTTTTTCAAAGACGCGTCTTCGAACCTCTTCTCCAAGACCTTCAAGATCTGCGGCGACGGCATCCCCTTTGTTAATCAGAAAATTACAATGTTTTTCTGAAACCATTGCGCCACCGCGAACCAAGCCACGACAACCAGCCGCGTCAATTAGTTCCCAAGCCTTAACATCAGATGGGTTTGTGAATGTCGAGCCACCAGTGGGCGTGCGCACAGGTTGAGATTTCTCGCGAGCCTTCTTAATTTTCCCCATGCGATGGGCAATTATTGATTTATCCTCAGGAAATCCCTTAAGAACGCCCTCAATGAACAACCAATCCTCTAATATAACTGATCTTCGATAGCCAAAACCCATATCTTCAGCGGCAAGTTGATGAATCTCACCATGATTATCAACAGCCCTAGCACTGACAAATACATCCTTAAACTCCGATCCATATGCTCCCCCATTCATTCGCAAACCACCCCCAATAGTGCCTGGAATTCCACTCAAGAACTCCAAGCCCCCAAGGCCAGATTGTTCCGCCACCAGCGCAACATTTAGATCTAGCGCCCCGGCTCCTACTTTTAGTAAATTATTATCTTTCTTGATGAAGGCAAATTCTCGGCCCAGGCGAATGACAACACCAGGCACGCCACCGTCACGAACTAAAAGATTAGATCCAACACCAATAACAGTTACAGGAACATCCAACGGACGGGTTGATAAGAAAAATATTAAGTCTTTTTCATCTGCCGGACGGAACATTACTTCAGCCGGACCACCAACCCTGAACCAAGTGATTTTATTTAAAGGCGCATTTACATTATAACTTCCACGAACTTTTGGAAGACGGCCAATTAGGTCTTTGGTGTTTTGATCGGCTGCCATCATTCGTCAGCCCCATCAGTTCCGTAACGCAACATTCGAAGCTTCTCAGGAAGTGCATTAGCAATTTGTGTAATGTTGCCCGCACCCAGACATACAACCATGTCTCCTGGCCCACTCAAGTCATTGATGATACTAGGCAGAAGCTCAACATCCAGCAATGGCATCACAGTTCGATGGCCGCGTTCACGTAAACCTCTGACAAGGGCATCACGATCAAAGCCGTTTATTGGGGCTTCACCAGCAGCAAAAACGTCAGTGACCAGTACCGCGTCTGCATCATTGAAGCAGGTGCAGAAATCCTCAAATAAATCACGTAATCGAGTGTACCTATGTGGCTGCATAACGGCGATAACTTGGCCCTCACTGGCGTCACGAGCAGCTGCAAGAACTGCCATAATTTCGACTGGGTGATGACCATAATCATCAATTACCGTAACACCATCAACTTCACCAGTTTTTGTAAATCGCCTTTTGACCCCCTCAAAATTGGCCAGGCCACCCTGCAAAATATTGTCTTCGATTCCCATTTCACTGGCGATAGCGATAGCGGCCAACGCATTTTGAATGTTATGGTCACCGAACATGGGCAAGTCAACAGCCTGGAGTGTGCGCGTCGAGACTGCCTTCCGGTCATTTATGACTACATCCATGCAGGTACCGTTTTTACCACGCTTAACGTTGACTGCACGCACATCGGCCTGAGGACTAAAGCCATAGGTCACAACCTTACGATCAGACACACGTGGTATCATCGCCTGAACTTCTATATGATCAAGACAAAGAGCAGCAAAGCCATAAAATGGTATGTTTTGTACAAAGGCGTCAAAGGCTGAACGCAAAGTATCAAAATCGCCATAATAATCAAGATGCTCAGGATCAATATTAGTAACCACAGCAATAGTAGCTGGAAGCTTTAAGAAGGAACCATCAGACTCATCGGCTTCGGCCACCATCCAGTCGCCATCACCCAACTTTGCATTGGTCCCAAAAGCATTAATAATACCCCCATTTATCACAGTTGGGTCCATCTCTGCTGACTCTAGAATTGCAGCAATTAGAGATGTTGTTGTTGTTTTTCCATGTGTACCACCAACTGCAATAGACCATTTTAGACGCATTAACTCACCCAGCATTTCTGCCCGGCGAACAACAGGGAGAAATTTACTACGAGCCGCCACAACTTCTGGATTATCGTCCTTGACTGCAGATGAAATGACCACAACTTGTGCCTTGCCAAGATTGATCTCATTATGGCCAATAGCCACACTTATGCCTTTTTTCTGAAGCCTTTTAACATTAGCATTATCAGACATATCGCTGCCTTGAACCGAATAACCGAGGTTATACAAGACTTCAGCAATGCCGCTCATGCCAATGCCGCCAATTCCAATAAAATGAATTGTACCTATCGAAAGAGATAGCGCTCTCATGCAGCTCTCCTCTCATTTTCATCTTTGCCTATCAGATCACAAACTGCGTCAGCGAGCTTAACCGCTGCGTCCGGTTGACCTGAACTTCTTGCACACTTGGCTGCGCTTTTTAGAATCTTAGGCACAGCAAGCAAAGAGCCAAGCCTTTCTGCCAAAGCATCGGGAGTAAAACTTTCCTGGGACATCAACCAGCCACCTCCCACTTCATCTAGTGCATGGGAGTTGAATTTCTGATGATCATCAACTGCGTGGGGGTAAGGAACCAGTATTGCTGGCCTGCCAACAGTCATGGCCTCAGACACCGTTGATGCACCAGCCCGACTGAGCAGCAAGTGGCTGCGTGCAAATTGCTCCGGAATATCATTGAAAAAACTTTTTAATTCTACATTAACCGCTAGCGGCTGGAAAGCATCACGCGTATTATCCAAATCTTCCGGGCGGCATTGTTGGCTTATAAAAAGGCGTGATTTAAGATCTTCGTTAAGACGAGCAATGGCTTCGGGTATTACTTGGCTGAAAATGTGAGCCCCTTGAGAGCCACCCAGAATTAGTAGGCGGAGTTCGCCTTCATTGGTCAATTCAGGGTAGGGGATATTTCTCACAGCAGCAACTTCAGGCCTAACTGGCATACCTGTGTGAACGACTTTATTCAATGCAGATTTTGGAACTAAACGCGTGCTTTTGAATGAGGTGGCAATTCGTTTTACACGATTTGCAAGAAGTCTATTTGCGCGGCCCAATACTGCATTTTGCTCGTGTATGATAGAATTATAATTGCCAAATGTTGCAGCTAACATCGTCGGCACAGATGCATATCCACCAAATCCAATGACTGCCTTAGGCTGTAATTTTTTTAGTAGTGACCAGGATTGCAATGTTCCTACTGCAAGTTCTGGCCCATTACGAAGAAGAGCAGTAAAGTTCTTCCCAGCAATGCCTCCAGCACGGATCCTATGAGTTTCTAAATTTCCCAATGCGCCACCACGACGATCTGTAATTAGGCTAAGTCTATAGCCACGATTGGTCAGTTCCGAAGCCAATGCTTCGGCAGGAAAGACATGTCCACCCGTGCCACCAGCAGCAAGAACTATCAAATTTTCTGACGTTTCCATCATCTGATCCCTCCTGGAGCCAGTTTTTCAAGCAATCCTGCACCTGAAACCTTAGACAAACGCATACGCTTTAGGCCAAGACCACTGGTTCGCTCGCGAGTCAACGCCAACATCATTCCCATGCCAATAGCCAAAGCCAAGGTTGAGGACCCACCGTAAGAAACAAATGGCAAGGTCATTCCCTTGGGTGGGATCATGTTTAATGTGGAGGCAAGGTTAATAATCACCTGCAAACCAAACTGGACGATTAACCCCGCCGAAGCCAGCAAAATGAACAAATCATTTTCTCGTATTGCTCTTGAAAAACCTCTAAACACAATAGAGGCAAATAAGCCAAGCACCACCAAACAAGCAATCAGGCCAAATTCTTCGCCTGCAACAGCAAAAATAAAATCTGCATGAGCTTCAGGCAATACTTCTTTAACGCGGCCCTCACCGGGTCCGCGGCCAAAAAGTCCACCATGACGAAACGCCTCCAATGCGCGCTCCACCTGACTGCCCTCTCCCGAGACGGGATCAAGAAAGCGGTCAACACGATCTTGTACATGACCAAAAGTAAAATACGCACCAATAATTCCACCAATAAATAAAACTGCCACTACCACCACCAACAAAAGTGGCAAACCTGCGAGGAAAAATTCTATTCCCCAGATGGCGGCTACTACAGACGTCATGCCCAAATCTGGTTGCAACAACAAAAGTACTACAATAGATATAAATAAGAGGGTTGCGAGTTTATTGCCTGGAAAATGAGAGTTATCCCGACTTTCAGCAAACAACCAAGCCACAATAACTGCAAAAGCTGGCTTGATAAACTCTGATGGTTGCAACGAAAGGTCTACAAAATGAATCCACCGCCTAGCTCCATTGGTTTCTTCGCCAACAAAAAGCGTTGCGATCATTCCTAAAAAAGCAATTCCAGCACATCCCACAGCTAGTCGTATAATACCCCTTGGCGTCATAAAAGAGACTACAACCATGACCATAAGAGATACTGGAAGAAAAACAAATTGACGGTGAACAAAGTGATACGAACTAAAACCAATACGTTCTGCAACTGCAGGGGATGCGGCAAGCGTCAATAAAGCCCCAATAGCAGCTAAAGCAAAAATTGCCATTAACATCCATCGATCAACAGTCCACCACCAACGGCCAATTAAACTTGTATCGGTTCTCGGGAGTGTCGTCATGTGCGGGCCTCCTCACGGGACCCTGGAAGGGCATTAACAAGCTCACGAAAAGCTTCACCACGGGACTCAAAGTTCTCAAATTGATCAAAAGACGCGCAAGCGGGAGATAGAAGTACGACAGCGCCATCACCAGTTTCAGCCAAAGCGTGTGTTCGCGCTTCCCCAACGGCACAGGACAAATCACCAGAAACTGTAACCGGTATTTCGTTCTCCAAATTTCGGGCAAAGTCATTAGCAGTTTCCCCAATCAAATACGCATGACAAACTCGATCAAGATAAGGCCTAATCGCCTCAATACCTCCCTCTTTGGCACGGCCTCCGGCAATCCAGTAAACATTACCATAGCAAGAGATAGCTCGAGCTGCTGATTCACCATTAGTAGCTTTACTGTCATTGACATACGCCACGCCATCAATAACAGCGAGCAATTCTTGACGATGGGCGAGTCCTTGAAATGACACCATACCCGAAATTATCGCCTCACGTTCTATGCCACATTTCCGGGCAGCCGCGTAGGCTGCGGCAATATTCTGTGCATTATGAACACCGGGCAAACTTGGTATTTGGGCAAGATCAATGACGGCTATGGCTGAACCCTCTTCAGTACAATCAAAAAGAATACCAGAATGTACATAAACACCTCCTGGGATAGGTTGTTCTCCAGAGATACCTATAATATTTTTCAGTCCAATATTTTTTAGTTCCTCATAGATATTTCTAGAAGCAGCACCATCGATGCCAATAATGGCTGTGTGGCTATTACCTTGTTTGTTAAAAATTCTTTTTTTGGAAGAGATATACCCATTAATACCACCATGCCGATCAAGATGGTCCGTACTAATATTAAGCAACAAAGCCACATCAAAGACTAGCGAGTGAGTTAGATCCAGTTGATAGGACGACATTTCTAATACGTAGTTACCCAATTCATTCATAAACTCTAAATCCAGGACAGGGACACCAAAATTGCCACCCACCTGAACGCTATGCCCGGCATTTTGAAGAAGATGCCCAATTAGGGCAGTTGTAGTTGATTTTCCATTAGTTCCTGTAATGCCAATAACCCGCGCGTTAAGGTTGCTTCGCGCCAGAAGCTCAATATCTCCAATAATTTCTATTCCATTCTTGCGAGCGAGCCGAACTATGTCATGAGGCTCAGGATAATTAAGGGCAACGCCGGGAGATAACACCAATGCACTAAAAGCACTCCAGTCCGCGTCATACAAATCAACCAGTTCAAGACCAGCATCTAAGGCACGCATTCGAGATATTTCGCTGTCATCCCAAACAGAAACATTGGCACCACTATTCTTTAAGGCGAGTGCGCTGGAAAGGCCAGAACGTCCAAGTCCAAAGACGCTCACTGACAGTCCAGAAAAAGAGGGGATGTTGATCATGTTAATACATCTCCCACTACCTCAGCTTCAACGTTGAAAGACCAACCAGCGCTAGTATCAATGCAATAATCCAAAATCGAATTACAATAGTCGATTCCGCCCAACCTTTTTTCTCAAAGTGATGATGCAAGGGGGCCATTGCAAAAATACGTTTTCCAGTCAGTTTAAATGAGGCAACTTGAACAATTACCGAAACGGTCTCCAAAACAAATAATCCACCGACGATGGCGAGAACAAGTTCATGCTTAGTAATAATGCTAACTACACCCAATGCACCACCAAGTGCCAAAGATCCTGTGTCACCCATAAATACTTTTGCCGGGGGCGCATTGAACCACAAGAAACCAAGCCCACCCCCAATCAATGCTCCACAAAACACAGCCAATTCTCCAGCCCCCGGAACATGATGTATTTGTAAGTATGATGAAAATCCAGAGTGACCAATTAAGTATGAGATCAGAGCAAAGACAGCAGCAGCAATCATTACTGGACCAATTGCCAGTCCATCTAGACCATCGGTCAAGTTCACTGCATTGGAGGCCCCGACCATGACAACAATAGCGAGCAGTAGGAACCAGTTTCCAAAGTCAATTAGAATATTTTTTAAAAAAGGCACGGCCAGACTGGTTGCTAGTTCTCCAGGCAACAATTGCATAATCCATAAAGTTGCAACAAAGGCTGTTATTGCTTGCAATATAATTTTAACCCGAGCTGACAACCCATTGCTGTCGCGCTTGAGAACCTTAAGATAGTCATCGATAAATCCGATGAACCCGTATGCCATAGTGACCCCCATGGCAGCCCAGATATATCCATTGTTCAAGTTAGCCCATAGAAAGGTCGACAAACCAAATGCAAGAAGGATCATGAACCCGCCCATGGTCGGTGTTCCCTGCTTTGATAAAAGATGGCCTTCAGGCCCATCGTCACGGATTGGCTGACCACCTTTTTGCCGTGCACGCAAAGTGTCGATTAATATTGGCCCAACTAGAAAACTAATAATCAAAGCTGTAAGCACCGCACCGCCAGTGCGAAAAGTCAGATATCTAAATACGTTCAAAACGGCAAATTGGTCAGCCAATGGAAAAAGGAAATGATAAAGCATTATTTTTGAAACTCGCTATCAGAACATTTTTGATTAAGAGCTAATAAGGCATTTACTATAATGCCCGTATTACTTCCCGCAGATCCCTTGACGACGATTACATCTCCAGCCTGTATGGCTTCAAGGACCATTGCTTTAAGTATACTCATATGTTTAACGTGACCCGCGCTCATTTTGGGGCCAAGGGCTTTTGCCAAATTTGCCATTTGGTCTCCTGCTGTAAAAACAAGATCAATTGCTTCTTTTTTCAACACATCAGCAAGCCCAGCATGAAGCTGAGCGGATTTTTGTCCTAGCTCCAACATGTCCCCCAGTACAGCAATACGGCGCCCGCCACTAGCTGGCTTGGCTCTCCCAAGGACTTCAATAGCTGCCTTCATAGACACAGGGCTCGCATTGTAGCTTTCGTCGATTAGGGTAAATTCACCATTTGTTGTGCGAAGCACATGAAATGCCCCACGGCCTTTTCCTGCTTTAAGTTCACCAAGATCAACGGCAGCTGCTCTAAAATCTCCCCCTGCAGCAGCAACAGCTGCAAGGACGCCCAAAGAGTTGTATACCCAGTGGAGCCCGGCAATAGAAAGATGGTAGGTCAGCACTTCCCCCCCAAGATCAGCGTGAACAACAGTGCCAGTCTCATTTGGATCTGCATCAAGCAACCTGAAGTCAGCATCTCTCCCAGCTCCAAAACTAATTATGTTAGTGATACCCATGGCTTGGGCAGTTGCAGCCAATCGGTGAAAATGTTTATTGTCAAAATTAAGGACAACAATACCATTTGAGTCTAAGCCCGCAAAAATTTCAGCTTTTGCATCGGCAATGTCTTCATCGCTCTCAAAAAATTCACTATGAACAGCCTCAACTGTAGTGATCAATGCAACGTGTGGTCGAACCAATTTAGATAAAGGAAAAATTTCACCTGGGTGATTCATCCCTAATTCAAAAATTCCAAAAGTAGTTTTCGGGGGCATGCGCGACAGGCTCAGAGGGACGCCCCAGTGATTATTTAAACTTCCAGTGTTTGCATATGTTTTGGCCTGCCGGGACAGGGCAAACCCTAGGGCATCTTTTGATCCTGTTTTTCCTACACTGCCCGTCACTGCAATGATTGTTGCTCCAGTTCTTTTACGCGCTGCCCGACCCAAGGACTCAAGAGCTATCATGGTGTCTTCCACCTTCAGAACAGAGCCTTCATTATTTTTATCGACAATCGCAGCAGCAGCCCCTCTTGAAAAAGCATCAGAAATAAAATCATGGCCATCATAGTTAGGGCCGTGCAGAGCGACAAAAAGATCACCGTCTTCAAGAGTACGACTGTCTATGGAAACCCCACTCGCAATCCAATCACGTGAGGCTCGCCCCTGTGTTGCGCGCTCTGCTTGTGCTGATGTCCAAAGAGGTATCATGACCCAATTTCCTTGAGAACAGCACAAATTTCTTCTACATCATTAAAGGGATATTCTATCTCTTTAATAAGTTGACCTGTCTCGTGTCCTTTTCCTGCAACGACAAGAACATCATCTTTCTGCAACTGGGCTATCGCAGCCCTAATAGCATGTGCACGATCACCAATTTCCGTAGCGGCCGGGCATGCCGCAAGAGACTGAGAGCGGATGGTAGTTGCATCTTCATTTCGCGGATTATCATCGGTAATAATGACTTTATCAGCTAGTTCACTGGCAATACGCCCCATTTCTGGACGCTTGCCAGGATCCCGTTCGCCGCCACAGCCAAAAACTAGATTTAAATTTCCCTTAGCATGCGGACGTAATGTTTTTAAAACAGTCGCTAGGGCATCAGGTGTATGGGCAAAATCTACATAAATGGCTGCTCCATCTAGTTTTTTTCCAACAAGCTGCAGGCGACCTGGAACTCCACGCAAATTCTCCAATGTCTTTACAGCTGTTGCTGCATCTGCACCGCTGGCAAGCACAATGCCAAGCGCGCACATGGCATTTTCCACCTGGAAAAAACCTGCCAATGGTAAAGTAATGCTAAATATATTGCCCATAACGTTTAGCAAAAGCTGCTGCCCATTTTCAAAAACCTGTATGTCCTCAAGGCGAATGTCTTTTCCTCTGCGGCCATAACTGACGATACGGCCCTGAGCCGACTCTGATAAGACTAGATAGGCTTCACTATCTGCGTTTAATACAGAGACTCCATCCTCCATTAGGACTTCAGTAAATAGCCGCTGTTTTGCATAAAAGTATTTTTCTTTGGAACCATGATAATCAAGGTGATCACGGCTTATATTTGTAAATCCAGCTATGGAAATATTGACACCGTCAAGCCGATATTGGTCAAGACCATGGGATGACGCCTCCAAGGCTACATTTTCAACACCCCGCTTGTTTAGAAGGGCCAAACACTCATGCAAATCTGCGGGGTCTGGCGTTGTCAGGCCCTTGCTAGTTTGATAACCCGGCGCATCTACCCCTAGGGTGCCTAAGCTGGCCGCCTCGCGACCAAGGCCTTCCCAAATTTGACGGACAAATGATACAACTGAAGTCTTACCATTTGTACCAGTGACAGCAGATATTTTGGGAGGCTGCTGACCAAAAAATCGCGCGGCCATTTGAGCGTAGCTTAGCCGAGTATTTGCAGAAGAAACAACCTCTATATTTCCGTTACCAGTAGTTCCTACGGGGGCTAGAATTGCGCAGGCTCCACGTTTGAAAGCATCATCAATATAATCGCGGCCATCACTATGAAGACCGGGAATGGCCGCAAAAAGAAAGCCGGGATTAACTTTGCGTGAATCACACGTCAACCCCGTTATCTCAAGATCCTTTATGGCTGCAACATTACTCAATTGGCTTGAATCTCCATCCAGTAAATCAAAAAGCCGCACTGTGACGCCCTCCACCGCTTATAGGTTTTAAACCTAGCGATGCTGTGCGGGGCTTGATCATTCTTAATTCATTGCCGGGAGCTGAGCGTGGCAAAATTCCTAACAAGGAGGCCATGCGCGATACCAATCGACTTACAATGGGGGCAGCGACCCAGCCACCAGTTGCATAATTGGATGTTCGCTCAGTTCCTTTTGGCTCATCAAGCATTGTCAAAATAACATAGCGGGGTTTATCTATAGGGAATGCCCCTACAAAAGAAGACACTAGAGATTGCTTCTCGTAGCCACCATTTAGTTGTTTCTCTGCCGTACCAGTTTTGCCACCGACGAGATATCCCGGTGCAGTAGCCTTTTTGCCAGTACCATTGGTCACAACTAAACGCATAAGTTCGCGCATCTGTAGGGATGTTTTTTCAGATAGCACTCTTATTCCAATTGGCGGTGCTAAAGAACGGTGTTTGAGCAAACTCAATGGTACACGTTTACCGCCATTGACCAGGGTACCTACTGCCCCGGCCAACTGCAGGGGACTTACGGAAATACCGTGACCATATGATATGGTCATAGTTGAAATGTCACCCCAACGGCTTGGATATTGGGGCTTGCCAACCTCAGGCAATTCAATACTCGAGGGCTGCAACAGTCCTAATTGGTCAAGATAAAATTTCTGTGCTTTTGCTCCCACATCCATGGACATCTTAGCAGCGCCTATATTTGATGAATAAACGAGAATTTCTGGAACAGATAGCCAACGATTTTTACCGTGATAGTCTTTGATCGTAAAACGCGAAATTTTGATTGGTTTAGACGTATCGTAGCCATCTTTTAGACCAACTGTTCCACTATCCAAGGCCATAGCGGTTGTAAACAGCTTAAAGGCAGATCCCATCTCATAAACGCCTTTGGTAACCCGATTGAAGCCGACCATACCGAGCATGCTATCAGGGGTGTTAGGATCAAAGTCAGGCAGGGAAACCATAGAGATAATCTCACCCGTATTTACATCAAGAACCACCCCGGCAGCCCCAAGGGCTTGAAATTCTTCCATAGCTCGCGTCAATTCTTGCCTAAGCATACTCTGGATGCGCACGTCGATGGACAACTGTAGTGGGTCGCCACCCTTACTCAAGCTCGCAGCAAAAAACTTTTCTATTCCTGCGATCCCCTTACCATCAATATCGGTGAGGCCCAAAATATGTGCTGCTTCACGTCCATGCGGATAAACCCGCTGCTCACCACGACGAAACATAACTCCAGGAAGACCTAATGCGTTGACGGCATACTGTTCTTTTGGAGTTAGGTTACGGTTAATCCAGACAAAACGTGATTTCGACTTCAGCTTTACTAGCAATTCCCGAGGATCTATCTCAGAAAATACGCCTGCCAACCGTTCTGCAGCATCCTTGGGATTCATTATATCTTTTGGGTCTGCATAAAGTGAGGCCGTTGGCAATGATGTAGCCAAAACAACGCCGTTACGATCAACAATATCTGGCCGTTCGGCGGCAGTGCTTATAGGTGGAATATTGTGAGCAAACCGTATTTGTTTACCAACGCCGAATGCGCTTAACTCTACAAGACGAATGGCAATGGCGACAAAAGCAATCATGAACATAACACCCGTCACCAATAAACGGTTGCGCCCAGTTTCCAGCGCCTGCTTCAAATTTCCCTCAAGACTGACTGTCTCATCTACGGACACTTCACGAGATTTGAGACCCTTGTACTTGATTTCGTAATCATAATTTTGTTTCATGGTTCTCTTTGTCCCTCACTATCAATAGTTGGGACAACAACGGTTGCATTAACTTTTGTGCTAAGGTGAGGAGCTAATTCAAGACGTTCCATGCCCTTAAAATTTGTCATCTGGCCTGGATCGATTGGTCGCATTCCAAGATGCCACCGTGCTAGCTTCCCTAACCTTTCAGGATTATTGAGATGACTCCATTCTGCATTTAAAACATGAATAGACTGCCTTTCTAGGGTAATTGACTTATTTAAACTGCCCAATTCTCTCTCCAAATCCTGCACCTGATATTTGACCGAAAATAAAGCGATGCTGATGGCCCCTGCGATAAGCAGGAATAATAATGTTGTGTGACGCATGTTTTCCCTCCTTCTCTTTTAAGCGGCTATTTCAGAACTATCCCCGGGCCAAGACGGATAACTTGTTCGCTCCGCCCCTCTTAACCTGGCCGATCGAGCACGTGGATTAATATCAATTTCTTCTTTGCGTGGTTTGATAATGCCACGCTTCAGTAAATTAAAACTTGGGGACCTATCGCGATTATCTGTCTCTGGCATGTGTCGAGATTGTCGCGGCCCTTGACCTGAACGGCTAAGTAAAAAGTTTTTAACCTTACGATCTTCCAGGGAGTGGAATGATACTACAGCAAGGCGTCCACCGGGGCTCAACAGCTGCTCCGCAGCTGTGAGGCCCCTAGAAAGCTCACCTAATTCGTCATT
>MDTC01138619.1_pt1 | contig 16824 bp, 13 predicted proteins | sample 811181 | NCBI WGS metagenome assembly MDTC01 (sample SAMN05326644, study PRJNA326480) | marine metagenome | isolation source: seawater | place: Pacific Ocean: North | collected 2011 | reverse complement strand
ATCCCGCCCCGTTCCACTCAATCGATAACCCGGGTGCAGGTGTCCTGCCAAGTAAGGTCGGGTGGGGTATTCAATAGGCAAATGTCGAAGGTCCCAATTGTTCCCTTCGGCAGGGTCGGGTTTACAATTAATTTTGAGCTCCGGCCAGGGGTCTCCCGATTGCCGGTCGTGATTTCCACGGATCAACACGATGCTCAATTGCTTGTGTTGATCTCGCCAGTCAAAAAGCTGATTGCGGACGGTTTGTGCCCGACCTGCCCGGGCATGGAGAAAGTCTCCCAATATGATCAGTTTTTCTGCACCCGAATCTTCGACTAATTTGCTTAATCGCAGGCAATCTTCTGTTGTAGTATGTTCGGATACAGGAATACCCACATTACGAAAAGTCGCCGCCTTTCCGAAATGAGTATCGGCAATGTACAAGGTTTTTTCCTTGGGCCAATAAACCGCCCGATCCGGCAAAAGATTCAGGGCTTCTCCCTGCCATTCAATGGATACAGAACCTTTCACTACTTTGATTTTTGCTCCAGTTCCCTTGCCATCCTCTGCACCCGTTCACTCCACGATTCCGAACTTACCTGCGATCGTAGGGATTCTGCCCACAATGGAAACCCAAAAGGACTGAGCCGAACCGGTGATGTACGGAAGATCTTTTGCTCTGCTATTATTTGAAGGGTAGTGACCATGCGGTTGACCTCGAGTTGCCGGTCCAGTACCTCCCGTCTGGATTGGGTAAGGAGTAAATTATGAGGATCATATTTCGAAAAAACATCAAAAAACAATCCTCCCGATGCTTGCACTTGCCGGTTTGATTTCTTGGTCCCCGGGTAACCCTGAAAGATCAAGCCTGCCACCCGGGCGACTTCACGGAACTGTCGCTTGTCCATTTCGCTCAGGTTCATGCAGTCGAGCAGTTCCTCGATCACCTTATCCGGACTGAGCAGTTTTTTCCAATCCTCTTCACTGAATTCCCGTTTAGAAGTCGAGCAGAGATGAAACCCATAATCGTTAAAGGAAATGGACAGGGTCATCGGTTCCAGCCGGGACATCCGGTAACTGATCAAGGCGGCCAGTCCCTCATGGGCCAGCCGACCGGCAAAGGGATAAACGAACCAGCAGGTTCCCTCCTTCGTATCCGTGCGTTCGATCAGGAGTTCGTTCATCTGGGGAAGGTGGGAGCTTGATTGTTGCAAATCAAGAGAAGGGCGTAGAGCTCCCATTTCGGATTCCTTGAACACTCCATCTCCGGCAGCCTCTAGTTTTTGTCGAACCCCCACGGCGAGCTCGGAGGATAGGGGAGACTTTCCGCCTCCCCAGACCGGGATTACTCCCTTGCCTTTTTTTCCACGGGTTACCACTGCTGTAAGGTCCCGTACTCGTTTGAGTGTGAGCAGTTTTCCACTGAAGTAAAAATTGCCACCCGGCTTGATCCGGGAAATGAAGGACTCTTCCACCGTGCCCAGTTTCCGGCCGGTGGCAAATTTTACCTCGATCGCAGGATCACTTGTGATGGTGCCAATCGACATTCGGTGGAATCTGGAAATCAGACGGGACTCCACCCGGTGTAAACCATCACTATCCACCACCACCCGTTTGAACTGATCATAAGCCCGCAGGGTATCACCCCCACGAATGATAAAGTCCAATACCCATCCCCATTCCTCCTTGCTGAGGTCACGGTAGGACCATGCGGTACGGATTTCCTCCAGTGCATCCTGGGAGAAAAAACCACCTCCAAGGGCAAGGGTGATCATATGCTGGGCGAGTAAGTCAAGCGGAGCACGGATTGGTTCTCTTGCTTCGATTCGTCTCTCATTGATCGCTTCACGGGCTGCGGCATATTCGACCAACTCCATCGCATGGGTGGGCACGCACAGGACACGGCTAACTGCTCCTGGTTGGTGTCCGCATCTGCCTGCCCGTTGCAAGAGCCGCGCAACTCCCTTGGGGCCGCCGATCTGAATAACCTGATCAACCGGTGAGAAATCGACCCCGAGGTCGAGGCTGCTTGTGCAGACCACTGCCCTGATACTTCCATCCCGCAATCGTTCCTCCACTGCCTTTCGTTCCTTCCTATCAATCGATCCATGATGAATGCCAATTTGTTCTTCCCAGTCCGGTCGTGCTTCCAGCAATGCATTAAACCAAAACTCCGTCTGTGAGCGGACATTGGTAAAGACCAGGGTGGTGCCCGCCTTTTCAATTTGTTCCACCACTTCCTTCACCATCCTGCCACCGAGATGTCCTGCCCAGGGAAATTTTTCCATGTCTCTGGGGATGAGCACTTCTACCTCAAACTTCTTTTTTAAATCCCCATCGATGAGCAAGCCTTCGCTATCGGTTCCTAGGAGAGAGGATTGGGCAACATTGAGATTACCCAAAGTGGCAGACAATCCCCAGGTTCTTAGCTTCGGATTCCACTTGCGCAAACGGGCCAGTCCCAGTTCGGTCTGCACACCCCGTTTGGTCGATAGCAATTCGTGCCACTCATCCACCACTACTGCCCGGAGGTTGGAAAAGGCCTGTCTGGTTTCGGGGTAAGATAAAAGGAGTGACAAACTTTCTGGGGTGGTCACCAAACAACTGGGAAAGCGTTTTCTCTGCTTTGCCTTGATCACTCCCGTGGTATCTCCCGTTCTTTCCTCCACCGTCCAGGGAAGTCCTAGCTGTTCGATCATCGAGCAGAGCGAATGAGTGGTATCCTTGACCAGTGCCCGCAGAGGAGTCAGCCAAAGAACGCGTAGCTCGGGTGCCCTTTTGGGCATAGGCTTACCGGCATGTTCATCCATCCACTCGATCAACGGGCCCGCACAGGCGGCATAAGTTTTGCCGGTACCGGTGGGGGCATGGATTAATCCACTATGGCCCTTGGCATATGCCGCCCAAGCCTTTTTTTGAAAGGGGAAGGGTGACCAACCATTCTTTTCGAACAGAGCGGTTACTTGGTCCTTGGCCTTTGGTTTGGTGGACTTTTCTTTTTTAAATCTTTTGGGAGGTGCCTGAACCACAATTAAAAGAGCGTGGTTTGCTGGTCCCGATCCCGTTCCAGAAGTTCCGGACCATCCTCCCGGGTGGCATTTACTTTCTTGGAGACTGGATAAAATAATACCTCCGGTGCAGGATTCCGCAACAGGTTCAAGAGCAGATCGGGCGAGGAATGCGGGTCGAGCCAAAACTCCCATGCTTCCTCGGGTAAAATTACCGGCATACGGTGGTGCAGGTGCAAACAGTTGGAATTGGCACTGCGGGTAAGGATGGTGAAACAGTCGTGCCCATCTGCTTCTTTCCATAATCCCGCAAAAGCAAAGGTCGGATATTCAGTGAGATGAAAAAAGTGGGGCTTTCTTTGATTTCCCTCAACCTGCCACTCATAATATCCATCTGCCGGTACTAAGCACCTGCGTTCTTGGAAGGACTGTTCAAAGGTTGGTTTTTCCGCCACCGTTTCCGAACGGGCATTGATGGGGAACTTTTTTTTGTTTGGAGAATTGGCGGAAGGAAAATTTCCCCACTGGGCGTCGGTCCATGAGGTTTCGCTTTTGCTGGATTTAATCACCGGCTGTTTCTGCCCGGGGGCTCGGTTGTACCGCGGTTCGATTTTCTGGTTGGGGGGAGGGGCGTACTTGCGAAAGCGTTCGACCTGTGGATTGCTCCATGCGTAGCGTCCGCACATCGGTCTTACTCTTTTGCTCCTTTCACTCTTCCAAATTATCCGATCTTTTCAGCTGACTCAAGGAAGCGGTGGGTCGGGACCGTCCGTCCGCCTCATCCACCTTGTATAGTTTGTGCAATTGATATCCCGCCCGGTAGGGAAAACCGTGATCTTTTATCCACTGATTAATCGCTCCCAAAACTTGTTTATCTTCTGCTTTGGACCATTCCGGGTGCAGCCAAACCGGCACCCGTCGTTCCTTCATCGGCAGGGCTTCTGTCCATTTAGTGAGATCTTCAGGGGTTTCCACAATCACCTTGAATTCATCGGCCAAAAGAAAAGTTTCCTCGATGGGCAACTTGTTCCACTTCGGACTGAGGGTAATCCAGTCCATCTCTCCCTGTACGGTAAATGCTCCGCAGGTTTCCAGGTGAATGGGCATACTCCGAATACGCAGTTCGTGCACCAATTCGTAGAGTGGATGAATCGCCGGCTCCCCCCCGGTAATCACTACAATTTCGGCACCGGATTGGATCGCTTCCTCTGCCAGGTTCTCCGGTTCGATCCGATCGATCGAATCGGGCACATGGTCGGGGTGCCAGGTGCCGGCGGAATCGCACCATGGGCAATGCACCGGACATCCATGAAGACGGATGAAAAAAGCGGACTTTCCCATGTGGGTACCTTCGCCCTGCCAGGCATGAAAGCGTTCGTAAACCGGGAGTGCCCGGCTCATGCGGTTTGGTCAGGCTGGTAGGTTGCGGAGTTCTTGGTATCCTCTTCCAAATGGATGGAGCGGATGCGTGCACGCCCCTTGGTCTTCTCCTCCACCATTGGATTAAAAGTATGGTAAAGAAACTGGGCAATTCCCTCGCAGGATGCACTGGGCACGAGAACCAGTTTGATAAGACCATCGGCTTCGAGGGCTTTTAACTCGCTTAGCTTCGGATCGTTTTCCCAGACCGCGGTGGCGTGGTCCAAATGCTGATCGATCCAATCCTCGATAAAGTGAAGGTCCCCAAAATCGACCACAAATCCATTTTCGTCCAGTTCCTCTGCCTCAAAGGTCAGGGTGATCGACCAGCTGTGTCCGTGCAGGCGGGAACACCGGCCGTTATGGTTTGGTTGGCGGTGGGAGAGGGGAATGTCCCGATAGCTTTTACTGCAGGTAATCATACAGGGGTGGAATCCTCATATTCCGTAGGGTCGGGGATCTTGGCGAGTGCAAAGGCTTCTTTTCTTTCCACACAGGTTCCACACTTTCCACAATGAATCTCCCGGCCCGCATAGCAGGACCAGGTAAGATGGAGCGGGGCATCCAGTTCAGCTCCTTTTTTGACTAAGTCGGTCTTGCTCAAATGAACGAATGGACGGTGCAATCTCAATTTTTCCCAGTCTGCCAGTCCCAGGGCCGTTTCCATGGCATCAGCAAATTCGGGCCGACAGTCCGGATAAATGGTATGGTCTCCGGCATGGGCTGCATAAGCAATGGTATCAAATCCGATGGATAGAGCATGCCCGCCGGCGAGGGCCAGCAGGATCATATTGCGGTTGGGTACCACCGTTGCCTTCATCGATTCCTCCGCATAGTGCCCCTCCGGCAATTCCACATTATCATCGGTCAGGGAACTTCCTCCAAGAAGGGGGCCAAGGTCGGGCAGGCGTAAGACTTGGTGTGGAAGTTCAAGTGCCTGAGCGATCTGCTCCGCACGTTTCAATTCCCTCGCATGGCGTTGCCCATAATCAATAGATAAAAGACGTGTTTCTGCACCCTCGCTTTTCAATTGGGTGGCAAGCACGGTGGAATCAAGTCCGCCGGAAAACAGAACCAGTGCCTTCATTTAAAAAAGAGAGTCTTCTCAGACCGCGGGCATCCCGTATGCCTCCCGGCAGGCGGCCACTTGGGCGAGCACGGTTTCCAGATCATCGGCAAGAAAATTGGCATGCCCCATTTTTCGTCCCGCCCGGGCACCGGCTTTCCCGTAAAGATGGAGGGTTGCTCCCGGAGTATTAAAAATTGGGCTCCAATCAGGCGGGGTATTTTCATCTGCCCATACATCGCCCAGGAGGTTGAGCATGGCACAGGGTTTTTTCAATGCGGTCGAACCTAGGGGCAGTCCGCAGATCGCACGTGCCTGTTGCTGGAACTGGGAAGTCATACACCCATCAATGGTATGGTGTCCGGAATTATGGGGGCGGGGTGCAATCTCATTGACCAATAATCTGCCCGCCTTGGAAAGGAAAAATTCGACTGCCAGTATACCGATATAATCGAGAGCTTCGGCCACACCCACTGCCGTCTTTCTAGCTTCTTCTAAAATGTTTTCGGGCAAACGTGCAGGAATAATCGAGAGGTCGAGGATATGATTGCGGTGCAAATTTTCCGCAGGATCATAGGTGACCACTTCTCCATTGGTGCCCCGGGCAACCAACACGGATAGCTCGGTATCAAGTTCCACCCGTTCCTCAAGGACGGCACGGTCGGAATCAAAGGATTGCCAAAGGTTTTCAATTCCCTCGTCCGATAGATTGCCAGCAATCTTTTGCTGGCCCTTGCCGTCATATCCAAACTCCGCGGTTTTTAAAATACAGTCCCGCCCGATTGAGCGTATCCCATTGTTTAATTCCTCCGCATTGGTGACAATAAAGTAGCGGGCACATCCGAATCCATGGTCGGATAAAAACTTCTTTTCCCGCTCACGGTGCTGGCTGGTAATGATGGAATTGGAATTGGGCCGCAGGGGAACCCGTTCCTCTACCTGCCTGAGCATCTCTCCGGGCAGGTTTTCAAACTCTGCGGTGGCCACTTCCACCTGGGCGCAAAATTTTTCCAGTGCCTCAGGGTCGTCAAAGGGTTGATGCATCACCTCATCCGCCACATCAGCGGCTCCCGAACGGTCACCACCTGTCCAGGTGAGTATTTTGTAACCCATGGGTCTGGCGGCGAGGGCGAGCATACGGCCGAGCTGTCCACCACCCAGCACGCCTATCCAAGCGTTGCTTCCCGGCTGGATCATCCGTTGCCTGGTGGGGATAGTTCGCTTGCCTTTACCTTTTCGCTTTGGTTTTTGCGGAACTCATCCAGTTTCTGGGCAAGATTTTCATCCCCTGCGGAAGCGAGCATGGACACGGCAAAAAGGGCGGCGTTTACGGCACCGGCATCCCCAATCGCAAAAGTGGCGGTGGGTACACCAGCAGGCATCTGCACGATGGAAAGAAGAGAATCCACCCCGTTCAAAGTTCTCGACTTGATGGGCACGCCCAAAACGGGCAGGGGGGTCATGGCTGCGGCCATTCCGGGTAGGTGGGCGGCCCCACCGGCTCCGGCAATGATGCACTTGAGCCCACGCGACTTGGCAGAGTTTGCATATTCATAAAGCAGGTCGGGTGTGCGGTGTGCACTGACTACCTTGGATTCCCACTTCACTCCAAAATCACAAAGGGTCTGGGCAGCTTTCTCGAGGGTCGGCCAGTCGGACTGGCTTCCCATGATGACTCCCACTGTGGGCGTACTGTCGTCTGTCATCTAAAAGGATTGTAAGAAAGAACTAACCACGGGCAAGTTCATTCGGATGCTTCCCCTAAGGGGAAATCCGTCCGCTGGCCACCAATTGATCCATTTTGGATTTTATTCGTTTTGCGATCTTAGGGTAACCGATTATAAAGAAACAATATTTTAGTCGGACGATCCGCTTACCCGATCAAGCTTCTCCTGTAATGATTGTATCGTTTTATCTTGTTGGATGATTTTCTTTCGCAAGAAATCGATCGAAGAGCAAACGAGGGTCAGCACACTTGCTAACGCAATTGCGTTGTAACTTTTACTGGAATCAATGATTACAAAAGAAATAGCTAAGAAGAGTACAATAAAACAGGGTGTATAAATAAAGAAGACCAGTTTTTTGGAGGCGAATTTTTCGGGACTTTCCAAGAGCTCCTTTTCAGATCTAGATGTGAAATTTTTCATACAGACATCTAGTCTCACAAGAAGTTGATTTCTGACAATAACTATATTGAGTAATAAATGTAATTCTGATCATTGGCCAAGATTGGCACTCCGTCCACTGGCCACGAATTGATCCAGTTTGGCTTTCATTCGTTTCACGATTTTCGGATGCTTGTGATATAAATTTTTGGTCTCACCGGGATCATTCTTTAAGTCGTAGAGCTGGCCGGGGGCATCGGGAGCGAGTTCTTCCACAACATAGGGCAGAAGATCGGGACGGTGGTAATTGTTTCCACCCGATCCGGGATGATCGAGGTATTTCCAATCTCTCTCGCGGATGGATAAGGCAAGGGTCTGAGTCTGGGTGAGCAAATGAGTCCTGACTGGCTGATCACCTTGCTCTCCAAGCAGAACGGGCACCATATTGAAACTGTCTTCCCCGGCATTATTTGGAAGATCAGCTCCGGCAAGAGCACCACAGGTGGCCATGACGTCGGTCAGGCTAATCAATTGATCACTTACCGATCCGGCATTGATTTTTTCTGGCCAGCGGACGATTAGGGGGGTGCGGTGCCCGCCTTCCCACTGGTCGCGCTTCATCCCACGCCAGGGTCTGGCCCCGTCGTGGTCATGGTTGTTACGCATATTTGCCACGGTGTGAACTTCCGGCCCGTTGTCACTGGCAAAAATGACCAGGGTATTGTTCGCCACACCCAACTGTTCGAGGGTGCCAAGCAACTGGCCCACCATATCATCCATTTGCAAAATAAAATCCCCATGGGCACCGGCACCGCTTTTCCCCAGGTATTGCTTGGCGGGAAAGGAGGGAAGGTGGACCGCCTGCATCGAGTGAAATAAAAAGAAGGGTTTGCCGGACGTTTCCTCCACATGATTTTTCAGGAATGCCTGGCTTTTTCGGAGAAAGACGAGATCGACTTCCTCGTGGTCAAAGCCCTCGGCAATCATGCCGGGCCGGCAGTCACGGGAATAGGGATGATTGGGCAGTTTCTTCTTGTCCAATGGTCTTGTGGGGGGATTGGGGATGCGGTCCTGGTCGACATAGGCATAGATCCAGTCGGTGGTCGGGCAGCAGACCGTGCCGAAGAAGCGGTCGAACCCACGATGGATGGGCCCGTCGGGAATGGGGCGGGAAAAATCCGCCTGTTTCACGCCCTCGATCTTTCCATTGTTGATGAGCTTTCCTTGCTTGTCGAAGAAGGACATGCCGATGTGCCACTTGCCAATGCAGGCGGTGGTATATCCTTGGTCTCGGAGCATCTGGGGGAGGGTGAGGCGATTCTCCTCGATCAGGCAGGGTCCCTGCACCCCCGTGAATACGCTCTTCATCCCCGTGCGGAATGCCATCCTTCCGGTGAGCAGGCTGTACCGGGTGGGTGTGCATACGGTGGATGGGCTGTGGGCATCGGTAAAGTGCATCCCCTGCCTCGCCATCTTGTCCAGATGGGGGGTAGGGATTTTCGACTCTAGATTGTAGCAACTTATGTCTCCATACCCCAGGTCATCGGCCAGAATAAGCAGGATGTTTGGCTGGGCTGAATTTGCCCAAAGGCCGACGTGAAGAAATACTCCTACACAAATAATCTTCAGGTTCCTGAAGAGGATAAAGATTAGTTTGTTGTGATCCATTTTACAGTAGTTCCACCTCGGTGAAGTAGGCACCACCCATTTCATCTTTTTGGTTGTAGAGGTAGGTTTCCAGGGTGGTTTTGCCTTTGGGTAAATCGAGCTCGAAGACCGCGGTTTTAGCCCCTGCTTGGACCGGTTGTTCCTTTTCCAATCCTGCAATCTTGATTCCCGCCCGTACCGCCCGCAAGGGCTTATTGGCAACCTCGGGGAACTGGCGCAGGGTGATGCGGTACTTACCCGCCTCTTTGACCTGCACATGCCAGGGGCCGGTGATTTTCTTTAACTGGTTGACCTCTCCAAAATTCCAGGGCGGGTTACCCACACGCAAGTACCAGTCCTGCGAGCACAAGGTGGTGGGGTTTTCCGCAGGGTTGCCCAGATCGAGGCAGACGGGGGTCATCCGTGGGGAGATCGAGGACCAGAATTTTTCATAAAGTGTGCGTAGTTCAGCAACGACTTCCGGATGCTGGTTGGCAACATCTGGTCCTTCCCAATGTTCATCTCCCACATGGTAGAGAATTTCTCCATTGTGCAAGCGCCAGGGCCCCTTGATCACATTGGAAAAGGCAAAGGGTTGAGGCTCCGCCCTCATCCATGGACCACCGTGGTGTTGCACCACCACATGATCCCGGCAGGCAGGGGCATTTTCATCCTGCAGGACGGACACAAAGGATTCACCATCAAGAAAAGTATCCCCAGTGGATACCTCGCAGATTTCCGCAAGGGTGGGGAGGATATCGATATGGGCGGCCAGTTGCTTGCGGTCATGCCCACCGGAAAATCCGCCTGCTGGGTAGTGAATAAAAAAGGGCACCCGGTGCCCGCCCTCGAAGATGGTGGACTTTTGACCACGCATGCCCGCACTGAATCCATGAAAGTCTTCGGTGTTCGGTCTTTCCCGCCCGCCCTTGGCGGTGCCATTGTCGGTCATGAAGATGAGAATGGTATCGTTGGATAAATTGAGATCTTTCAATTTTTTACGGAGCAGACCGAGGTTGTAATCGAGGTTACTGATCATGCCATAGAACTCCGCCCCATGTTTCCACTTCACCACATCCCGATAAACTTCCGCCCATTTTTCATCTACCCAGTAGGGGCTGTGCGGAGCATTGGTGGAGATATAGAGAAGGAAGGGATTGTCCTTGTTTTCCTCCACGAAACGGATGGACTCCTCGAAAAAAACATCGGTGCAATACCCATCAAATTTTTCCAGAGTTGTTTTGCCGTCACGGTAGCGTTCGTAGGTGTCGTCAAAGTAATCATTTCCATAGTAGTCGGGTGCCTGCCCGATCCCCCCACCTTTGTGCCAGACCACATCCTGAAATCCTTTGTCCTGCGGACGGCAGGGCGCATTGTCCCCGAGGTGCCATTTGCCCATCATCCCGGTTTGGTAGCCTGCCTTGGCAAAGTATTGAGCAATGGTGATTTCATCGTGGTGCAAATTGCTCCGCCCGCTGGTTGTCCTGTAGGCACCGGTACGGGCGGGATACCTGCCGGTCATCAGCGATGCCCGGGTGGGGGTACAAAACGGGCTGACATGAAAGTCGGTCAGGCGGATGGACTCGGCATGAAGCTGATCGAGGTTGGGTGTCTGAATGACAGGGTTTCCATGGCAGCCGAGATCACCATAGCCCTGGTCATCAGTCATAAAGATGATGACATTTGGCCTTTTAGCGTGGAGTGTAAGCAGGCTTGTAGAGAGAAGTATGAGAAGTATTTTCATAGGAGCTAAAATTGATGCGCCATGGGGTATTTTTGATTGTCTCCCTTTGCCTCCTTGACAAGGGTTTGGCAGCGTTTTCGGAAGAAGGATAGAGTTTGTTTGACATCGGGAGCGTTGGCTAGGTTGTTTTTTTCTAAAGGATCGTTCTTGAGATCGTAGAGTTCTTCGTAGATGGGGTCTTCTCCGCTAATGCTGGCGGTGAGGGCGTATTGATGAGCTTTGTCTTTTTTCTTATCAAAGTAGCGGAGGTATTTATAGCGGACATTACGAACCGCTTCGATTCGAGGGTAGTTCTGCCCCATGAAGAGGTTCTCGGCAAAGAAGTCGCTACGCCAGTCGTTGATGGGTATATTGTAGATGAGTGGGCGTAGAGAATGGCCCTGCATTTCGGGGTGTGGTTGTAGACCGGTTAGGTCTAATATGGTGGGGGCGAGGTCAATATTGAGGGCCATTTTTTGGGGACGTAGTCCGGCATGTTCTTTGGCTCTGGGATCTCTGATAATAAGGGGTACACGAATGGAGGCCTCATAGAGAAGGCATTTCCCCCCAAGACCGTGTTCACCAAACTGGAGGCCATGGTCAGAGGTCATGATGATGATGGTGTTCTGGTAAAGATTTTGTTCTTTTAACTCAGCAACGATTTTACCGACGAGATTGTCGATACCGGAGACGGTCTGGCATGTGCGTACCATTTGCTCACGGAGGCTGTTTTTGTTTTTAACAAAGTTATAACCACTCAGGTATTGGCCATTGTAGACATGAAGGGGCAGCTTTGTAGTGGTGATTTCTTGGGCGGTCAGGTAGGTTTGGGGTAGGGCAAGGTATTCGGTAAACTCCCGGTAGGTGCTACGGTAGAGTTCGGGATCCTTAGGGCGCTGTGCCATTTGATTGACGCTAAAGGTATGGGGCACATTGAAGTTAACCAATAAGCAGAAGGGTTTATCGTTGGGTTTTTGCTGGAGGAAGCTTGCTGTTCCCGCGAGGGAAGGGTTTTGGCGTAGGAAGTTGAGAGCACCCTCGGCCAGGATCTCAGGCTGGGTATGTGCCTTTGCCCGGTCATAGGGTGGTTTTTTGGGGTAGAAACCGATGTGCCCGTGATTACCGAACCAATAGTCGAATTGGCTTTCCAGATATCCGCTTAGGTAGGCCAAGGTATGTGGATCCTTGATCTTTTTGGGAAGGAGACCCGCTTTTTGTGCGAATGCGGGATCCATTGCACCTACAGGAGTATGATTTTTTCCCACATAGCCTGTGTAGTACCCTGCTTGTTTCAAGAGCATAGGATAAGTCAGGGAAAAGGCTTCAGCTTTGAGGGAGCTCATTGACCCAAATGTTACCCCATGCTTGCGCTCGTATTGTCCTGTTAGGATAGAGGTACGACTGGGGCAGCAGGAGGAGGAAGTGACAAAGGCCTTAGGGAAGTAAGTACCTTCCTTGGCTAATTGGTCGAGGTGGGGAGTTTGTAGGTAGGGATGGCCTGCACAGCCCAGGTAATCCCAGCGCTGGTCGTCAGTTAGGATGACGATGATGTTGGGGCGTTGTTCCGCATTCGCAGAAAACTGAAGACTTAAAATAAAACACAGAAGTAAAGGAATGAATTTCACTAAATGTACTTTGGCTTACTTTGCAGGCTTGGATTTTTGGGATTAGTTTTCGGTGGGCTCGAATTGCAGAATACAATCACCCGAGCCTTTGGACTCATGATTAAATGTCGCGAGATAGAGCTTACTCTCGTTCACGGTGAGGAAGTAGGGAGTCAATCCGCTGGGTACCATGCTGCTTAGGTCGGTCCAGTTACCTGCCACCATATCATCCAAGGTTTTGAAGCGGATGAATTTATTTTCGTTAAAGTCCGTCCCCTTGGCACAGGACTTAGTAAAGTAGCTGGTGGCATACCAATGACCGTTGAAAAACTCCGCATCATTGAGAACCAGTCCGGTTGTTTTCCAAGAGCCAGCTGCGGCCTGGCGATTGGTAGGATCGAAACTATCGTAGACCTTAAAGGTTGGTTTTTCCCAATCCACAACTTCCACAATTCGGCCCTTGGAAGAGCCAATGGCATAGAGCTTCCCGTTGGTATAAGTGAGGGCCCGGGTATATCCCTGAGTGGGTGCTTTGATCACACTTTCATTCTCGCCAATCGCGGTGAAGCGAAAAATATGACCGGAGTTTGGATTGAGTGCATAGATCCAGCCGGTTTCTGGATCGAACACGGTATCGTGGGGGCGTTGGAGCTTGATTCCGCAAATCTCTTTGGTCTCGGCGGTGATGGTATCCTTGCTGGGATCCGCAAAGGATATTAAGCGGTGGTTGTCAGTATCGTTGGCATAGTAGAGTTTGTCTGCGGGGTTGTAGACCACGGAGTGGTGACGGTTTACCGAGAGGGGAGATTCCAAAAAGGATTCCTTGGGGTTGTTACGATAAAGAAAGCGATGAGTGATGCACGCAGTGATGATTTCCGAACCTCCCGGACCGAATGCGATGTGGGTAAAGCCCCCAAAAGTGAGACGCTCGTTGACTGTGTGATAGGTGGATACCTTAAGGCCAAAATTCTCTTTAGTCTCACCCAGGAGTGATGCGGAGAGGATGAGAAAAAGGAAAATGTATTTAACTTGAATCATCCTTTTTACTGATTGAATTTTTTATGATTCATAAATTCCCAGATCCGATCCATCCAGGTATAACTTCCTGTGCCCGGAGATGCGTTGCGTTGGAAACAGTGTCCCCGCTTGGCCAGAGTATGAAGGTCGGACTGGATGCCCATTCTTCTTAACTGTTCCCAGCACTTGATTGAACCCATGGGGGAGTAACCATCGGCATCGCCATGGATGAATAACATGGGGCAGGTATCCAGATCGAAGGCAAAATCGGAAACGATACGGGCATCGTTGGGGTTGCCACCCTGCGAGTTCTGTCCATTCTCACCGTCGGTCAGAACATAAGCGGGATAGATCGCAACCGCCCATTGTACATTACAGGGAATTTTGTGTAAGTCATCAATTGCCCAGGAGGACTTTTGTTTCGAACTGGTCGCCCCCATCAGCGTGAGATGGCCGCCTGCGGAAGACCCCATGATTCCAATCCGGTTGGGGGCGAGTTCTTCTTTGGTTGCCTGACTGCGTACCATCCGGATGGCCCGTTGCAGGTCCTGCCAGGCGGAGGTGTGTTTGGCCAGCCCGCCTTTTGGGCGGGGGGTACGATATTTCATCGTCACCACGGTCATTCCTTTTTCGTTCAAGTATCTACGAACCGGAGTGACCTCAAACCACTCAGGATTATTGTTCCCGTAACCACCGCCCGAATAAATAATCTGAATCGCTTTTGTTTTTCTCTCCTTGGGAAAATGCCACTCAAGATAGGGCTGGCATTGATGGGGCTGTGCATCCTGCATGCGGCCATTTGGCCAAATGGGTTCCTTGCGATATTCACCCCGTGCATCGTCCTTTGCATAGCGGGTCATCAAATCGACGGGTTTACTCAGGCGGCCATCGAAATCCATCTGCCTCAAAAACTCGCATACTCGGTCTAACCAATGATCATAGGCTGTGCCATTCTCTCCCTTGTTTGGATCGCCCATAAAACCATGCCCGCGATCGGCGAAGAGATGAACCTCGGCCGGTATGTTCATTCTCCGAAGCTGGCGATAAATTTCAGTCGAACCTTGGGGGGAGTAAGGATCCGTGCCGCCATGAAACAAGGCCATCGGACAAGTCTTGGCATCAAACTTGAAGACATCAGAAAGTTTGGCATCAACCGCATCTCCACCACGGGTATTGGGCCCGGTCAGTCCATCGGTCAATGCATAGGCGACATAGATCGGTACTGCCAAATTTGCATGGCAGGGAATCTCATCGACTGCATCCACCGGATCATACGCTGGAGTCAGGGCACTGGTACCGAGTAATGTGGTGAGGTGTCCACCGGCGGAAAATCCAAGCAACCCAATTTTTTCGGGATCATACCCACGCTCCTTGGCAGACTGTCGGACCAGACGGATTGCACGCTGCCCGTCCTGCCATCCACTCTGGTAAATGGGCAGGCCTTGCGGGCGGGGAGTGCGGTAGGTCAGACTGACGCATACATAACCGAGGTCGGTAAACTTTTTCGCCACCTTTTCTATCCACCACCAATCACAGCAGTTATTGTAACCACCCCCTGAAATGAGTAACATACAGGCACCATTTTTTTCGGCCGGTGCATCGAACCACTCAAGATAGGGCATGGTATGCTCTTCGCGTTTGAAACCAGCTTGCTTTACTTCTTTGGTCGTAGCTGCGATCTGCTGGGGTTGGAAATTTGGAATCTTACCCTCTGGCCAAAGAGGTACGCGTTCCGCTTGGCAGGTGAGAGCAGAGAAGAGGGCAAAACCAAAGATTACAGTGAGTTTATTTCGGATCATATTTTTTCTATTCAAGATATTTGGGCTTTGATGGTTATTTCTTACTCTTCTTTGGCGGTTTTATGTGAATTTTAAAAACGTCTTTCATCGATGGACCTGCGTTGGCAACGAGTTGATCACAACGATTGCGCATGCGTTTGAGCAGAGGTTTTGTACCACTTTCCGAAGCTAGGTTAATCAATTGCTGAGGGTCCTTTTTTAAGTCATGAAGAAATTCATACGGTGGCTCATTGGGACCATCCAAAAAGTATCGGGCATAGGTTGCATTCTCCCCGTGCACCCCTTCCCAAAGGGGAATGGTTTGGGGTACGGCTAAGAACTCACAAAGGAAGTCTTTTCGCCAATCAGAAGCTTGCTTTCCCCGAATGAGTGGGGCGAGACTACGCCCCGTATGTGCTTGGGGTATGGGTAAGCCAGCCAGTTCGATCATGGTGGATGCAAGATCACTATTGAGAGCCATTTCGGGCAACACCTTGCCTTTCTTCAATTCAGGTAGTCTCGGATCATAAACAATCAGGGGAACCCTCAGTGATTCCTGGTAGTGTGTCCACTTTCCGGCAAACCCGCGGTCGCCAAGGTAATAGCCATTGTCGGCGGTGTAGATAATCACGGTATTCTCTGCAAGTCCCTGCTTTTTCAGTTCGGCCACCAGGCGACCAACCACATGATCAATCCCACTGATCATACGAAAATAGGCACGCATGTTGGTTTGGTATTTCTCGGGAGTGTCCCAGCGCCAAAAATAGCGCTGCCGGTTGAGCGATTTTTTGAGGAAATCAGGCTGAGTTTCGTAGATCGCCGGATCGTTGAGTGGTGGAAGCGGCATCGTCTGGTCTTCATACATACCATCAGTAACCTTGGGCCATGGGAAATGGCCGATGCCTGGGCGCCTGTCATTATCTTCAGCATGAGTCGCATTGAAGCTGATCTGTAAGCAAAAGGGCTTATCTTTTGGTTGCTCATTAAAGAAGCTGATTCCCCAATCTCCAAGGATCTGGGTTTCGTGCCGCTTCGTTCCATCTGGCTGGTCCTTGAAAAATGGAGAACGACCAATTTTCCGCCGCACATCCCACATCGAACTCGCAGATTCACGGGAAATGGATACATGTTCCTTGCCCAGGTGTCCCGTTCGGTATCCCGCCCGTTTAAGAACGGCAAAGTAGGAGGAGTTACACAGATCAGAATTCAAGGATCCAGAGGAAACCTTGTAGAGATGTTTGCGCTCATAGCAACCGGTGAACAAGCTCGCACGACCCACCCAGCAGGTGGAAGTGGTTACATATGCATTTTCAAACCGCACTCCATTCTTGGCCAAGCGGTCAATGTTGGGTGTTTTTACAATCGGATGTCCCGCACAACCAAGGGTGTGGTTACGTTGATCATCCGCATAGAGCAAAAGAAAATTGGGTCGGGTAGGGGTATGATCTGGTGTTGCAGTTGTCTTTGCAAAAACACTT
>MDTC01004060.1_pt1 | contig 16825 bp, 14 predicted proteins | sample 811181 | NCBI WGS metagenome assembly MDTC01 (sample SAMN05326644, study PRJNA326480) | marine metagenome | isolation source: seawater | place: Pacific Ocean: North | collected 2011 | reverse complement strand
TATAAAAATAATTTAAAAATAACCGAGGTCCCAGTCACATACTATGAGAGAAAAGAAGAAAGCACAAAAATGACCTCAGTAATATCTAACGCATTAAGAATGCTTTTTATCATTCTTACATCATATTACAAATTACGATTAAAAAAATAAACTTAAAATAAATTATTCGTAGACAAAATATTATATTTTTTGATTCTCATATACATATTCAAAAGATTTTCTAAATATCATCTTACTTTTTTTAATTTTTATAAAACCATAACTTTTTAACAAACAATGGATGTCAGTAAATTTATAGTTTTTAATTATCATATCGTCATAATGATGTTCAAAATACACTAGTTTAACTTTATCATTATGCTTTGCTAATCCCTTTAAAACATTAAATTCATAACCTTCAGTATCTATTTTTAATAAATCAATATACTCAATTTTATTCTTTTCTATAAAATAATCTAAAGTGATTATTTTAATTGGAATTTTAAGCTGAAAAGATTCTTTATTTTTGATATTTAAGATCTTTAACTTTTTTTTAAAATATTTAGAACTTTCATTAAGTTTGTTAATTGTTGACGAAGATGATTCTAATGTCTGATTAATATAATTTTCAGATATTTTTTCTCCTGCCCCATAATTATAAATTTGTATTTTTTTTGAATTATACTTAGCAACATTTTTCTCGAGTATTTGGTAATTTTGTGGACTCGCTTCAAATGAATAGATTTTATTTAGTTTTAATTTCTTATTAAATAATTTTATTGTTTCTCCATAATGTGCACCTACATCAAATACAATTATTGGCTTTAAAAATTTATTATTAATTAAATTAATAATTTTTCTTTGCTGAAAATAATCTAGAAAATTTAAAATAATTATAATTATCTTAGAATATAGCATTTTATTCAGATATTGGGTTTTTTATTAAAAAATAATATCCATTTATTTTTTTAACTCCAATTTTACTTTTTAAGCTACCAGTGCAAGGAGTTGGAGTGTTCCAACAATGTCCTGGGGATCTATAAAATGTAAGACCTGATGAGGTTTTTTCGGCAATAAATTTTTTTTCAGGAATAGCATAATAAGGAAAATCATCAAATTTATATAAGTCGGTTCGTTGGAATTCTTTATTAATTCTATTAATATTTTTAAAATTGAAAATAACCACTATTAATATAACTAAATATTTAAAGTTTTTTTTGAAAGTTTTTTTATTTACTGCTTTCTGAAATAGTATTGCAATTGGAATAGACATTGTTAAAAAAACAATTGAGTACCCGCCATACCTTAGTGATGGATGTTTGGTAAACCAAATAAAAAAGATAACTAGGATAATTGAATAAAAAAATATAATTTTTTTATTTATATTTGATGACCCAGTTGTCAATTTAAATTTTTTTAAAAATAAAAATACCACTAAGAAAACTGACATTAATACAACCAACTGATCTAAAAACTTTCCAACAAAATATTTTTCTGTCCAATGAGAAATCCAATTAAAATTTTTGACATAGTCTAAAGGATTTTCAACTCTAAAACCTGGTCCTGCACCAGCTTTTGCCCACTGCTCAAGCCAAATAGCTAAATTTTTATATTCTATACTGCTACTTGCCCATTCTAGATTGTCTCCAAAACATGTTATACTTAATGGTGAAATAAAACATCCAGTCGAAATAAAATGATGAAAAAAGTAAATTGTTAATGAAATTGATGTAATTAGAAAAGATCTAGAATAAAATATTGTTTTAATACTTTTGCTAATCCTTGTGTCTAAAAGTACTATTGTCGCCCCAAGCAATATATATGATAAAAAATAAGTTTTTAAACTAATACAAAAAGCTAATAAAGGTAACAAAATTAGGACACTGTTAAGTTTAAACTTATTATTATCATAACAAACGTGTTGTAAAATCTTAATGATTAAAACTACTATAAGTAGTTGGCCGGCTTTATCAGTGCCATATTCTGCAATTCTATTAAAAGATAAATTGAAAAAAGCTAATGCAAAAATACATAAAAACCTAATTACTTCATGAGTCTTTATTGAAAAAATTTCACTTAATAAAATATAATTAAAAAAAATTAAAAAAAATAATAAAGAGAAATGAAAAGAAAAATATTCAAGAAAAGGTAAATAAAAAGTTGAATTTAAAAAAAATAAGGAAGAAATTAATTTATATCCATGCCCCAGATTTCCCATACCAAATATAATTTTTTGTTCTGTTAAATATTTTGTAAATGGTAAATGATAATAAGAAAAATCATCGTGAGTTTTAGATATTAACAATGCAGAAAGCACTAAAAGTGAAATCAAAAAAATACTTTTTGAATAATCTTTTTTATTTCTAATTTTTAAAAATATAAATAATAAAACCCCAATTGAATGTAATATGATATTATGTAAAAAATTATGAGGAACAAATAAACTTGATATTAAAGAGATAATAGTTATTAAAAACAGACCATAAAATCCTATATAAATCTCGTTTTGATCTGTCGAATTTCCAATACCCCCAAAACATAATCTTTGGAATAATATGCCATATCCAATTACTGAAATTAACAATATATAAAAGATCAAAAAAAAGATTATAATATCTGGCATTAATTGTAATTTCCTTTTCTTTTATTGTATATTAGTAATACAAATATTTTTAAAAAACCATGTTACTAATTAATCTTACAATTTTATATTTTATATTACTTCTGTTTACTATATTTATTTCAAAAAAATTCGAACTCTATGATAAACCCAACATAAGAAAAGTTCATACTTCAAAAGTATTTAATACAGGTGGAATAATCATTTATTTGTTTTATTTAATAATTATTAATTTTTTAGAATTTAATCACAATATTGAATTTATAATTTCAATTGGAATTTTTGTTTGTTTGGTAGGTCTAATTGATGACATAATAAATTTAAATCCATCAAGAAAAATGATCTTACTTATTGCTCCCTCAGCATACTTGATTTTTAATGGTATAATTATACACAACTTAGGTAATTATGAATATATTGGAGTTTTAGAATTAGGAAAATTTCAAATACCATTTTTAATTCTCGCTACAGGTCTATTAATAAATGCAACAAATTACATAGATGGATCAGATGGTTTACTATTAACATTTTTTATTTGTTGTCTTGGGTATTATATTTTTTTAATTGATGACACTAAAACTATCTCACTTATTCAATTATTGCTTATACCAGTAATTTTAAATTTAATTTTGAATATGTTGCCATCAAAATCAAAACTTAAAATGTTTAGCGGAAATGTTGGTAGTTTGTTTATTGGTTTTTTTATAAGTTTTTTGACACTTGAGCTTTACAATGGCTTTAAAATACATCCTGTATATTTAATATGGCCATTATGGTATCCCGTGTTTGACTTTTTGTTTGTAACTACTAATAGAGCTTTACAAAAAAAAGATATTTTAGCTGCGGATAATACTCATCTTCATCATAGAGTATTAATTAAATTTAAAAAAGATCATGTTAAGACAGTTTTTTTATTTCTTGTTTCTAACGTATCGATTATTTATTTGGGTTTTTTATTAAGTAATTTTTCTAAAATATTATCATTAATAACTTTTATTTTGACTTTTTTCTTATATTTTGCTGCAAGGCTAAATTATAGAAAATGAGACAAATAATAAGTATTAATATCAACAATATTTTAGGACTACTGCTATTATCTTTTCCAATTTTAATTATAATAGGTTCGTTTGCATTAAACTGTTTTTCAATAATTTTTTCATTATATGCAATCTTTAATTACAAAAATTTATCAAACATTAATATTCTTAACAGTAAAACTATAATTTTATTTTTTAGTTTTATAATTTTGATTTTTCCTTTTGAGAGTTTGGGTTTTAAGAACTCATTTATGCAGAGCTCTATCTTTAAATATTTATCATTTTCTAGATTTGTATTAATGTTATTTGGAATAATAATTTTTTTAGAAAAAAATAATAAAAAAGATTTTTTTTCTAAAATTTATAAAACATACGTTGTAATCCTATTAATTCTAGCCATTGATATCTCGTTTGAATATATATTTGGATACAATCTCATTGGGTATAAATCGACCAAAGCTGGCCGAATTGCTAGTTTTACTAATGATGAATTAATTATTGGCTATATATTTTGTTTTACAGCTTTGTTTACGCTAACGTTTATTTTTAAAAAATCTAACAAGTATTATTTTTTTATTCTTATATGTATTTTGATGGCTGTAAGTTTTATTGTTGGTGAAAGATCCAATTTTTTAAAATTTACTTCGCTAATAATGCTTTTTTATTTTATATATTTTGCTCTAAATTTTAGAGATCTAAATATCAAAAAATTACTTATTTTTACTCCAATTCTATTTGTTTTATTATTTTCATTTTACGAATTAACCAAAAATACTAAACAAGGACAAAGCCTGTTTCGTTTAACTGAAGATTTAATTATTAAAGAGAATGGCAAATATAAATTAAATATTATTCAAAGATTTAAAGTTTCTACTCACGCATCACATTATGCAACAGCATATAAAATTTTTTTAAATTACCCTATATTTGGTATAGGAATTAATAATTTTTATTCAGAAAGTAGAAAAAGTAAATATGAAGATAGTAAATTTGGAATTATAGTTGTTACCTCTGACGGCATTGTAGAGACACCAGTCACAAGGGCAAGCACTCACCCTCATCAAGTTTATTTAGAAATAATTTCTGAAGTTGGTTTAGTTGGATTAATTTATTGTATCTTTATTTTCATTTATCCAATTTATATCTCATTAAAATCATTAATTAAAAGTAGAGAAATAAATTTAATTTCTCATCTTTTATTACATATTTATTTTATATTTCCAATCTTACCATCAGGAAGTTTTTTTGGCACAAATTATGGTGTTCCATTTTGGTTTAATTTGTCAGTATTAATTTATCTCTCAAAAAAAAATTTGAAATTTTATTCTTAAAAAAATTTAATTATGGAAGTTTCTTAATTTTTTTTTAAGTAATTAAGGGACAATATTAATAATCTGTAAACTGATTCCAGATATCCCATATTCATGTAATCTTTATAAACTCTATATCCATTAATAATACTTGTGATTTTATTTGAAGATAATGATCTTTTGCTTTTTCTGTAACTAGTTAAGCTTTTTTCAATACCTCTTATATATGAAATTTTTTTCAAAATTGTTAGCCATAAAACATAATCTTCTTTTGTTGTTATTTTGGGAAATTTAAGATTATTTTTTTTTAAGAATAATAAATCAACCATTACTGTTGATAATCCAATATCACAAGAATTTAATAAGTTTTTAAAATATAATTTTTTTTTTGATTTTCTTATTGCAATTTTTTTTCCTAATTCATTAATGATATTATAAGAAGTATGAGAAATTGGAATTTTATATTTATACATAAAATTTAATTGTAATTTCAATTTATTTTTATCCCACAAATCGTCACTATCTAAAAACGCAACATATTTAGATTTGCTCAATTTGATACCAACATTTCTTGATAAGCCGGCACCTAAATTTTTTTTGTTTACAATGATCTTTATATAAAATTTTTGTTTTAATCTTTTTTTAGAAATAAATTTTTTAATATGAAGTAAATCGGAAGTATTTTCATCATCATAAATAATTAAAATTTTATACTTTTTATAAGTTTGAAAAAAAATAGACCTTAATGCTAAAAATAAATATTTTAAATTATTTTTATATGGGATAATAATTGTTACTAAAGACACAAATATTTATATGAAACAAAATAAACAAAATCAAATCATTTATTTCTTTCCTGATCCTCAAGTAGGGGGAGTTGAAAAAAATTTTTTTATAATTTCAAAATATTTATCTAATGTTTATAAACAAACCTTATTAATTACTGGTAATAATATTGATAATAAAATTAGCAAAAAGATCAAATTAATTAAGGTCAGCAAATTTTGGTCTAATATAAATAGACGATTGTTTTTTATCATCTGCTCTATAAAATTATTTTTAATCAGTGCTAAATTTAAAAAAGCTATAATTTTTTCATTTCAAGGAAATTTTTATGCAATTATAGTTTCTATACTTTTAAATAAAAAAATTATTATAAGATCTAATTTAAGTCCACAAGGCTGGAAAAGTTCACAGATTAAAAAAAAAATTTTTAAATTTTTATTAACTAAAGCAAATTTAATTATAGTTAATAGTGAGGAATTTCAAAAAGAGATGAAAAAAAATTATGATATTAATGCAATAACAATATTTAATCCAACCAACCTTAAAGAGATTAAGAAACTATCTACTTTTAAAAAAAAAATACATTTTTTTAAAAAAGAAACTATAAATTTAATTAATGTGGGAAGATTAGTCCAACAAAAAAATCAAATAGAAATTCTACAAGCCTTAATTCAACTAGAAGATTCAATTTCAAATTTTAGACTGTTAATAGTTGGATATGGATCTGAAAAAGAACATTTGCAGAATTTTATAAATAAATTTCACCTTAAAAAATATGTTAAAATTATCTTTGCTAAAAATCCCTATAAATTTATAAAAATGTCTGATGTTTTTATTTCATCATCAAAATTTGAAGGCTTACCTAATGTATTGCTAGAAGCGGCTTATTTAAACAAATATATTATTTCATCAAATTGCAAAACAGGCCCCAAAGAAATTATCAAAAGATATAAATATGGAGAGTTATATAAAACAAATAATGTTAGAGAATTAAGCTTGAAAATTAAAAAATTAAATAAAAAAAAGTTAAGCTCTAATATCAAAAACTTTTCAAATAACTTAAAAGTTTTTAATCATAAAGAAAATTTAAAAAAATATTCTAATGCAATTAAAACATTATTGTAAAATTTTATTTATTTCAGATAAAAAAAATTTTGGGGTATAATATTTTGTTTTTTGGTAGTTTTTAATAATTTTATTTTGGTGTTTATTTTTATTAGTTAATAATTTATGGAAGTTTTTAATAAAACTTTTTTCATTATTATTTTCAAAAACATACCCATTTTTACCATAATCTAAAAATTCAGCTGGCCCAGTATAACAATTGGATGTTAAAATTATTTTTTTACATGCTGCAGCTTCCTGAATAACAAATCCTGGCTCCTCCCATAATGACGAACAAATTAGACCTTCTGAGTGATTTATATACTTAAATATATTTTTTTTATATCCGGGAAGTGAAACATACTTGGAAAGATTAAATTTTTGTATATATCTCTCTATTTTATTTCTATCCTTACCCTCTCCTAAAATTAAAAAATTAAAATTTTTTTCTTTTTTAATTATTTTTTTTAAGCATTTGACAAGAAACAAAAAATTTTTTTGATGTGTTAGTCTACCAATTGATACAAAGTATTTATTTTTTAAAAATTTATTTTCTATTTTTTCTTTTTTTAAGATGTCAATTTTTTTATGATCAATAATAGGATCTCTAATTAAATTTAAAATTTTACCATCAAAAATATTTTTTTTTAATATTCTATTTTTTGACTCTAACGTTTGTATTAAGATTTTTTTAATTTTTTTCTTTGATATATGAAAAATTAATTTTCTTAAGATGGTAAATCTTATTTTCCCAGAAACTCTGAATATAATTTGATTATTTAAGTTAAATATTGAAACAAGCAACAAAGGTAATGAAGTGATTAAATATATAAACAAATAGTCATTTTTATTTTTTTTTAAATAAAATAATAAAGGAAGAAAACTAAATAAAAATACCAAAACGTAATTTAATCTACTCCAGAAATAACCTTCCTTAGGTAAACTTTTAATTATTGAGCTTTTTATCAATTTAATTTCTTGGATTTTATTTTTTTTTAATAATGAACTATATTTATCGAATTCACCATAAGCATTGAATATTTTACACTTGTATTTTTTTGATACAGATAAGGATTTTGCTGATTCTAAAACAGCCTTAATTGTTCCTACATCACCAACAGAAGGGCACCAAAATATCAAATTTTTCTGCATATTTTTTTAGATCTTTTTGCTTATAAAAATTTTTTTAAAAAGGATATAAATATTTTTATAATAATAATTACAAATTTAAGCTTAGCATAAATTATCTCATGTAATCTTCCACTTAAATCATTTCTAAAAGAGTTACGCAAAATTTTAAATTTTGAACTTGTTTTATCTAATTTATTTTTTTTATCTTTTAGAGTTATAATAAATGATAATAATAATCTTGGCTTAGTTGATAAATTTTTTGTTCCTCTATGCCATAAATTATGTTTTCTAATTAATATTTGCCCTTTTTTCATGGTAAGTTTTTTTTTTATCTTTTTACCAAAGAAAAATTCATTATATGTCTTGGGCTTGATATGAGATCCAACACATACTTCTGTTGGTCCATTATCCAAAGTTATATCTTCAGTTGCAATTGAGACTAAATACATTTCTCTTTTATACCCCCCATCAATATGAAATAATTGATTACCTTTTTTTGGTAATGCCAGATTACCACCATGTCTAATATCAAATAGACTTAATTTTTTTGAAATAAGAGTTTCAAAATATTTTTTAAAATCATTTTTAAAAATTATCGAATAAAGTTTTGATCCAAAGTGACCCTGATTTATATTCAAATTTCCAACTATATAACCACCTAATTTTTTAATATTAGAATTTTTAATTTCTTTTTTTAATAAACTATCAATTGCAATGCATAATTTATTGAATATTAAATTACCTTTTAAGTCTGTATTTAATAAAATGTAACCATTTTTATTAAAAAAACTCCTATTGGCTAATTTGTTGAAAATCATAATTTTATTTTTTATTCCAATTTATTAAATTTCCTTTTTGTTAGTTAGTATATTTAATATAATCTTAAAAGATGTTTCTTTGTTAATTTTACTAAAAAACTTATCTATCAACTTATATTTTTGTCGGTCATAATGACCATATTTTTTTTGAACAAAATGCAAACCTGCATAAAAAATTTGTATTATTTTTGAAGAATATTTTTTTCTAAATGAAAGAAATGCCATAATTAATAATTTAATAAAAAATATACTATATCCAAAAATTTTATCCGCATTAGTTCCAATTTTTTTGATTAATACAAGTCTATATTTATAATTGTAATATATTGTTTTTGCCCAATTAGTACCCACAGTATGAGATACTGAATGATATATTTTTTGGTTTAAATCAATAGCTAGCTCACCTCCAACTTTTTTGAATCTATTAGATAATTCTATATCTTCTTCTCCATAAAAAAAATCAGGATCTGAAAGACCTGCTTTTTTTAAAAATTTTGCACGCATCATTGATGCACACCCAACAATAGCATCTGTTTTAATTAAACCTCTAAATTTTTTTGAATCTTTTTTTTTGCATATATGATTTGAACATTCTCTTTGAAGTTTTAAATTATTTCCTATTTTTGTTCCACCAAACCAAATAACTTTTGGATTATTAGCGAACATTACTTTTGGGCTAATAGCAGCAATAAATTTATTTTTTTCAAGTCTTTGAACTAAGCGATAAGTTAAATTTTTCGGGACAACCATGTCATTATCAATTCTTGCGATATAGGTATAATCATTTTTTAGACAAAATTTATATCCAGGATTATGACCAAGACCACAACCATAATTAATTTTATTTTTAATATAAATCAATTTTCCTTTATAATTAGTTTTTTTTGAATTTAAATTTTTTTTAACTTTAGTAAATTTAATTTTTTTTTTTTTAAGCCAATTAAAAATTTTTTTAGAATATTTTTGTTCAGAATTATTATCGACTAAAATTACGCTAAACTTCTGTTTTTTCTGTTGAAAAAGTGAATCCAAACACTTGATAGTTTTTTCACTATCATTCCAAAATAAAACTACAATTGCTAACTGATTAAATTTTCTTTCCATTAATTAAATTTAATTTCCTCTAAAATTCTTTTAGCTCTTCGATTTAATGAATAACTTTCACTTAATTTATAATTATTTTTTGAAATAATTAATTGTTTATGTGGTTGATATTTCAATTTTTGTATTTCATTTTTCCATGAATATACGTTGGCATAATTTTTTACGAAAATTGCATTTATGTTTTTTTTAATAACTTCTTTTAATACTTTTAAATCAGAACAAATTATAATTTTACCAGAACTTAAATAATCAAATAGCTTTAGTGGAGATGTAAAATTGGTTATATCTCCAACATTGCCTGCAACCGTAACTGCTGAAACATACGGCATTATAAGAATATCCATTTTTTTTAATTCATTTGGGATATCTTTATAAGGAACATAATTGTGCATATGAATATTTTTGTGGGAATTTTTAAATTGAAATTTATTAATATTATTTAAATCTCCATACAAATAATAACTATTTTCCTTGTCGATTTTAGCTAATTGTTTAATTAAATTTAATCCTCTTGATTCAAATAATGATCCAAAATACCCAATTTTAAAAAACTTTTTATTATTTAAAAATTTAAAATTTTTTTTAATAGATGATCCACTGGGTAACACAATAATTTTATTTTCTTTTATAATATTCTTATTTACATATTCTTCTTTAACCCCATGGGTAATGGCTATAATTTTTTTTATATAAGTTGAATTAAGAAATTTGAATTTTTTTACTAAAAATCGTACAACTCTAGACTCTATTTTTAAGTCATGATGTAACTCCATAACTATTTTTTTTCTTAAAATCACTAACAAAAAGCAAGTAAAAAAATTTCTTGTAATATAAATTTCTGGTTTGTATCTCAAACTTTCCAGAACAGAAAATATTGAAAATAAATAATAATTAATACCCAATGGAAAAGATTTAAAATATTTTATTCTTTTTAAAAAAAATTTAGATTTTATATTGTAATAATTTGAAAAATTTATTTTTGATTTTAAGTCATTAATAGTAATTAAAGTAACTTCATTATTTAACTTTGAAAAAGCTTCACACATTTTAACAATTTGAATTGAGCTTGCTACTGAAGAAGGAATGGCTGCATTTGACAAGTAACATATTTTCATTTTAAAATTTATGTTTTCTTAAAAAAATTTGGAGACTCATCAAATTCCAGATTAAATACGGGTCACAATATTCTTCTTTATGTCTTTGGAGTAATTTTTGGCAAAATTCATAATTAATAATTTTTGATGAGTCATAGTAATGCTTGCTCAATACTTCTTTCCCAAAATCATGGATTTCTCCTCTCAACCAACTTGCAAATGGAGAATTAAATCCCAATTTTTTTTTTACAATAAATTTGTTTAAATTTTTATAATTTTTTAACAAGATGTTTTTACTTTTAAAAAAATATCCATATTTTTTAATATCTTTTAACATTAAGTAATCTTCAATAATATTTTTGTCCAAAAAAGGGACTCTTGCTTCAATTCCTTTATTTGCATATATTTTATCATTTCTGATAAGAATATCATTTGGTACCCATGTGTCCAAATCATGAAACATAACATTAGATAAATTTGGCTGATTATCTAGATCTAAAGTGTGATTTAAAATTTCATCTAAATCATTGTCTTTTATTAATCTAAAATTTTTATATGCATTTTGAGCATTTCTAAACACATTTTGTTCACTAAAAGATAAAAATAAACTTCTAGAATTTTTAATTGAAAGTCTATTAATGTTTTTATTCTTTGTTTTTAAGTTTAAATTTTTAAGGGGATTAATTTTTTGAAATAAAGATAAAATATAAATTGATTTATATCTATTATATCCTGTGAATACTTCATCGCCGCCATCGCCTGAAAATAAAACTTTTTCTGATACACTGTTGCTCAAAATGAGATTAGATATTGCATTTTGATTTCCCGTAGGCTCCTCTGCGATATCTATAATTTTTTCTGCATTATCTTTAAAGTCCTGAGAATTTATTTCTATAGAATTAAATTTTACACCATAATGATTAGAAATTTTCTTAGCAACTTCATGGTCTTCTTGAAAATTAACAGCATCTTTAAAAGTAACAGAATAATTAGTAAAATTTGTTCCCTTATTTTTTAACAACTCTTGCAAAACAATATTAGAGTCAACTCCTCCTGATAAAGATAAGGCAACAGGCACATCTGACAAAAACTGCTTAGAAAAATTACTACTAATATCATCTCTTAATTTATTTTCATTATTGTGTTTATTGAATTCAAAATTTAAGATTTTTGTTCTTTTATAATTTCCACTATGAACTTCAATTAATTCACCGGGCAAAACTTTAAAGATATTTTTAAAAAATGTTTCTCTGTAATCATTTCTATTAAAATTAGAATAGGAATTTACTGCATCATAATTTAGTTGCTTATGGTCAAGATAAAGAAGAATGCTATTTATTAATGATGAGAATATAAATTTTTTTGTATTTAAATTAAAATGATAGTATAAAGGTTTTACCCCAACAACGTCTCTTACTAAATATAATTTTTTTAATTTTAAATCATAAATTGAAATACTAAATATTCCTGATAACTCCTTAAATGAATTTTTACCCTCTAAATCAAATAATTTTATAATAACTTCAGTATCAGATGTTGTTTGAAAGTTATAACCTTTTGAAATTAATCTATTCTTAATTTCAAGATAATTATATATCTCGCCATTAAATGATAACACGTAATTTTTAAAAAAATATGGTTGATTAGATCTTTTGTCAGGATCAATTATAGAAAGTCTATTGTGTCCAACAGTATATTCCTCTGTTTCAAAATAATCTTGATTATCTGGCCCCCTACTATATGTAAGCGCCATCATCTTTTTAATAAGGCTTAGATCTTTAAAATTAAAACCATTAATGCCACACACAAAGTTTCCTATATTTAAATTTAATTTTTTTTCAAATTCACTTAAAACTAATAATCATATTTTAAATATAATTTTCATCTTTTTTCAGAAATATTTAATAATAAGCTTATCCTTACAATTTATTTATCTAATTCTAAATTTAATTGAAGTAGAAAAAAAACAATCTCTAATATCTCTCAAAAATAAGGAAATGCAAATTTCACCCTTAAATAGGCTTTTTACATGCATATGTAATAATTCTAATAATGAAATTTTTTTAAAACCCTCAATTTTTAGCAATTTAATCAAACTGTATCTTGAAAAACAATTCAAGTGTTCCAATGGTTGAATTGCTCCTTTTTCAATCTTTATTTTAGAAGTGTTATTGATAATTTTTTTACCATCGGGCACAGATAAATAAAAAATACAATTCTTTGTCCCCAATTTTTTAATCAGCTTGAATACAGTTTTAAAATCATCCAGATGTTCTACAACTTGATCTAACCTGATAAAATGGAAAAAATTTTTATAATTTTTAACATTATTATAGTCAATAACTCTAATACCTAAATTTGACATATATTTTTTTCTAAAAAAAGACATTTCTAATGCATATGAATTAAATTTCGATTTATCTCCTGAATACAACCAATGTCCCCAACCTGCACCAAAATCTAGAATATTAATATTTGATCCTTTAAATTGATTGATAATAAAATTAATTTCTTTTCTGTCTTTATATTTTCTTTTTTGAAATTTAGTTTTGCTTTTAATTAAACTTTTTTTTCTATCAATTATTTTATCATAAAGTAAAGAGGTAAATTTTTCATTTAGTGATTTTTCTTGCCAAATAAATTTACACTTATTACATTTAATTAAGTTAAAATTTATAGAACCAAATTTATTTTCAAAAAATTTAAATTTTCTTTTACCGTAGTACTGTTTAAAAAAAGTAGTTATATTTAAGTCAGTATATTTTTTCTTATAGATACTTTTGCATTTTTCTTTACATATTTTACAATTTGATGTGCTTTTAAATTTTAACATTATTACTTATATCAAATAATCTTTATTGAATTTTTAAAATATAATACCTACCATTGTAAATATTTCGATAATCTTTTTTTAATATATTTTTTTTCAAATTCAGAAAGTTGTTTTTTTGCTTTAAGAGAATTAAACCTTGATTTATCAATATCAAAATTATTATTCATTTTTTTAATATTAAGAAAATTAAGAATTTTTTTTTGTTCTATTTCATAATCACTACAAAAATTCTCAAATTTTATTTCTATAATATTTTTTTTATATTTTTTTGGAATCTTTTTTTTATAATCATTAAATTTTTGTATAATCTGATTATACCATTCTGTCCAAACCTTTAAATTGTGAGGGTAAGCACCTGATTTTCTAGTTTTCATACTATTATAAATGCCTCTTGGATCTCTTGTAACTAAAATAACTTTTACATTATCAAAGTATGAAAAAATATTTATAAAGTTGTACATACTGAATGCTTGATCCAAAACTATAAAGTTTGATTTTTTGTTTTTTAATTGTAATTTAATTATCTTTAAAATAAATTTTTTTGATTCCCTTAAAAAAATATTCTCTTTTACCGGAAGATACATTTTGAATAGATTAGGATCATTTTCTATTTTAAAAACTTTTTTTTTTAAATTAAAAAATTTTCTTTTAAAAAAATTTTTTTTGATTGCAATAAATTGTGGGTAGGCATTATAATTGATCGTTGTAATATTTTTAATATATTCGTTCGTTAATGATAAAAGTTTTTTATCATAAATTTTAATACTCTTATTTTCAACTTTCATTTCTAAATTGACTAAATCACTAATATAATTTTTGAATCTCATAATTGCATTAGACGAATTATTGATTGAACAATTTTTATAAAAATTAAAATATAAATTTAAGATTCCATCTGGATCATTTATCATTCTAAATTCATGACTATTAAAGGGACTTTTGTATTTTGTGCTTTTAATTAAAAAATCATGTATTGCACCACACCCACTGTTACCTGTCCCTATTGTAATAACTGTTTTCATCTATTTTTTTTACAAGTTTTCAGCATTTGCGCGGAAATTATCGCTGTTTTGTCTCAATTCTTCAAAGGTTCCTTGGGCTTTAAGTTTTCCTTTTTCTATAAAAAATATCTTATCACACTTTTTTACAGTACTTAAACGATGTGCAATTAATACAATAGTGATGTTTTTTTTTAAGTTATGTACCGCATCCATTACTGCCTGTTCAGTGAGATTATCCAATGCACTTGTAGCTTCATCAAGAATTAACACTTGAGGATCGTGGTATAATGCTCTTGCAATTCCTATACGCTGACGCTGACCACCAGAAAGCCTTACGCCCCTTTCGCCTATAACAGTTTTATATTTTAATGGTAGTTCATTAATCACAAAATTATGTAAATTAGAAATTTTAGCAGCTCGTTCAACAGCTTCCTGATTGATCTCATTTTGTTCAATACCTAAAGCAATGTTAGCAGCTACAGTATCATCTGTTAAAAAAATATCTTGTGGAACATATCCAATAGTTTTCTGCCAAGCTCTACAATTATATTTGTTAATAGGTTTACCATCAACTTCTAGTGCACCTTGCTGAGCCTCAAGCAATCCAAGAATAATATCAACCATAGTGGTTTTTCCACTACCTGTAGCTCCCACTAGTCCAACTGTGCTATTAGCGGCAATACTTAAATTGATATCTTTTAAAACTGTCTGTGATGATCCAGGATAATTGTAATGAATTTTTTTTAGAGTAATATTGTCGTTCATTTTTAAAGCAACTTGTTTATGATTGTTACTAGAAGGCTGAAATCTCTTAAGATCATCAACTATAGTGTCTAACGAAGGATTGCTGTATCTCAATAACATAGCATTACTGTAAATAAGCTGGAGTGAAGGCATTAATCGATAACCCGCAAATGCAAAGAGTGCTATTATAGGAATAGCATCAATAAAATTTCCACTTTTCGACATTAAATAAAGAACCAGCAAAATCATTCCTCCAAAAGTTATGACTTCAAGAGCATAACGTGGTAGCTGTCCAATAATATTGGAAGAGGTTGCATTTTGAGCAATAACTTTTGCTGGGTCAGAAAAACGTTTTATGTATATTTGTTCTAGTCCACCTACTTTTATTTCTTTCGTCGCGCCAAAAGCTTCTGATATAGTAGTAAATCTCCATAAATTAGCTTTGACAGTTTCTTTTCCAATACGAGTAACATAACCTTTAGTTAGTTTATAAATTAGTCCATAAGCTGACCCAAGAGTAAAACCAACTAAAATAGTAAGCATAGGTTCAACTATGATTAATAATGTTATCAGCGCCAAAGTAACAAAACTTTGTGCTATTAAGATCATAATGGGGTTAAAACCTTTAGCAATAACTGTACCAACATCAGCTATAATTGTCTTACTTATACTGGCGCTATGACGTTTCAAAAACCAGCTGTAGGGGTGTTGTAAATAACCTTCCATTAAACGTTTGCCTAAACTATATTCACGCATTGCAATAAAACGAATTTGCACGTACTGCGTCAAAGCTTTAAATGCAATTGAAAAAATTAATAATAAAAAGACAAAAACTCCTGAAGCAAAAAGAAACTGTTGGCTAGTTTCAATTCCGAACCTACCTGAAAATTTAAACATATTATTTAATAGACTATTAGTTTGAATGAGCTCAGGGTTTGATAAAACAGATATAAATGGCATGATTGAAGCAACTCCAAGCATATCTAGAAATGCCATGACCAAAATCATTCCAAGTAACAAATACGCTTGTTTGCGCTCGTTAGGTAACAAAAGGTAAAAATATTTTTTTAAAGTACCCATAATATTTTTTAAAATTTATTTATGTCCGTTTTATGAGAATAGTCCGATCAGAGAGAAGTTTACACTCTAGTCCTTTAATGCCAAGTATATTTTGTAGCCTATTAACTCGCTCATAAACATCATTTTTATTAAACAATGGAAATTTATTATTCTCTTTAAAGCGTCCTAATTTTCCTGGAAATAG
>MDTC01101903.1_pt1 | contig 16826 bp, 17 predicted proteins | sample 811181 | NCBI WGS metagenome assembly MDTC01 (sample SAMN05326644, study PRJNA326480) | marine metagenome | isolation source: seawater | place: Pacific Ocean: North | collected 2011 | reverse complement strand
GTATAGTCCCTCGCTAATTCACCTGATGCATCAATAGATTGATGAAAAAGTAAACCAATAGCCATTACAAAAAGTCCAAATGCGGTGATGAGGGGACACCATGATCGGTCTGGCATGTGCACGCCATGATCGTCTAAGGGTTCTTTTTCTGAACGATTTTCTTTTTCCCCGTGATTATTTTCCCATGCTTGATCACGAGCTTTGATGATTGGTGTTCTGGCAAAATTGTAGTCTTTAATTGGTGATGATAATGTCCATTCAAGCGAACGAGCATCCCATGGATTTTTGCCAGCAGGTTTCAGTTTCTTCGAGTAAAAAGAATGAATGAATTGAACCACTCCAATGAAAACTCCAACTCCAAGAATAAATGAACCGACGGTGGCAATTTGATTCCAAGCTTCAAAACCATGACCTTCATTGTAGCTGTGTGTCCTTCTGGGTTGTCCAATCATACCTAAATAGTGCATGGGGAAAAATGTGAGATTGAATCCTAAAAACATTAAGGTGAAGACGAATTTACCAAGATTCTCATTCATCATGCGACCGGTTATTTTGGGTAGCCAAAAGTAAAAGCCACAGAAGAGTCCAAACAAGGCACCCCCGATCAGAACATAATGGAAGTGAGCTACCACAAAGTATGTGTCTTGGTGCTGAGCATCAATGGGTACGGATGAGTGCATGATCCCAGTGAATCCACCAATCATAAACATGGTTATGAATCCAAGAGCGAAAAGCATAGGGGTGTCAAAACGGATTCTTCCACCCCACATAGTGCCGATCCAATTGAAAATCTTAACTCCAGTTGGGATCGCAATAAGCATTGTTAAGATAGAGAAAGCTGAGGTGGCAACCACACCCATACCGGTAGTAAACATGTGATGACTCCAAACCGCAAAACCCATGAAACCAATGAGGGCACCAGAGAAAACAACTAGACCATAACCAAACAGGGGCTTGCGGGAAAAAACTGGTATCACTTCTGAAACAATACCCATAGCTGGGAGAATTAGAATGTAAACTTCTGGGTGACCAAAAATCCAAAACAAATGCTGCCAAAGATGTGGCTTACCTCCTTCAAGGAAGTCGAAGAAGTTTGTTCCGTATGATCGATCAAACATTAATTCCGCCAAAGCGATGGCGATTGCCGGTAACGCAAGAATCAACAGAAAGCTGACGACGAGAGTCATCCAAGTAAAAACCGGAAGTCTCATCATGGTCATGCCTGGGGCTCTCATATTAATGATGGTTGTGATGAAATTAAAAGATGCAAGTAGAGATGCAATACCAAGGATTTGCAGTGAGAAAATCCAAAAGTCAGGTCCCATATCGCCAATGACTTCGGCAAATCTAGGATCGGTAAGTGGTGCGTAACCAAACCAACCAATGGCTGGAGATCCACCAGTAAAAAACCAGCTTAGATTAAGAATGATTCCACCTGCGATAAAACACCAAAGGCTCAAGGTGTTCATTCTGGGAAAAGCAACATCACGTGCACCAATTTGCAGGGGCATAAAGAAATTAAAAAAAGCGGCACTCAGAGGCATGATAACGAGGAAGACCATAGTCGTTCCGTGCATTGTGAACATTTGGTTGTACTGCCGATTGGTCAAAACTTCCATATTGTGACTCCACAATTGAGATCTAATGAGAAGTGCTTCAATCCCTCCAACTATTAGGAAAAACAAAGCGGCCAGACCATACATCAAGCCTATCTTCTTATGATCTATTGTTGTGAGCCAATCAACAATACCTGAAGCATACTGTCCAGGCCTCGGGAAAGCTTTTGTCTTTAGCTTAGTTTCCGTTTCAGGTGATGCGTATTTAATGGATTCAATTGCCATGATAAGTATTTGTTAAAATTAATTTTATTTAAGTCCAAGTAGATAAGTTACAAGCTGACTCACTTTCTCATCGTCGTCTTGAAGTTGGCGTAATGGATGACGATCATCAATTCCCTCCCCATTCCACATTAGGTTTCCGAATTTTATTTCATTTGAATTACGGAGCCACTTATCGAGACTCTCTTCGTCATTTCTCATCCATCCTGCAGCAAGCGATGTACGTAAGCCAAAAAGAGTTAGGTTTGGACCTTTGGCTCCAATTCCTGTTTTGTTAATCGCGTGACATTGAACGCAGCCTTGCGTCCCAAAAAGGATTTTACCTTTTTCATAATCGTCTGAGTGTACTTTTTCCCAAATATCTGGTTTTGTTATGGGAGTCTGTCCTTTCGCGGTAGCTTTTATCGCACGAAATTCACGTCTATTATTCTCTCCAAGTTTTTCATCTGGGAAAGTAACAACTGTTCCTTCCTTGTATGTGTTTTCCGCTGAGTATGCAGTTGGTTGTAAATTTGGGTTTTGAGCATTTCGAAATTTCAGAACCCATTTGTCAAAATCTTCATCTGTTTGAGCGAGTGCCCGGAATGACATGTAAGCGTGAGAGTTGCCGCAGTATTCAGCACACTGGCCGTAGAATAAGCCCCCGACTGCTTCAAATTCATCCGTAAAAGCTTGCTTGGCAAAAATAGTTTGCCTCATTTTGCCATCAAAAACGGATGGCATCGCGGTCTTTGCATCCACTTCATATGGATTACCATCCTTGTCGATGCCTGAGCGAATTTTTTGTTCATCAGCAATGAACCATAAAAAGTTTTCTTGGCCGGGCATTAAATCCATCTTACCAGCAAGCTTAGGTAGCCAGAATGAATGGATGACATCTTCTGTGCGAAGATTGACTCGAACTGCTTTGCTAGCTGGAAAAACTAGTTCATTGGCGGTTACAATTCCGTACTGGGGGTATTCAAAAACCCAAAAAAATCGTTTACCAGTTACATTTACTGTTATGGCGTCTTCGATTTGGCTTTTATCCAATTTGAGTTTTTCCAGAGTTGCCTGATCGTTCGGGTCAGGAACACGGTTCATTAAAACAACGCCTTGTAGGGTTGGAACCGCAAGAATTACAAGTATAACAGCTGAAGCGATAATCAGGGTTGTTTCGATTTTCGAACTACCATGCATTTGTTCAGGAATCTCCATCGCTTCTTCTTTGGTTTTTGCACGATATTTCCAGAGAACGAAAAGTAAGCATCCACCCACTGCACAAAAGAGAAAGATGGTGATCCAAACGGAAAGCATGAAGATATCATATTGGTTTTGTGCAACTAAGCCTTTCGGGTCCAACGCAGATTGCTTATGATCGATTCTAGAACAGGAACCCAAAATTAGCAGGGCAAGTGTTTGTAATGAAAAAACAAGTCGAAGTAATTTTGAACGGTGGGTGAGCGGTGTCATGGCAATTATAAGTAACGATCAATGACGAGAGATGCCAAAAGCAATGGAAGATAAATAATGGTTACAATAAAGAGTTTTCTGGCTGACTTGTCTCGTTCATCGTTAATTAGGAACTTGATAGCTGGTATCAGTAAATAGAGGGAAAGCAGACAGGAGCAAGCTAGATATAAATAACCCGGAGCAGACTGATTCAACTCGACAAAATAAGGGGCAAACACAAAAGCTGTTAAAACAAGAGAATAAAGAAAACTTTTCAGCCCCATCTTGGACCCAAACGGGTCGTTGAAGTGATGAAAGCGAAACCCGCCCTTAGAGTAATCTTTACGATGATTCCAGGCAATGGCCATAAAGTGTGGGAGTTGCCAAGCAAATAGGATACCAAACAAAATCAGGCCATATGTGGTGGGGGAACCAGCAGCAACTACCCAACCAATTAGAGGAGGTAAGGCACCGGCAATGGCTCCAACCTCAATTGCAATGGATGATTTTTTCTTCAGGGGAGTGTAAATGGCGAGATAAATAAAAAGCGTGGAAAACGTAAGGATGGTGGCCCATGGGTTAGTCCAGATCCAGAGTGTAAGCAATCCAAGAATACTCAACGCGATACCAAATCCGAGAGCGACTTCTGGAGTTACAATCTTTGCAGGCAAAGGGCGAGATGCAGTACGAGCCATCAAGGCATCTTCTTTGCGTTCTATCCATTGATTAAGAGTTGCCGCACCGCCTGCAGAAAGTGCTGTGCCTAGGGTCAACGCAATGAATAATCCAAGGTCAGGAATGAGTGGATCGTGAACCAAGAAGCCAAGAGACGCAGTAAACACAGAAAGTAGGCTCAGTCGGGGCTTGGTGAGTTCATACAACCCATTGAGATTTACCGATTTCCCAGCTTCGAAAGCAGTAGAAATTACTCTGGAATTAATGTTTTTAGTAAGATTCACGAGGGTAATTATTCATAATGATGCTTGGTATGATCCAAGCAAGATGATTGAGGATTATATATGCATTGAAAGAAAATCTAATACCTGATCGTAGAGTTATTAACTAATCTTATTTTAGTCACTGAAGTCATGAAAGACAATTACGAAGTTTTAATTGTAAATCGAATTGCGAGAAATTTCTTTCCTGATAAAAAGAAATAGTGAAATTTTTCTTTACACATTCTTCCATATTTTTCGTGATGTTTTGTCTTTGTGCCTGCTCAAAGATAGAGAAACGCAAGTCTGGAAAAGGGTTATTGGAGGATGAAGTGAGAGGTGAAGTTGTAAGGACTGATCAAAACCGTAGTGTTGCTTCCATTAAAATCACTTCCGCCGGATCCTCAATCCAAGATTTTTCTGACTTGCAATTAAATGATGTTATCGAAGTGGAATTACAACCTGGTGACTTTAACCTTCTTACAAGGAAAAACATTTTTAAAGGTAGGCTTCAGTCGAGTTTTAGCCCAAAAAATGGTGAGATATTTCTTTTGCATAGTGTTTGGCCTGATGAATTTAGGGAAAGAATTCGTTTCAATAATGTAAACCGACTGCTCCGCCGGGATACTCTCACCATGGGTACAGATTCAATTCGTAGCGTAGGTGACCAAGTTCCTCCTTTTGCTATGTATGACCAAGACGGTGAGATTATAACCACCGATTATTTAGACGGATCTGTCACCATATTAAATTTCATTTTTACCCGTTGCTCCGAGCCAGATATGTGTCCGGCTGCCACATTGAAAATGAAAAAGCTGCAGGAACTGGTTGAAAAAACGAAAATACCCTATGTTAAGTTTCTCTCCATCACACTGGATCCATTATTTGATACACCGGGAGTCCTCAAATCCTATGCCCGCGGATACAACTTGGAGGAGTCAAATTTTCGTCTTGGTACTGCTGGAAAAAGTGTGATTGATGATCTTACCCGTCAATTTGGAATTATGCGTAAAAAGGAACCTGATACTCCTCTCGACCACACCATGCGTACCATTGTCATTAATTCTCGAAGGCAAATTGTCTATCAGGTTCCTGGAAAAGGGTGGTCTGTCGAAGATTTCCTAGGCCGACTACAGGGCCAGCAGTCTATTTAATGAGAATTATTCATAACATGAGCCCTTCACTTAAATCATTGTTGATGATCATTCCTTTTGTGATTGTTTATTTTATTGCTCGATGGTTGCCGGTTGAACCTTGTGATTTTTTGCACGAGGAAACCTATAATTCGGAAGGGGAACTTGATTATTGCGGTCCTGGAGATGCCGGATTTGTGGATTTAACCATTCGAAAATGGCCAATTTCCATGGCATTAAGACCACTTGGGGAAATTGTGATCGATAAACCCTGCGAGTTTGAGATTAACTTAAAAGAATTTGACGGGTCTCCTCTGGCTGCTGATGAGGTAGCCCGCAGTCACACGCAGAAAATTCACTTATTAGCGGTGGATCCAAGCCTTGAGGATTATCAGCATCTGCATCCGGTTCCGGACGATTTATTTGATGGTATTTGGCGTTTCACTCTCACTCCAAAAGCATTTGGTGAGTACCGAATATTTCTAGATCTTATTCCGATACGCAGTCCAAGAAGAGTTTTACTTTCAAATTCCTTCATCGTTAAAGGCGGTGATGAAAAAAAACCTAATCTTAAAAGCTCAAATTCTTTTCAGGCTGAAGGTCGCAACTTCTCTATGGGCGTTCGCAAGGGTGAATCTGCCGATGAGGAATACATTCTTACTTTTAGGGCAAGAGATGATAGCGGTAACATGCTGAAATTGCGACCTGTGATGGGTGCTCATGCCCACATGGTTGCTTTTGATTGGGAGAGAAAGGGCTTTGCCCATTTGCATCCCTTGGAGCAGGATGGAGTTGTCGGTCCGGTTACCGATTCAATTACCAAGGATTTGGAGTTTTCGTTTAGTTCTTCGCGAATAAGCCAATGTAGGTTGTGGGCTCAGGTATTATTGGAAGAGGATGAGGAAGAGACATTTATTCCTTTCACTTTAGACCTTACCAACTATTTAAATGACACAAATTAAAAAATTAAAAGAACTACCTGAAAATCAGCAACTATTAAGAAAGTTAAAAGTTGCCGTATGGATCATAACGGCTGCGGTCTTAGGCTTAGTTATACTAATGAGAGAGGTAAAAATTCCTCTGCCAGACGGATTTAGTCTAAGTTTTCTGCCCCCCTTTCATGCCATTCTCAATTCTGTTGCAGCTATTTCTCTAGTTATGGCCTTGATTGCTATAAAAAAAGGAAAGGCTTTTCTGCATCAAAGATGGATCTATGCAGCTATGTTTTGCTCGCTCCTATTTCTGCTTTCGTATGTTACTTACCACTTTACCACTCCGGAAACGATCTATGGAGATCTGAATGGAGATGGTGAGATGACAGAACTTGAGCTTGCACAGGCGGGTATCATGCGTACCGTTTACTTAGTAATCCTTCTCAGTCACATCGTTTTGGCAGCCGTAAGCCTACCCTTTATTTTACTTACTTTCTGCTACGGGATTACGAATCATTTCTCAAAACATAAGAAACTTTCACGTAAAATATTTCCCGTTTGGTTGTATGTAGCGGTGACAGGCCCAGTCGTATATTTGTTATTAAGCCCGTATTACTGAGAACCATTTAAGATGGTTTTCGAACCCATTTATTTAAGGTAAATTCTTTATTTTGGAACAGTTTTTGTTTGATCTCAAATTGATCCTTGAATGCTGGGAAGAAGACATCCCCATTCTCGATTTCCCGGTGCACTTCAGAAACATACAACTCTTCGCACATGGGGAGAGTTTGTCGATATAGCTGACCACCCCCAATGATGAAGAGTTCCCGGTTGCTGGCAGCTTCTAAGGCCTTTTCAAGTTTCGGGAAAACCTGAATATTCGGCTGGGTTGTTAGAGTTGAACTTAGAACCCAATTGTCCCTTTTGGGAAGGGGGCCAGGCAGGGATTTCCAGGTTTTTCTCCCCATTAATAAAGTGTTACCGAGAGTAATTTTTTTGAACCACTTCAGGTCTTCAGAAATTCTCCAAGGTAAATCTCCATTTTTGCCGATCACATAATTTTCGGAAATCGCTACGATTGCTTTTATGCCTTTAGTGGAACTCATACAGAAATAGGTGCTCTGATGGCAGGATGCGGATCATAATCGCTGAGAATAAAATCTTCGTATTTAAAATCGGTGATTTTTTCCTGATTACCATTGATTTTCATCGAAGGTTTAGCTCGCGGATCTCTGGAAAGTTGCAATTCGGCCTGTTCGCGGTGGTTAGCGTACAAATGCAGGTCACCAAAGGTATGCACAAATTCATATGGTACCAGATTGCAAATCTTGGCGATCATCATGGTCAGTAAGGCATAGGAAGCTATGTTAAATGGAACTCCCAAGAAAAGATCAGCACTTCTTTGATAAAGCTGGCAGCTTAACTTACCATCAGCCACATAGAATTGAAAAAGGGCGTGACAAGGAGGCAGGGCCATTAAGTGCAGTTCACCCGGGTTCCATGCGCAAACTAAATGACGTCGGCTCGAAGGGTTTTTCTTTAAACTTTCTACAACTTCCTCGATCTGATTAATACTGCCACCATCTGATTTTTTCCAATCTGTCCATTGTGCGCCGTAAACTCTTCCCAAGTCACCATCGTCATCGGCCCATTCATCCCATATAGAAACATTGTTGTCCTGCAAATATTTTATGTTGGTATCTCCTTTAAGAAACCATAGAAGTTCATGAATAATCGATCGAAGGTGTAGTTTTTTAGTCGTTAAAAGTGGGAAGCCATCGTCCATTCGAAAGCGGACTTGCTCGCCAAATACTGACCAGGTGCCCGTTCCCGTGCGGTCGTCTCGAAAAGTTCCGTTTTCTAAAACTTGGGAAAGGAGGGACAGGTATGATTTCATAATAGGGATACTGATGTTCTTGCTTTCGAAGGGAAAGGAATGTTTACTTTTAGGTCTTTCCATTCTTTCTAAATAATGTCGAGGATATCCTATTATTTATTTTTCTCTGTTTTTGCGATTCATCTTTGCGTGGCACAACAGAAATTAAATGACTTTACTCAAAGGATGGGCAATCTCGATGGTAAGCTTAGTCGATATTCTGGGAAAAATTTTATGAATTCAAAGCTTAATTCGAAATTTAGCAATCGTATAAAAATAGAAGAGTGGCCTTCAAAGTATTCTCCCTTTGGCGGGAAAAGATTTGTTACCAGTAATTCGGAACAATTGATTAAGAAAAGAGTTCCATGGCAGAAAATTTCTCCGGAGTTCCCTCTTCAGGAAAGGCGATCCAAGGTAGCAGAAGATAGGGTTTTAGAGTCAGATTTGAACCAGCGTACAGCTGCTGTAAACTCCATTGAGTTCAGGGATGCGGTATATGCTCAATTGGACAAAAGAGTGGATGATTGGCTAAGCAATGTTAATAATATTTCTTTGCAAAAGATAAATCGCTATCAATTCCGCAAAGGAAGACCATCGGAGCCGGGTTTTCCGGTTCAGCAAGCAGGCTCACAAGAAGACAAAGAAGTACCCTTTATGGCTCAGCCTTCAAATCCAGTAAAGGTGCCTGCATCCGGTAAACAAACAGTGGGCTCATCTTATTGGCTGGGTCCACGAAAAACCTCGGTTCAGGGTGGAAAGCAATTGATCCCTCATACCAGCCCTCAGCCAAAACCTAAAGGTGGATATCGAACTGGGCCTAAACCTATTTTAGGACCCAAAAAAATACGCGTTGAGGTCGGTACTTCTAAGTGATTCACGCTTGCATGTGATAGATAGTCGCTTATGATCGTTCATTCACTTTAGTTAGGACGGCTAGCTCAGTTGGTTAGAGCGACTGGTTTACACCCAGTAGGTCACAGGTTCGAGTCCTGTGCCGTCCACCATCATTCTTACTTTAACCCATGCGTCATGTCATATCCGTTCTCGTCGAAAATAAGTTCGGCGTATTGGCTCGAATAGCCGGTTTATTCAGTGGTCGAGGATTTAATATCGACACTTTAAATGTCGGTCCTACTCATGAAGATGGTAGATCCCGTATTACAGTTACTCTGAATGGGGATGAAAAAGCATTAGATCAATGTATCAAACAATTGGATAAACTTATTGATGTAATAAAGGTGGAGAACTTCGTTGGCGATGAGGGTGTAGGTCGTGAATTGGTTCTTGTTAAAGTAAGTGCAAATTCCAAAACTCGCGGTGAGATTACTCAGATTTGTGATGTTTTCAGAGGAAAGATTATTGATGTTTCCACTTCCTCTCTGATTATCGAAGCCACAGGTAATGAAAACAAAATCAAAGCTTTTCTTAATCTTCTCGATTCCTTTGGAGTCACTGAATTGGCCCGTACAGGGACTGTCTCGCTCCGCCGTGGTTCAATGGAAAATTAATTTCAATCACTAGACTAACATAAGAAAACCCAATTAGGCTATGCCTGCAAAAGTATATACTCAAAAAGAGGCGAAAGTAACGCCCATCAAAAAGAAAACTCTCGCCGTTATTGGTTACGGTTCCCAGGGACATGCCCATGCTCTCAACCTAAAGGAGAGTGGATGTAAAGTAATCATAGGATTGTACAAGGGAAGTAAATCCATTCGGGTGGCGAAGCGTCATGGTTTCGAAGTAATGGAAGTTGCTGAAGCTGTATCACAAGCAGATGTTATCATGATTGGTGTTCCTGATATGAAACAAGCTGAGGTTTATGAAAATGAAATTAAGCCTAACCTTTCCAAAGGCAAAACACTGCTTTTTACTCATGGTTTTGCAATTCACTTTGGACTGATCAAGGCACCCCGTGGAGTTAGTGTGATCATGGTTGCTCCTAAAGGACCCGGCCATATCGTTCGTTCCCAGTACAAGGAAGGTAAGGGAGTTCCTGCTTTGATCGCGGTAAACAAAGGATCTTCCAGGGATGCCAAAAAAATTGCCCTTGCTTGGGCAGCAGGAGTTGGTGCCGCTCGTTCAGGAATTTTGGAGACTTCGTTCAAGGAAGAAACTGAAACTGATCTTTTTGGTGAGCAAGCCGTTCTTTGTGGCGGTGCTTCTGCTTTAGTTGAAGCAGGTTTTGAAACTTTGGTTGAAGCCGGATATGCTCCAGAAATGGCTTACTTCGAATGCTTACATGAATTGAAGCTAATTGTCGATCTGATGATTGAATCCGGCATTGCCGGGATGAGGTTTTCCGTTTCAGAAACTGCTAAATATGGGGATGTTACCCGTGGTCCACGCGTCATAAACGGAAATGTCAAAAAATCCATGAAATCAATTCTTAAGGAAATTCAATCAGGTAAATTTGCCAAGGAATGGGTGAAAGAATATCAAGCCGGACTTCCAAAATACAATCAATTATTGGAGGACGGAGAAAAGCATCCTATCGAAGAAACGGGTCAGCGGCTTCGTTCTTTGATGCCTTGGATACCCAAAAAGAATATCAAGGGTGCCCAAGCTTCTTACTCCTAATTTAATAGAATTAATTCTTGAATCGATTGATTCGTGGAAATTTTTCTGTGTGAACCAAACACAGTGAATTCTCCTCGAAAGCTCCGAATTGCGACTCGTAAAAGTCCACTAGCTCTTTGGCAGGCAGAGCGAGTTGCCATTTTGCTTCAAACCAAAATGGAGGTTCAGACTGAACTGTTCCCAATGAGCACGACGGGTGACCGGCAGGCTAAATGGAATTTGGCAGAAAAAGGAGGAAAGGGGCTATTTACCAAGGAATTGGAAGATGCATTGATTCAAGGGGATGCCGACTTGGCAGTCCACAGTGCTAAGGATATGCCCACAGAATGCCCGCCTGGGCTAAGTCTATCCGCATTTGTGGAACGCGACGATCCTCGGGATGTGCTCGTATTAAAACATGGTTTGGATACTCCTAAAGTTATGGCAACCGGAAGTCCCCGCCGGCAAGCTCAGTTGAAAGATCGTTTTCCCCAATGTGAGTGGATTCAATTACGCGGAAATGTTGAAACTCGTTTGCGAAAAATTGCTGAGCAGGATGAGGTAGACGGCACCATCCTTGCTGCAGCGGGGCTTACACGATTAGGACTGACGGGTTACCCAGGATTGAAATTCATTCATTTACCAGTCAGTGAAATGGTGCCAGCAGCGGGTCAGGGTGCGATTGCAATACAGACGAGGTCTGTTGACAAAAATGAATATGTAAGATTAGGGAACCCAACGACTCAGAAGAATGTTAGCTTAGAGCGACGAGTTCTAGAAAGCCAAGGGGGAGGTTGCCAAATTGCATTGGGTGTTTGTGTGCAGCAGGGAAATCTTCATTTCTTTGAAGAGGGAGCGGGGTATCTTTCCTTTTCTTGCAACGAGATGAATGATTCTGAGATTATGATAAAAATAAAAGATTTTTCCAGATGATAAATAAAGGAATGGTTTATCTAGTGGGGGCGGGTCCGGGCGAACCAAAACTTTCAACCTTGCGGGCAAAGGAATTGATCGAAAGGTGTGATGTTCTTGTCTTCGACAACTTGGCGAATCCGGAACTTCGAAAATGGACACGTAAGGAATGTATCCAAATTGATGTGGGAAAATCTCCAGGTCGGCACACTGTTGAACAAAGAGATATCGAAAAAACTTTGGTTGAACATGCCGTCTCTGGAAGCATGGTTGTTCGGCTGAAAGGGGGAGACCCCTTTGTGTTTGGAAGGTGTGCTGAAGAAATGCTGGCTTTAGATAAAGCGGACATCTCTTATGAGGTGGTTCCTGGGGTAACTGCAGCACTTGCTTGTGCTGGATATGCCGGGCTTCCACTTTCTCATCGTGAATGTGGATCAACAATATCTTTTCTCACCGGTCATGAAGACCTGACCAAGGAAGAATTACGGGTTGATTTCAGTAAATTTGCTCAAATTGGCGGGACTCTCTGTATCTACATGGGTATGAGTAAACTGGAGGAGATTGTTGAAAAATTACTAAATGGGGGAATGTCGCCTGATATTCCATCTGCAGTTGTCAGTAATGGAACACTGCCCAGTCAAAAGAAAATCATTAGCTCATTAAAGGATTTAGTAAGTTCTACGAAAAACGCAGGTTTGGGGGCACCTGCCATTGTTTTTATCGGAAACGCAATTGGACGAACTGGAGACAAGGCAAACTGGTTTGAAAAAAGACCTTTGTTTGACCGCAAGATCGTGCTAACTCGTCCGACTGGTCAAGTAAGCAAGTTTAAGGAAAAATTAGAACAACTCGGTGCAGAGGTGATGGAGTTGCCCTTAATCAAGATTTTACCTTCGGAGGATAAAAAACTAATCGCCGAAGTTTTTGCGGGCATTGCAACCTATGAATGGGCGGTTTTTACAAGTGCCAATGGTGCCCGTGAATTCTTGAGACTTTTCTTTCTTGCTTATGGTGATATTCGTAGTTTTGGACCCATGCGAATCGCCTGTGTGGGAGAGAGTACGGCGGAGGTATTTAGGAGTCACTGTCTTGAAGTCGAAATTGTTGCGGAAAAATCGACAGCAGAAAATCTTGCCAAGGATTTGGTTGCCACGGACTCTCTCGACAGTGCAAATGTCCTGGTTGTTACGGGGAATCGGAACCGTGAAATTCTCGTTCAAATGCTTGAGGATGTTGGGCATGCAATTGTGGACACACTGCCCTTATACGAAACAGATTTTACGGATGTGACCGAAGCATCAGATCTTAAGAAATTTCGTGAATTGGGTGCGGATGCAATTATTTTCACCAGCTCTTCCACCGCTTTGTCATACATTGAACAGGAAGATGATTTAGTTCTGAATCAAGGAGCGACCAAGCCGATCATTTGCAGTTTTGGGCCTGAGACTAGCAAAACTCTTTCTGAAAATGAACTTACCGTGGAATTGGAGTGTGCCAACCCAAGTATTGAGGATATGGTCAGTAAATTGGTTGAGTATTTTTCTTAAATTTTAAAATTACGATGCGTGTAGAAGTAAAAGTATGTGGAATCACCAATAAGAGGGATGCAATAAATGCCCTGCAAGCGGGTGCAAATTACCTCGGTTTTATCCTTTATCCTAAATCTCCCCGTTACATTACCCTGGAAGATATAAAAGGGATTTCCAACAGCTTGAAAGATATTTCATGCAAGAAAGTTGCGGTTGATGTGGCTCCAAAGCTTGGGGATGTGGCCCTAATGCAAAAAGCTGATTTTCAATTTTATCAGTTTCATTTCCCTCTTGATTTAGATGAAGAAATAATTCGTCTATGGAGCGAAATGGTAGGTCCATCGAATTTGTGGCTCGCTCCCAAACTATCCCCTGGAGCCGATTTTCCGGATCATCTATTGCAATATGCCGAGACATTTGTAATAGATGCTTATTCGCAGGATAAATTTGGAGGTACCGGGAAGTCTGCAGATTGGAAAAGCTTTTCTGAATATCAGAATTTATACCCAGAAAAAAAATGGATTTTGGCAGGCGGTATCGGTCCAAAGAATGTCGTGTCTTCGGTCGTTCAGACTAATGCTCGCGTGATTGATCTGAATAGTGCAGTGGAGTCAAAACCAGGGCAAAAAGAAGTAGATATGATAAAATCTGTTTTTGAGTCTCTTAAAAAGAATCTTCTGTAGATCCTAAAATGAATAATTCAGACGATAAAATTTGATATTTCTTTTCAAATTATTAAAGATAAACGAATGACTTCCGTTGGAAAAAAATTCCCCGATCTCAATGTAAACGCCATGAACGAAATGGGAGACACCATTTCGATCAATATTCTAGAGAAAGCCCAAGCTGAGAAGAAAAAGGTTTTACTTTTTTGGTACCCCAAAGATTTCACTTTTGTTTGCCCTACTGAATTACACGCCTTTCAGGAAGCTCTACCAGAATTTCAAAAAAGAAACACACTTGTAATGGGTGCTTCATGCGATACCGCAGAAGTCCATTTTGCATGGCTTAATACATCAAAAGATAGTGGCGGCATCGAAGGGGTTACTTATGATTTGCTCGCTGACAGTAACCGTAACCTTGCAAATACTTTAGGTATTCTTGATGAAACCAATGAAAGAGTGGACGAGGAAACAGGTGTCGTTTTGGTCGATGGTGACAGCGTTCCATACAGAGCAACTTACCTTATCGACGAGGAAGGTATGGTTTTCCATGAGGGCATAAACCATATGCCAATAGGAAGAAATGTTGCGGAGTACCTCCGCCTTATTGATGCTTTCACCCATGTCCAAGAAAAAGGTGAGGTATGTCCTGCGAATTGGGAAGAAGGAAAAGATGCGATGAATGCTAATCGTGATGGAGTAGCCAATTATTTAAGTTCCCATTAATCATATGTTACAAGAACTAACAGAAGACAATTTGGCTGATCTAATACGGGAACAGCCACTTGCTTTCGTTCAGTATTCTGCCGGATGGTGTGGGAATTGCAGAATTATGAAACCCAAGTTCAAGAAATTTTCCAGTGAAATGGAAGATGTGCCGTTCTTTCTCGTAGATTCTGAGAAATTTCCTGAATCGAGGAAGTTATCAAATGTGGATAACCTGCCAACATTTGCCAGTTTCAAAGACGGGAAAAATTCCGGTCACATCCAGACTAACAAAACAGATGTTTTAAAAAGTTTTATTGATGAGGCTTCCGCTAATTAGGCATATTTCTGAATTTATAGAATACAATGATCAGGATTTCATTGAAGAGACACTGGAAGTGCTTGAACACCTTACTGAATTTGAAGGTTTGAGCGAGAACGAGATTGATTCTCTTGGAGAGATTATTTCAAACCTTTACGGTGCACTGGAGGTTGAGAAGTCTGTAGAAGATGGGTTGCCCAGAAAAGAAGCATTGAATGCGTTTATGAAAAGGGTTCAACAATCAATAGATAAATAGAACTTTAGGGATTTTACCTAAACTGTTTGGCCAGCTTTGCCAACTCTTTGGGATCCATGTCTTCCATACTTGGCATTCCACCGCCCCCTAATCCTTCCATCATGCGTTTCATTTTGCCACCCTTCATCTTTTTCATCATTTTCTGCATTTGAGAAAATTGCTTGATTAGTTGGTTAACATCGCGAATTTGAACGCCTGATCCACTTGCGATCCTCTTTCTCCTCGATCCTCCGATAATCCTTGGGACCAGTCTTTCTTCCTTGGTCATGGAGAGGATAATTGCCTCGTGCTTAGCCAATGCGGTCTCTTCTTTATCTCCTACCTGAACATTTCCCATACCAGGTAGCATCTTGGCGATCGAGCCCATCGATCCTAGTTTTTTCATTTGTTTCATTTGGGAAAGAAAATCTTCAAAATCAAAATCCGCTTTGAGAATCTTCTCTGCCATGCGGGCCGATTCTTCCTCATCTAGATTCTCCTGAGCCTTCTCAACCAGGGAAACCACATCTCCCATTCCAAGAATTCTGGAAGCTAATCTGTCTGGGTGGAAAACCTCAAAGTCATCAATTTTTTCCCCAACCCCCATGAATTTAATCGGTGCACCGGTAACTTTTTTCATGGATAGGGCAGATCCGCCTCGGGCATCTCCATCCACCTTGGTAAGCACAATCCCTGAAAGTCCTAATTTTTCATGAAATGTCTTGGCTACATTGACCGCCTCCTGACCAAGAGCTGCATCCGCCACCAAGAGAATTTCATGAGGGTTAACTTCCTTGTTTAAAATTTCGAGCTCTCCAACCAGCTCGTCATCGATTTGTAGTCGTCCAGCAGTATCGAAGATTATGACATCTGATCCATTTTGCTTGGATTCTTCCCAGGCTGCTCTAGCGATTTGAGGAACATTTTTGGAAGTTCGGTCAGAGTAAAAAGAAAAGTTTTCCTGATTGGCGAGAAATTCCAACTGATCAATGGCTGCGGGACGATAGATGTCGCAAGCGACCAGCATGGGAGACTTTCCATCCTTTGCAAGGTGCTTGGCAAGTTTTGCGGAAGTGGTGGTTTTTCCTGCACCGTGTAACCCGACCATTAAAATACGCAATGGTTTTTCATCGCGTAATTCGACACTGCCTTCGCCAAGTAGTTTGACCAACTCATCATTAATGATTTTGACAACTTGTTGGCCTGGAGAAACAGATTTTAATACATCCTGTCCGAGGCACGCTCCCTTGACTTCCTCAATGAACTCCCGAACAACCCGAAAATGAACATCCGCAGATAAAAGAGCCTTTCGAACCTCGGCTAAAGCTTCGCTAATGTTGTCTTCTGTTAATTTCCCAACGCCCCTAAGGTTTCGGAGAGTTTTGCTAAGTTTTTCTGTTAGATTTTCAAACATGATCAATAGTTCATCATGCCAAGCGAATGGATCGGGGGAAAGTCCTTATTTTAGAAAATGCTTTCCTCGTTGCCATTCAAGCGTCGATGAACATCATGTTTTGGCTTTATCCCTATAATAAATGAAAATTTTCGTAGCTGATCGAATATCACCCCTTGGGGTTGAGTATCTAAAGAATCAAGATGACTTTGAAGTCGTGGAAGCGTATGGATCCTCTCCGGAGGAAGTCATTAAAATCGCCAAGGATTCGGCAGCCATCATTGTGAGAAGTGATACCCAGATCACACCTGAAGTGATTGAGGGAAGTCAGAATCTCAAAGTCATCGGACGGGCTGGCGTAGGAGTG
>MDTC01070717.1_pt1 | contig 16830 bp, 15 predicted proteins | sample 811181 | NCBI WGS metagenome assembly MDTC01 (sample SAMN05326644, study PRJNA326480) | marine metagenome | isolation source: seawater | place: Pacific Ocean: North | collected 2011 | reverse complement strand
CTGGTAATTTAGATTTTAAAACTTCAAAAGAAATTTTTTCTTATTTTTTAAAATTAAAAAAACTTAAAAAAACAATTATTTTTGCAACTCATAATAGAGAACTTGCTAACAAGGCGGATTACAAGTTGTTTATTTCAAATGGTGATATAAAACGAGTTAATGCTCGTTGATAATAAGAATTTTAATCATCTAAAAGTTCATACTCAATATTCAATTTGTGAAGGTGCTATTAAAATTGATGAATTAGCTGATTATTGTAAGTCAAATAAAATTAAATCAATTGGTATAGCTGATAGCTATAATTTATGTGGTGCTTTAGAATTTGCTGAAAAAATATCTAAAGTTGGCACTCATCCAATCATTGGAACTCAAATAAATCTTAATATATCAGATATAATTGGAAAAGTTGCATTATATGCAACTTCTGAAATAGGGTATAAAAATTTAACTAAATTATCTTCCTCAAGTTATTTAAAAAACAATACAATAACAGATCCGTCTTGTAACCTAAAAGATCTTACTGATAATAGCGAAGGCTTAATTCTATTGACTGGAAATTCTACAAATTTTTTTGGAAATATTTTTTATAAAAATAAACTAAAAGATTTTGAGCAAATATTAAAATCTCTTAAAAAAAGCTTTGAAGATAGATTATATATTGAAATTCAACGCCATAATGAGCCTCAAGAAAAAAACTTTGAAAATTATTTATTGAATATTTCAAAATCTTTGCAGCTTCCATTAATAGCTACTCAAGAGATTTTTTATTTAAATGAAGATATGCACGAGGCACATGACGCCTTAGTTTGTATTGGAGAAAAAAATTTCGTGGAAGATAAAAATAGATTTAAATATAACAATCAACATTATTTTAAGCCCCAAGAAGAACTAAAAAAATTATATTCAGATATACCCGAAGCACTTGAAAATAATTATAACTTTCATTTAAGATTTAACTTTAAACCAAAGAAATCAAAACCAATCTTACCATCTATTGCCGATAAAGAAAGCAGCTCTCCAGAAGAAGAATTGTCATCCTTAGCAAGAAAAGGTTTAGAAAATAGACTGGAAAATTTCATTACAAAAAAAAATAATTTAAAATCAAAAGAAAATATTAAAGAAATTTATGAGGACAGGCTATCTCATGAAATAAATATTATTAATTCAATGGATTATGCAAGTTATTTTTTGATAGTTTCTGATTATATTAAATGGGCTAAAAAAAATTCTATACCAGTTGGTCCAGGTAGAGGTTCAGGCGCTGGTTCATTAGTGGCCTACTGTTTAGACATAACAGATTTGGATCCAATTGAATTTAATTTAATTTTTGAAAGATTTTTAAACCCAGATAGAATTTCTATGCCTGATTTTGATATTGATTTTTGTGAGGAAAAGAGAGATCTAGTATTTGAGTATTTAAAAACGAAATATAAAAATGGTGTAGCCCACATTATTACTTTTGGTAAGCTAAAAGCTAGAATGGTTTTAAGAGATGTAGGTCGTGTTTTAGGACTCTCTTATGGTCATGTAGATAAAATCTGTAAGATGGTGCCTTTCGACCCTTCCAGACCTCTTTCATTGAAAGAATCTATAGATCGTGAGCCCAGGTTTAAAGAGGAAATAAAAAATAATACTAAAGTTAAAAAACTTATAGAACTCTCTTTGAAATTAGAAGGTCTCAATCGTAATATGGCCACTCATGCAGCCGGGGTTGTGATTGCTGGAGATAAGTTAGCCGAACAATTTCCACTATATATTGATCACAGCTCAAATTTAACTTTACCTTCAACACAATACGATATGTATTCTTCTGAAAATGCAGGGCTAGTAAAATTTGATTTACTTGGTTTAAAGACACTTACTGTGATTGATAAAACTATTAAAAGATTAAAATCTAATAAAATTAATCTAGATATCAGTAAAATTAATCATAATGATGAAAAAGTTTTTACAATGCTGTCAACAGGTGAAACAACAGGATTGTTTCAGCTTGAGAGCGCTGGAATGAGAGAATCTATCAAACAAATGAAGCCAAATAAATTTGACGATATAATTGCACTAGTTGCATTATATAGACCAGGGCCTATGAGCAATATTCCCATTTATAACGATTGTAAAAATGGAATTAAAGAGCCTGATTATATACATCCTACTTTAAAAGAAATATTAACACCAACGTATGGAATTATTATTTATCAAGAGCAAGTAATGCAAATTGCTCAGACTTTGGCAGGTTTTACCGCAGGAGAGGCAGATATTTTAAGAAGAGCTATGGGTAAAAAAAAGAAAGCTGAACTAGATAAGCAAAAAGAAAGATTTATTAATGGTGCTTTAAAAAATGGTATAGCGAAAGATGTAGCTAATTTTGTTTTTACAAAAATTGAACCTTTTGCGCAGTACGGTTTTAACAAAAGTCATGCGGCAGCATACGCACTAATTGCTTACCAAACTGCTTATTTAAAAACTTATTATAAAGAAGACTTCATAGCAGCAACTATGTCAACAGAACTTACAAACACTTCCAAACTAAGAGAATTTGTAGAGGAACTAAAAAAATTAAGTATAGAAATAATAAAACCTTCAATAAACAAATGTTTTTCTGATTTTAGAGCTATTGAAGCAAAACTTTATTATGGTCTTGGAGCTATAAAAAATGTCGGTTTTGAAGCCATTTCTAACATAATAAATGAAAGAGAAAAAAATGGAAACTTTAAATCGCTTATTGACTTCATTAATCGAGTAAATGCAAAAGATGTGAACAAACTTCAGTTAGAGGGTTTGGTAAAAGCAGGAGTTTTTGATGAATTTGATAAAGATAGGAATAAAATTTTAAATTCAATACCTAAAATCATTCAAAAAATAAAAAATATAAATGATGATAAAGAAAATCATCAATCTAATCTTTTTAGTGAACAAGAAAATGGAAAAGAAGAATTTGATTTCGAAATTTCTAAACAATGGTCACAAAAGGAACTTTTATCTGAAGAATTTAAGTCAATTGGTTTTTACCTAACCAATCATCCTCTAAATGAATTTGAAGAAGTTTTTAATCAATTAAATATTAGCTCTTATAATAAATTTTATGACAATGATTTAAATGAAGGTTTAGTGGCAGGGACAATAATGTCAATACAAGAAAAAAAAAGTGCAAAAGGCACTCCTTACGCGATAGTTAAGTTTAGTGATAAAAAAGCTGAATTTGAACTTTTTCTATTTGCAGAACTTTTAGTAGCAAACCGTGATAAATTAAAAGAATCAGAGTCCTATGTTTTGACCTTACAAAAAGATAAAATTTTGGGAGACTCCTCTAAAAAAAGAGTAAATGTTAAAAAAATTATGAATCTTGAAGAAGTAATAAATAAACCTTACTCTAAAGTTACTATCGAATTAAACGGAGAATATAACTTGGATGAAATTAAAAAATTATTATCAAACAAAGGTGATACTAAGATTAACTTGGTATTAAAAAAAAACAAAAAACAAGCTTTGTATTCATTGGAGGAAAATAGAAAATTTGATTTAAGTCATTTAAGAGCCTTAAAAGCCAAGAAATACGTTGAAAAAATAACAGTTTAGATAGTTGATTTTTTGATTTGATTGTATATATCATTGGCTAATTTCGCACACAGTTACAAGGGCATAGCCCTACCGGTCCAAATATTTGGAATTACTGTGGTGGATTAACCGGAAAAAAATATGAACGTACCAAAAGTAGACATTAAACAATTGTTAGAAGCTGGTGTGCACCTAGGCCATAAAACATTAAGGTGGAATCCAAAAATGAAGAGATATATTTTTGGTGAAAAAAATTCAATTCACATTATAGACTTAACTCAGACAGTTGATTTTATAAAAAATGCTTTGGTACAAGTTCATAAAGTAATAGCAGATGGTGGAAAATTACTTGTTGTCTCAACAAAAAAACAAGCATCCGAACAAGTAAGTGATTTAGCCAAAGAAACAGGCCAATATTATGTGAATTATAGATGGTTAGGTGGAATGCTTACAAACTGGAATACTATTCAAAATTCTATAAAAAGATTAAAAAAATTAACAGACCAACTTTCTAAAGAAAATTTAGGTTTTACAAAAAAAGAGATACTAAAATTTGGTAAAGAAAAAGAAAAACTTCAGAGGTCTTTAGGTGGTATTTCAGAAATGAAAAAAACACCTGATTTAATTTTCATAATTGATACAAATATAGAATCTCTTGCCGTAGCAGAAGCAAAAAAATTAGGCATACCAATTATAGCTGTTCTTGACACCAATTCAGATCCAACAGGGATTGATTTTCCTATTCCAGGAAATGATGATGCAAGAAGGTCTATAAATTTATATTGCGATCTTTTAAAAGATACAATTAAGGACGCAGAGAAATTTATTAAAGGAACTGAAGACAAGCCGAAAGAAAAACCCTCCAAAATAAAAGATAAATAATTTAAAATTATCAACGATGTCAAATAAAGATTTATTAGATAATATTAAAAAGTTAAGAGAAATGACTGGTGTTGGTTTTAAAGATTGTAAATTAGCTTTAGATGAAACCAACGGAGATATAGAAAAATCAATAGAATTTTTGAGAAAAAAAGGAATAGCAAAAGCTTCAAAAAAAATGAATAGAACGGCCTCAGAAGGTTTGGCTTTAGTTAAAGAAGAAAAAGGAGAGATTTCCTTAATTGAAATTAATAGCGAAACTGACTTTGTGGCAAAAAATCAAGATTTTATAAATTTTTGCAAAGAACTTTCTGAAATAAATTTTACAACCAAAGGTGATTTAGTTAAACTAAATGAAACTAAAATGACCAATGGAATATTAGTTAAAGACAATTTAGTAAATTTGATAGCGAAAATTGGAGAAAAAATTACTATAAGAAGAGCTAATTTTTTTGACAATTCAATTGGTTCAAATTTTTTTTATGTCCATTCAGCAATTGAAAAAGGAATTGGCAAAATAATTTCTACAGTTAAATTAGATGGAATATCAAAGGGAAAAAATGAAGAAATAGGAACTAAAGTCGCTATGCATATTGCAGCATCAAATCCTTTAGCAATAGATAAAGATGACATCGATAAAACAACAGTTGAAAAAGAAATGGAAATAATAAAAGCAGAAATCAAAAACTCGGGAAAACCCTCAGATATGGTCGATAAAATTTCCAAAGGCAAAATTTCAAAATTTTTAAGTGATAATTCTCTATTAAATCAGTTATGGATAATGGATCCTAAAAAGAAAGTTTTTGACGTTTTAAAAGAAAACTCAACTGAGAAAGAACTAAAAATTTTAGATTTTGTTAGATATAAAGTTGGAGAAGGGATTTAATAAGTGAGTAATGAGTTTAGTGAGAAAAATTATTCATCAAAGATGGATAAAAGTATTCAATCTTTAAAAAAGGATATTTCAACATTAAGAACAGGTCGAGCAAATACTAATATGCTTGATACTATCAAAGTCGATGTATATGGACAGTTAATGCCGATAGATCAAATATCCACTGTAAGTGTTCCTGAAGCAAGATTAATTTCAATTCAAGTTTGGGACAAATCTAACACAGCTCTTATAGAGAGCGCCATTCAAAAATCAGAACTTGGGATTAATCCTCAAATAGATGGCCAAATAATTAGATTAAGAATTCCAGATTTGACTGAGGAGAGAAGAAAAGATTTGATTAAAGTTTTAAAAGGTATGGGGGAAAAGGGTAAAATCGCTATTAGAAATATAAGAAGAGAGGCGAACGAAGATCTTAAAAAAAAACTAAAAGATAAAATTATATCTGAGGATGATAATAAAAATTTTGAAAAAAATATTCAAAAACTAACCGATCAGAATATTGAAAATATTGAAAAAATTTTAACAGAGAAAGAAAAAGAGATTAGCCAAATATGAACAAACTCAACCATGTTGCCTTTATTATGGACGGCAATGGTAGGTGGGGTAAAAAAAAGGGTAAAGGAAGAAATTTTGGTCACCTTAAAGGAATTGAAACAGTAAAAAAAATTGTCAAATTTTCAATTAAATTAAATATTCCAATAGTAACTTTTTTCGTTTTTTCTTCAGAGAACTGGAAAAGACCGAAAAAAGAGATTAGTTTTTTATTTAAATTAATCAGTGTTTACTTCACAAAAGAGATCAACGATATCATCAAACAAGAAATAAAAATTAATATATTTGGTGAAAGCAATAAATTACCCTTAAAAATAAAATCAATTCTAAAAAAAACTATTAAACTAACTAGCAAGAATAAAAAAATATTAGTAAATTTAGCGATAAATTATGGTTCAAAAAATGAAATCATACATGCTTTTAAAAAAAATAAAAAAAAATTAAATGTTAAAAATTTAGAAAAAAATCTCTATACAGGAGGCATTCCAAATCCAGATATTTTAATAAGAACTGGGGGTCATAAAAGGTTAAGTAATTTTATGTTGTGGCAACTATCATATACTGAATTGTTTTTTTTAGATAAATTATGGCCTGAATTTAATTCTAAAGATTTAACTAAAATAATAAATAAATATAGAATAATTAAAAGAAATTTTGGAAAGATATGACAAAACAAAACATTACAAAAAGAATTTCAACTTCATTAATATTATTTTTATTAATTTATGCCATATTTAATTATAATTTTGCTCTAGTTTATAGCTTGATAATTTTTGGTGTTTATTCTTTGTTAGAATTTTTAAATTTGATAAAAAAAATAACAAAAAATTTTTTTTATTTATTAATTTATAATTTTCTTTTCATTTTTTATGTATTTATATTTTGTGTGCTTTTTCTATATTTTTTCAACTTTTATCAATTAAAAATTATTATATTTTCTCTGTTAATTGGATGTATCGCATCTGACATTGGAGGTTTTGTAATTGGTAAAATTTTTAAAGGACCTAAGTTAACCAAAGTAAGTCCAAATAAAACTATTTCCGGGGCTATTGGTTCAATTTTTTTTACAATTCTTGCATTATCAACTTCAATTTATTATTTTACTAATCATTTGTTTTTAGAATTAATAGTAATATCAATAATTACATCGATAGGTTGTCAAATAGGTGATTTATTTTTTTCATATATCAAGAGAAAAGCAAAAGTAAAAGATACTGGTAATATATTGCCAGGACATGGCGGAGTGCTTGATAGAGTCGATGGAATTTTCTTTGGTTTACCTTTTGGTTTTCTTTCTACAATATTTATTTTTTAGATGAAAAAACTAATTTCAATTCTAGGATCAACTGGCTCAGTAGGATTAAATTCTACGACAATAATTGATAAAAATAAAAATTACTTTCAGCCACATATTTTTATAGCAAATAAAAATTTTAAAAAAATTTGTTTACAAATTAGAAAATTTAAGCCAATTTTTTTTATAATAAACGATCAAAAAACCTATCAAAAAATAAGTAAAAAATTTAAAAAAAGTAAAACAAAAATTTTGAGCGATTTTGATTTAATCAAATCAAAAAAAAAATCTGATATAACAATTTCTGCTTTACCTGGCATTGCGGGTCTACAACCCACAATGAAAATGATAAAATTAAGTAAAAAAATACTCTTAGCAAATAAAGAAACTGTTATTTGTGGATGGGATTTAATTAAAAAAGCCGCAAAAAAAAATAATGTTAAAATAATTCCTGTAGATTCTGAACATTTTGCAATAATGAGACTTCTAAAAAATTATAAAATTAATGAAATAAATAAGATATATCTCACAGCATCAGGAGGTCCATTTTTGAATTACAAACTCGCCGACCTCAAAAAAATTAAACCTAATGAAGCCCTGAATCATCCAAAATGGAAAATGGGAAAAAAAATTTCTGTAGACTCGTCAACTTTAATGAATAAAATATTAGAGTTAATAGAGGCACAGAAATTATTTAATTTACCAAATAAAAAGTTGGAAATACTAATTCATCCTAATTCATTAGTGCATGCAATTATTGAATTAAAAAATGGGTTAATGGAGTTTATTTATCACGAAACATCAATGATAATACCTTTAGCCAATGGAATATTTGACGGTAAGCTAGACATAAAAAAATACTTTAAAGTAAAAAAAAAAGGTTTTAAAAAAATTCAAGATTTATTTTTTAGAGAAGTTGATCCTAAAATCTTCCCAATTATAAAGATAAAAAAACGTATAAATGAATACCCTTCAACTCCAATAATTATTAATGCGTCGAATGAAATATTAGTTGATCGTTTTCTTCAAAAAAAAATCCCTTTTTTAAGGATTAATAGTACCATTATGGATATACTGAATGATAGAAATTACAAAAAATATGCTATAAGACATCCTATCAATTTTAATGAAATTTACAAAATTGATGCATGGGCAAGACAAGCTACAATTGAAAAAGTTCGTAATGATTAATAAGATTAGTATTTTATTTATTTTATTTTTAAGTTATTTGCCTTTAAAAGCAGAGATCATTAAAGATATAGTCATTGAAGGAAATAATAGGTTTTCTGATGAAACTATAAAGATCTATGGAGATGTTGAAATTAATAAAGATATTAATGAGACGGATATAGATAAAATTCTTAACAATTTATATACAACAGATTTTTTTGAAGACATTAAAATTAATCTAAGTAAAAATGTTTTAACTATAAAACTAAAAGAATATCCTTTAATAAATAACCTAGTAATAATTGGAGAAGATAGCAATAAATATAAAGATGCAATTAAAGATGCTATCAGTCTAAAAGAAAAAAAAGCTTTTATAAAAACAAATTTAATTAAAGATGTTGAAAGAATTAAAAGTTTATACTCTTCGATCGGATTCAATTCAAGCAAAGTGGAAGCAAAAGTAAAAAAAATCGATGACAATAATTATGATTTATTAATAGAAATTAATAGAGGTGATAAAACAAAAATTACTAAGATAAATTTTATTGGAAATAAAAATATTAAATCAAATAGACTTAGAGAAATTATTGCTAGCGAAGAACATAAATTTTGGAAAATTATTTCAAGAAACTCAAACTTTAATGAAAACCAAATTAATTTAGATGTAAGATTATTAACAAATTATTACAAATCTGTTGGTTTCTATGATGTTAAAATAAATTCTAATTTTGCTCAAATAGATGAAACTGGAGGCATAAAATTGGTTTATTCTATTGATGAAGGAATAAGATTTACAATTAATAAAATCTCTATGAATATAGATAAAGTTTTTGATAAAGAAATATTCTTCCCATTAAATAAAGTATTTAAAAAATATATTGGTGATTATTATTCTCCATTTTATGTAAAAAGAATTTTAGAAGAGTTAGATGAAACAATCGATAATAACAATCTTCAATTTGTTGAGCATAATGTTCAAGAAATTATAGAATTAAATAAAATTAACATTGTGCTTAATATTTTTGAGGGAGAAAAAGTTCTAGTTGAACGTATCAACATATTAGGAAACAACATTACAAACGAGTCCGTGATTAGAGGAGAGCTGCTTATAGATGAAGGAGATCCATTCACTAACTTGAATCTTGAAAAATCTATCTCTGAAATTAAATCAAGAAATATATTCCGAAATGTTAATTATGAAATCTCAAATGGAAGTCAACCAAATTTAAAAATTATTGATATTAGTGTTGAAGAAAAACCAACAGGAGAAATAAGTGCTGGAGCAGGCATAGGTACCGATGGCGGATCTTTTGCCATAAATATTCAAGAAAATAACTGGCTAGGTGAAGGAAAGTCCTTGGGTTTTGCGTTACAATTAGACTCAGAAACTGTATCTGGCGGTCTAAACTTTACTGATCCTAATTATGATTTTTTAGGAAATTCAATTAGTTACTCACTAAGTAGTGAACAAAATGATAAGCCTAATCAAGGATATGAAAACTCAGTTATATCAGCTGGAGTTTCAACAAGATTTGAACAGTATAAAGATATTTTTACTTCTATTGGTCTAAATGCCACTAATGATGATTTAAGAACTGATGGCTCAGCTTCTGATGCATTAAAAAAACAAAAAGGAACTTTTAATGAAATAAATTTAAATTATGGAGTATCTTTAGATAAAAGAAACAGATCATTTAAACCAACAAGTGGATCAATAATTAGTTTTGGACAAGAAATTCCTGTTTATGCAGATAAATCTTTTTATTCTAGTTATTTTTCATCTAGTTCTTACAACACGTTTAACGAGAATTTTATTGGAGCTGGAAAAGTTTATTTAGCAAATATAACAGCTTTAGAGTCTGATGTGAGAATAAGTAAAAGAAAAGGTTTAAGCTCTAGAAGACTAAGAGGATTCAAAAAAGGTAAAGTAGGGCCAATAGATGGTCTTGATCACGTCGGCGGAAATAATGTTGCAGCAGTGAATTTTGAAGCAAATCTTCCAAATTTTTTTCCAGAAGACACTAACACAGATGCGACTTTTTTCTTAGATTTTGCAAATATTTGGGGAGTGGATTACGATAGTTCTATAGATGATAGTAATAAAATCAGATCGTCAACTGGTTTTATCGCTAGCTGGAATTCACCATTAGGACCCATGAGCTTTGTATTTTCTCAAAATATATCAAAAGCGAGTACGGATGAAACAGAAACTTTTAATTTTAACTTAGGAACAACTTTTTAATTTATGAAAATACTTAAAAAAACTTTACAAATATTAATATTATCTTTTTTTTTACAAAATATATCTAACGCTTCAGTTCCTTATTTTATAGATTTTAAATTCATACTTAACGAAAGCCAAGCCGGAAAAAAAGCACAAAAATTTCTTAAAGAAAAGCTTGAAAAAGGAATTAAAAATATACAAACAGAAGAAAAAAAAATATTAGATCAAGAGAAACAATTAATTAATCAAAAAAAAGTAATATCTCCTGAGGAGTATAAAAATAAAGTTAAAGAACTTAGAAAAAAAGTTTCATCACTTCAAAAAAAAAGAAATTTACTTTTAGAGTCTGTATCTAAACAAAGAACCGAAGCAAGAAATGAACTTTTAAAAAATTTAAATCCAATAATTAAACAATATATGAAGGACAAAAAGATTAGAATGGTTTTAGACAAAAAAAGTCTTCTTTTAGCTGATGAAAATTTAGATATCACAGGTGAAATAATGAATGAGCTAAATAAAAAATTAAAATCAATAAGTCTAAAATAATTTAAATGAAATCAAATATTTTTTTTAAGAAAAAAAATATTAGTTTAAATAAGATATTTCCTAAACATAAAATAAAACAAAAATTCGTAATTGATTCAATAAGACCTTTAATCTTTGCTAAGAAAAATGATATTTCCTTTTTTGACTCAATAAAATACAAAGATGATATTTCTAAAACAAAAGCTAGTGTTTGTATTACTTCAGCAAAATTAGAAAAATTTTTACCGGATAAAATTACTAAAATAGTCGTAAAAAATGTTTTATTCGAATTAGCAAGAGTTACAAAGCTTATTTACCCATCATCAGATAAAGATTATCCTGATTTTACCTTAAAAAAACCAAATATTAAGAAATATAGATCTGTCACATTTGGTAAAAATACTTTAATTGGCAAAAATGTTGTAATAGGTAAAGATACAATAATCGGATCTAATACGATAATTGAACACGATGTTCAAATTGGTAAGAATTCTATTATTGGGTCTAACTTAGTTATTAAAAACACAATTATAGGAGACAGAGTTATCATTCAAGACGGTAATAAAATAGGTCAAAAGGGTTTTGGTTTTATTCCTATAGAAAATAAAAATATTAAGTTTCCTCACATTGGAAAAGTACTAATTGAGGATGATGTAGAGATAGCTTCTGGTTGTACAATAGACAGAGGTTCAATTGATGATACAGTAATTGGCAAAAATACATATTTAGACAATCAAGTTCATATTGCACATAATGTAAAGATTGGCACAAATTGTATGATCGCAGGCCAAGTCGGTTTTGCGGGAAGTTCTAGAATTGGCAACAATGTTTCTATCGGGGGACAAGCAGGAATTTCTGGACACTTAAAGATTGGTAATAATGTTAAAATTGGTGGCGGTAGCGGAGTTGTAAAAGATATCGAAGACAATCAAACTGTAATGGGTTACCCTGCCGTCCCGTTAAAAGATTTTTTAAAGAAAAATAGAAATGAGTAAAACAGAACTTAATAAAAAAGAAATTGAAGCATTACTTCCACATAGAGAACCGATGTTGTTAATTGATAAATTAACCAAGATTGTTCATTTAAAATCGGCTACAGCTATTATGTTTGTTAAAAAAAATGGATTTTATGTACAAGGCCACTTCCCAGGACAACCAGTAATGCCTGGTGTGCTCATTGTAGAGGCATTCGGTCAAGCAGCAGCAGCTTTAACAGCTCACGGTATTGACCCAAAAGAATATGCAAATAAATTAGTTTACTTAATGGGAGTAGACAAAGCGAGATTTAGAAATCCAGTTCTCCCAGATTGCGAGCTTCACTTAGAAATAGAAGCAATAAGATCACATGGAAGAGTGTGGAAATATAAAGGAACAGCAAAAGTTAATGGAAAAAGAATGGCAGACGCAGAGTGGTCTGCTACTATTGTTGATAGAAAAGAATGATACATAATTCAAGCGTAATTGATAAAAAAGCAAAAGTTTCAGATAATGTTAAGATTGGACCATTCTGTTATGTTGGTCCCAATGTAGAATTATCTGAAGGTGTAGAGCTAGTTTCAAATGTTCATATTGAAGGTTTAACAAAAATTGGAAAAGGAACAAAAATTTTTCCATTTGCTAGTATAGGAACTCAACCACAAGATCTTAAATTTAAAAATGAAATAACAACTTTATCTATAGGAGAGAATAATACAATTAGAGAATATGTTACAATTAATCCAGGTACAGAAGGTGGTGGGTCTAAAACTGTAATTGGAAATAATTGTTTATTTATGATTTCTTCTCACGTAGCACATGATTGCAATATTGGAAATAATGTAATTATTGCTAATAATGTACCTTTAGGAGGTCATGTTACTATTGAAGACTCCGTAGTTATTGGAGGAAATTCAGCTGTTCAACAATTCACTAGAATAGGCAGATTAGCTATGATTGGTGGTATGACCGGTGTCTTAAAAGACGTTACTCCTTTTGGTTTATCAATTGGGAATAGAAATTATTTACAAGGATTAAATTTAATTGGCTTACGAAGAAAAAAGTATGATAATAAAAAAATTATGGGTTTAGATAAAGCTTACAAGGAAATTTTTTCTTCAAAAAATTTGTATGAAAATTTAAACAAGATAAATGGCGAGTACAAAGATAATGAATTAGTTTCAGAGGTGATAAGATTTATCGAAAAAGATAAAAAAAGACCTATTTGCTCACCGCAAAATTAATTTATGATTGGTTTTATTTTTGGAGAAACAGATTTTCCAAAATACATTTACAATAAAGTTAAAGGTAAAAAAAATTACCTTATAATTGACCTAACTAAAAAAAATTTTTTTAAAAAAGACAAAAACGCACATTCTGTATCAGTAGGTCAATTTGGTAAAATTATATCAATTTTAAAAGAAAGTAATTGTAAAAAAGTATTATTCGCTGGAAAAGTACAAAAACCTAACTTAACGAAAATTAAATTAGATTTGAAAGGAGTTTATTATTTCACAAGAATTATTAAAAAATCAAAATTAGGTGACGCTGCTCTTTTGAAAGAAATAATAAACATTTTTAAAAAAGAAAAAATTAAAACAGTAAGTTCTACAACATACACTCCTGAGCTAAACTTATCTAAAGGAAATTATTCTAAATTCAGACCTGATAAAAAAGACAAATTAGATATCAATAAGGCGCTAAAAGCATTAGATGAATCTAACCAATATAGTCATATACAAGGTGCAATATGTAGAGATAATCTTGTTATTCTCGAGAAACAAGAAGGAACAAAAAAAACGTTAAAAAAAATTAAGAGGAAAAAAAATGTTAATAGAGGCGTTCTTGTAAAATTTCCTAAAAAAAAACAAGATACAAAAATAGATTTACCAACTGTCGGTTTAAACACTTTAAAAGAATGTAAGGCTGCAGGCATAAAAGGTATAGTTTTAAAACATAAAAAAAATATTTTTTTAGATAAAAAAAAGTCTATTAATTTTGCAAATAAAAATAAAATGTTTATTTTTGTAAAATGAAAAAATTTATTATTGTCACTTATCTATTTCTAATTCAGACTTTTCAGGTATTATCTTCTGAGTTGAACTTAAAAGAAATCTTAAACGGTTTTGATAGCCCATGGAGTCTTTCTTTTATTAATAAAGATGAAGTGTTAGTGACAGAAAAATCAGGCAATTTAATACTGGCAGACCTTAAAAATAAAAGTGTTAAAAAAATAAATCATAACTTACAAATTTTAGAAGATGGTCAAGGAGGTTTACTCGAAGTACTTTATTATAATGAAAAAGTTTTTGTTTCATATTCAGAAAATTTAAAAAATGGATACTCTAGTACATCAGTAGCATCAGCAAAATTTAATAAAAATTTTTTAAATTTTAAAAATATATTTAGAGCTGAACCGCCGATAAATTCAGGATATCATTTTGGATCAAGATTAGTAATTAAAGATAATTTTCTATATGTTACTGTTGGCGAGAGAGGTGAGGGAATGATTGCTCAAGATCCAACAAAACATCCGGGCAGTATAATTAGAATTCATTTGGATGGAAAATTTCCTAAAGATAACCCAAAATTTAAAGATAAAAAAAATTGGAAACCAGAGATATACCAAATAGGTGTAAGAAACCCTCAGGGTATGGACTTATCTCCTTTTAATAATAAAATTTATCTTACTAATCATGGCGCAAAAGGAGGAGACTGGTTTGGTGAAGCAAAATATGGTGAAAATTATGGATGGAAAATTTTAGGATGGGGCGGAACAAATTACACAGGAACCCGAATAGGTCCAAAGTGGAAACCTGGATTTACTAAAGCTATTAAATATTGGATTCCATCAATAGCAGTAAGTTCAATGGTGATTTATAAAGGCACTGAATTTTATGAATGGAATGGTAATGCTTTGATAACATCACTTCGAGATCAATCACTTAGAAAAATAAGATTTAAAGATAATGAATTTATTGATGAAAAAATTATATTAAAAGGGACCATTGGAAGAATAAGAGATATTGAAACTCAAAAAAATACTGGAAAAATCTTTCTTTTAACTGATGAAGGTTCTATTTGGAGACTTCAAAAGTGAAAAAAATCTTTATTTTAACAGGTGAAGCATCAGGAGATAAACTTGCTTCGAAAGTAATAGAAAATTTAAAAAAGATAGAACCGAATATAGAATACTTATCAGTAGGAGGAGAAAATCTTAAAAAAATTGGTATAAGATCAATTTACGATCTAAAAGAGATTACTTACTTAGGGTTTACAAATGTAATTTTTAATATTTTTAAGATTAAAAAAAAAATAAACGATACTGTTAAAGCAATTGAAAATTTTAAACCTGATATATTATTCACTGTCGACAGCCCAGATTTTACATTAAGAGTAGCTGAAAGAGTTAAAGATAGAAATACTAACATTAAAACTATTCATTATGTTGCTCCCCAGGTATGGGTATGGAGAGAGGATCGAGTAAAAAAAATTAAAAAATTTATTGACCATATTCTTTTACTTTTTAATTTTGAAAAAACTTATTTTGAAAAAGAAAATATGAGTTATGAATTTGTGGGCCATCCTTTACTTGACAAATCAAATGAAAGTGCAATTGATATCAATCAAATTTTAGGAAAAAATAAAGCTTTAGTATCTATTTTTGCAGGCAGTCGAAAATCTGAAATTGATGTTTTAACGCCAATCCTTTTAAATTTTATCAAACTAATGAATAAAAAGTATAATGACTTTTCTTATGTTTTTCACTCTACAAAAGAATATTCAGATTTAATTCAATCTCATATTCAAAAAAATGATTTAAATAATTGTGAAGTAATAAGTGATAATAAGATTAAAAATCATATTTTAAAAAAATCTGTATTTGCAGTTTCTAAATCAGGAACAGTATCTCTTGAAGTATGTAATGCAAAAATACCCTCTATAATTTTATACAAGATGAATATAATAAATTTTTTAATCGTAAAAATGCTAGTTAAAACTAAATTTGCCAATATTATTAATATTGCTGCCAAAGAAGAAATTATACCTGAATTACTTCAATCAAAATGTAATCCAAAAAATATATTTGCGGTTGTATCTAATTATCTAGATAATCCCAAAAATATGGATGAACAAATTTCAAAGACTCAGAAGATTTTAAAAAATTTTAAGACTAATAATTCATCATCAGCTTTAGCAGCAAATGCTATAAAAAAATATTTATGATTATTTATACACATAATGATTGTCTTAGAAAATTTAATGGCAACAATCATCCAGAAAGAAAAGAAAGATTAGAAAGTATTATTAGCTCAATACAATCATCAAATTTAAAAGTAGAATTTAAAGATGCACCTTTGGCTGATTTAGAAACTATTTCATTAGTTCATCCAAAGAAACATATAGAACAAATTTTTTCTAAAATTCCTAAAGAAGGAATTACAGGTGTAGAAAAAGAACCCTACGCTGATACGATGCTTTGCCCTAATAGTAAAAATGCAATTCTTAGATCTTGTGGAGCTGGTATTGCCGCAGCAAATGATCTCATGAAAAAAAATGATAGAGTGTTTTGTGCAGTTAGACCTCCAGGCCATCATGCAGAAACTGTAAGGGCCAATGGATTTTGTTTTATAAATAATATTGCTGTTTCGGCAAGATATTTACAAAAAAAATATAATATTGATAAAGTTGCAATAATTGATTTTGATGTTCATCACGGTAATGGAACTCAAGAAATTTTTTATAAAGATAAAACAGTTG
>MDTC01227745.1_pt1 | contig 16836 bp, 12 predicted proteins | sample 811181 | NCBI WGS metagenome assembly MDTC01 (sample SAMN05326644, study PRJNA326480) | marine metagenome | isolation source: seawater | place: Pacific Ocean: North | collected 2011 | reverse complement strand
TCTTCATAGGTTTCAAACGGCAATAGTAGGCTTGCTTCTTCAGACATGGAATGACCTCAGCAATCGCCCCACTTGACCCCCATATTAAACCGCTTCGCAACCTAACAAGATATACCAAGTGGGAAAATATCCGGAATTTTGACTCAAATTGGCGAAGAATAAAAGTTTCATAACATCAAACCTATGGTGTGGGGGGCAAGTCATGAACCAAGTTTCTGCAAATTTTGACCTGTCTACTGTAAAAAAAAGTTCTGACGGATTCTGGCGCGATGAAAATAATATTGCCGTCAGAGTGAGCGCCAGCGATATTGAACGACATTCATACTGTCCGTTGTCGTGGGAATTAGCTAAAAGCGGCAACAGTGGCCGCGGCGAAGCTGTCGAAACCGGTAAGGTAAAACACGCAAAAATCCACCAACGGGTTTCCGAGTTTAAGTCAAAGCAGACTCAGTTTAAACGGCAAATGGTAATTTGGACATGGTGGTTTACCGTCATAATTGCGATCATAATCGATTCAGTGGCATTCATGATGATTGATGATGTTGTGCTGTATCCAAAGGACGTGTCGAAGTATTTGGCGATGTGGAGCCTAACTGTTCTAATGGCCGGTATCACGGCTATTTATGTTCCATGGCGGAGGTGGTTTAGCGTCGCTGAGAACCTCAAGCAAAAAAAAGCCAAATTCATTCAGGAAACTAAGCTTATGGAACCAGAATGGGAGCCAGAAGGCTTCGAAGGAGGTTGGTTTGAAGCCGGAAAATTGGAAATTAGTTTACTCTTCGGTGCCATTCTTTTGGGCATTCACTCAATCGCGCTTAATGGCGCTGAAAACCGTCAGCAAGCTGGATTTATCATGGTTATTCTTGCAATGTGCTGGACTCTTGCAGCATCATGGCAACTGCAGAGGGCATTGATTTCTGAAAATGAATCAGAACTAGCGCGTAAAGACATCGGACTAGAGGAAGGGACTGAAGTAGCTTATTCCGACGATGAAGATTCCGCCGGATTACTAATCGATAAGTCAACCGGTATTCGTGGCAGACCTGACCAAATTGTGGTAATTGACGGGGAGTTTATCCCAATCGAGCAAAAGACTGGTAGAATTCCCAAGCGACCTCATGATTCACATCGTCACCAGTTGTTAGCCTACATACATCTAGTCGAGATAAGCACAAAGCGTGAGACTCCATACGGAATATTACGCTATGGCAATGACAATATCCATCAGATAATGTGGGATGATACAACTAAGGCTGAACTGTTTGATGAAGTTCAAGAAATCCAACGACTAATGGTATTTGGCGGTGCGAAGCGTAATCATGATCGCATAGGTAAATGCCAGAACTGCTCGAGAAAGTATGCTTGTTCAGAATCCCTTGTCTAATTATCCATCACAAGGTGCCTCATTTGGATACTGTTGACAAATTCGATGAACCGTAATCACGATGATGAAATTGTCTTGAAAAGCCCCAAGAGTGTTCTCGCCCCAACCCCTCGCTTCAACATCTAACATCCAGTCACCGGTTTCAAATTCAGGATTGGGTTCAAAGGTTTCGACTGTAGGAGTTACGTCTTCGCAAACATCTTGCAGCCAGAACGATATCCCTGAGGGAGTAGTTACCTCCGCTCGAACGTATCTCAACTCACTGGTTAAGACCTCATCAATGCATGAGATTTGATCAGAACCGCTCATTGCCACCTTGAAATATATCTCAATCCTTTCAACTGTTTCATCAACGGGAAATGAGGTTTGATTTGAGTAGGGTTGGACTGTGATAGTAGTGAAGGTATGAGCCATGTCTACCTTATCAGGGTAGGAAACTTGGTAGACATCTGCACGTAGCCCTTCGATGGTTTCCCTAGCCTGTAGCAGTCCTAGACAGCCTGACAGGCTGGACAACATCAGCGTCATCAAAAGAAACACGACTAGGTTGTTTCTCCTCATAGTAGGGCGATAATCAACTTGGTTATCAAATAAGTGATTATTAGGGCGTGTATTTGAAGAGGAGAAATTTATGCGGTAATGTCCGGATGACGCACATGGTGGCCGAGCAATTGCGATGACGAACCCTATGAAAGCCGACGGACATCACTCAAATTCTGCCCCACAGACTGAGCATTGCTTTGCCATAACTGGGATTTCGGCGCCGCAGGCGCCACACTCTGCTGTTTTCTTGGATGCTTGCCGTCGCTTTGGTTTTTGTCTAGCAGGTTGGAGTTCATCCTCCTCCTGTATCTTGGCAACTGGCATCTCATCATCTTCAACTGTAAAGTCTGAACTAACCTCTTCAATTTCATTACCGGCTATCGAAGAATCTGCAAGACCCATTCCGACATGAACCTCGTCACCTGGCATAACCCCTTCCTCTCCCGTAATTTCATACAATCGCCCTCTAATTTCTGCATCACTAGCAGATAGTTCTGAGTCATCATCTTGATGAGCAATTAGGTCGCCCTTTGCGGCTAACATTTCATCGAGACCTACTGTATCATCAGACAATTGTTTCAGGGTCTTAAGCCGGGTAGTTACCTGACTCTCTAGCTCTTCAATCTCCTCTGGCGTCAATCCCTCGGTATCAAGTTCCTCATCATACATTTGCTCAATCTCAGCGATTTGGGCTTCTGCAGTAGCGATATTTTCATCCCAGTCATCCTCAAGCTGTTCCTCATCATAACCAAATTCCTTCACCGTCTCGGCAAAATTTTCGCTTCCCGAGACTATCATGTCATCATCTTCTTCAGGGAGCGCAATCTCTTGCGGGGTTATGACTTTCTTCTGACGCCTTTCACGCTGTTCAAAGAACGACGCAACATCTTGCTCTGCACCACAATATGGACAATTGTCCATTAGGTCTGGTACTGATTCACCACACTCGTGACACTCGTGGAATTGTTTTCTTGCCTTGGCTAAGTTGAACCCACAATGTGGACAGCGATTTTCATCGCCCTCAAGTTCACCATCACAGGCTGGGCAATAGTCAAAGATGTCTCGTTCAACTTCTTCTTCCCTTTGTCTTGTCAACCAAACTGCGGCGACAAAGATTGCAATTAATACTGCGATTGCGATGCCGATTAATGCAGCCGTGCCAATACCAGATTGTTCGCCCTCAGCATCGTTTGTTGTGGTTGAAACTGTAGATAGTTTGCGTGTATATGTGTTGGTAACAGCTGGGTCTGATGGCACCATTTGTATGGTTGTTGATGGAGCAGATGCAACAAAATTACACTCTAAGGAGACTTTTTGACCAATCGACGAAACGTTGACTGCAATGGTTTCAAGATTTGAATTTAAAGTTGCATCATTGCAAAAAATATCTAATTCACCAAGCTCTTGACTGGTAAGGTTGATGGCGAATGTGTACTCTTGACCTTCATTGAGTGGTAGAGAAACCGAATTTCGTTCAGCATCCAGTATTCGCAGACTTGAACCTGCCCAATTAAGCACTAAACCTGACTCTACCGTGATAGAGTTGGATGCAACATTATTCGTTAAGTCGCGATCAGTGCTGCCGACAGAAGGCACCCATTCTGCAATAAATTCTGCCGTGTGGGATCCTGCTGCAGTGTTGAGTTCGGCCGTCCAATAAAATGACTCACCAGCATCGAGTGAAATTATTGATGATGTCGCAGTAACTCCTTCAAAAGTATACTCCAAGTTACCAGCAACGTTCTCACCACCCAGATTTGTGATTGAAACCCCCCAGGTTACTTTTTCGCCGGCCTGAACGACGGATGAGGATGGGAGCGCAATTGAATCGACCAGCACATCTGGCGCCTGTAAAATTATGAACGCACTGCTGAGGCGATCGTTGTTAGTATTTTCTTGAACAAAAGCACCGTCGGTAAATGGATCTATGACAGCGGTTAGCTGGTAACTACCAGGATCAAGTGTGCCAACTAAGTCGTCATCAAACGATGCACTCCATGCTTGCTGTGATGTTGATTCACCTAGGATTGTCACGGTAAATGGCTGGGTAACTAGTAATCCTGAATCGTGATTTATCTCCAGCCACATGGTGACATCAGTAGTGCCGGGTTCACCACTTCGCCCAATCACTCCAATAACGGTCCAAGGTCCCTCTGATGATCCTGTATCTGGGGTTACCGTGAGGTCTCCAATGTGATACAAATCCATTCTCGGGTCAACCTGCAGACTTACTTCCACCGATTTACCTTGTTCGGACGCTTCGAGTACGTCGTCGTTGAAATCAGGCGTAACATAAATTGTGTACGCACCAGTTTGTGGTGCGGTAAAACTGGTATTGACCCAGGTTTCTTCGCTAGCGTTCAGAGACTTGGTTTCTAGGTATATGTTAGCGGCATTACCGGGTAGGTTTATTTCGAGTTGGGAGCTACCAGCTGGCTGCGAACCAGTGTTTTTCACAAGGCTAGCAAGCTGAATTGTATCTCCAGCATGAATCGGTGATGAGGGAGTCAATTGTGTTTGAATAACACGAATATTGGGTAATCCAGTAACCTCAAACTCAAGATAAAATGACACCTCATTGCCACTGTTGCGCGGGTATTCAAAGGTTATCCAAACCTTATCATCGGTTTCCAATAAGCCGTGCCATGAGGCATCGACAGTAACTGATGAGTCTCCTTGAATATCAATGACGTTTTCAACAAATTTATTTTCTGAGCTATATTGATTCTTATAAAATGCATAACCAACATTCAGAGCCTCTGTTTGCTGAGTATTAGTGAGAGTAAGGCGAAAAGTCACGGAATCACCGACATTTAATCCGGTTGAAGGAATCATCGCAACTTGACCCTCCGAGGCCTCGATGCCGCCGCTATCATAAGCAGCTACGCCCATAGGTGCTGCAAGCATACTTGCCATGACCGCAGCCAGTAACAGTGCTCGATAACCTGCCATCATTACTATGGACTATTGATGAAGCACTTGAACCCATCTCTAAAGTTAATCTAATACAATCGTATTGTGAGTTGACACTTCGCCACGGTAACAATTCGCAAATTAATCAATCTAATGGCTACTTAACAGGGGTAGCATTCAAGGCTTACGGCTATTGTGAACAATACATGCGAGCAGTTCACACCGCAGCCTTGATGTGTCTGCTGATGATAATTGCCAGCATTCCTTATGAGCACCAAAACAACGAGCAATTATCGGTTATCGGAGTCGTGGCCGAGTCCAATTCCGATATTGCGATAACCTTCACTAATGGACCTTCAGATAGTGAGAGTATAACTGGAGTATACACTTTGTCATTCGCCTTGTCTGGTAGTAATTCCGTTGCGTCGTTGAATATCGAGATTTCAAGTGATGGATCAACGTGGACAAATGTTGCATCATTATCCTCGTCTCCTTGGGTTACTTACCTGGACACTACCACATACACTAACGGCAGTTACGAGCTCAAAGCAACTGCTTATGATGCTACAGCAGGAGAAAATGTTGTTCAGCTATCGCCGTTGTTTAACATCGCTAATCAAATCCCTGTAATTACTCAATTTAACGTCAATAATATCGAATACGGGACTGGTACATCAGCGTCCGATCGTGCGTGGTTTTCAATCGCAGCTGATGGAGTGCTAGAGTTCACTTGGGGTGCGAGTGATGACGATTTACTACGGGCCAGTTTGAGCAATGCTCCAGGACCTGGAGCGCCAGCCAACGATGGACCTGGAAGTCTTAACTACGGTTGGGATTGGTCATCTGGAGCATTTTCTGAAGGTACATGGAACCCACGCTTAACCGTGTATGATAATTCAGGTCTTAGCGCATCTCAAACTATGTTCATTGGAATAGACCGGACTGGACCAACAATCGGTACCGTGTCAACCGGGACAACTACCGGCTGGACAACAACATCAACTGTAACATTAACTGGTTTGACTACCTCAGTTGACGATGGTCTTGGCAGTGGATTAGCATACACAGAAATGAGCCTCGATGGTAGTACTTGGACTCAAATCACTACTGACTCGCATTCTATTACCTTGGCTGATGGCAGCCACACTATTTCCCTTAGAGCAACAGATAATGTCGGTAATGTCGGGCCAACATCACAACTTGTAGTTCAAGTTGATACTGGTATGCCGTTAGCAGGTGAATGGAGTGTTGATGAATTAACCACCGCCTTAATTGGCGCAGTCAACCTAGAATATTCGGCCGCCGACCTAACCTCGGGAATTGATAATGCCAATTCATATATTGAATATGGATTTGACTCAAACGGTTTTGGTCAGACTCCGGACATCTCTGGCTCTTGGCAACCATCGATGGGAACTGGTCTAGACAGCACTGTTGCACAATCGAGTTGGGCAACAAAATCTCGCCAATATTTGATGTTACGAGCTACTGTTATCGACGTTGCTGGAAACAGTATGCAAACAGACCCAGTGTTCTTCCAAGTACTCCCAAGCATTGACTTTCAATGGAATCTAACCCAAACCAACGTCGATCGGCTAGTTGTCAAACCCGGTGATACCACTGGCAACATTACAGTAACAGGGTTACTAGAGGTGAATGAGAATTATGGTGGAACCGTAACTGTTCGATTAGAGGCTGCACCGGCTGATCGTAGTGCTGATGTTGCGTGGACAATTATTGAATCAAAGACACTTGATGCTGGTATGTTGACAGATCGATCAGAACTACTCACTTGGAACTACACTGTCCCCAACGCTGGTCAATACGATCTTAAGTTGGTAATAGACCCAACAAGCGTGATTGACGAATACAATGAAGGAAATAATAACAATTACATGGTCGTTACGGGTGCCTCAGTAAGCAGCATAATCAACGCACCCTCATTTACACCCTCAATAGGGGCTATTCTAGCCTGTGCACTGGTGATATCGTTCATCCAAAGGAATACAAGAGATTGAAAAGAAAGAACTGTCCCGAGCGACCATGCGACAGGGACTACCTCGTGTGCCAAAAGACAGGATTGCTGTCTTAATCGGCTCGAAAGGAACTACTGCAAAGTCTATTCGTGAAGCATGCGGATGCGAAGATTTGTTCATCAATTCTGAAACTGGTGACGTTGAGGTTCACTGGGGTGCAGCTGGAAGTTATGACCCCGTAAAAGCTATGAAATTACCCGATGTGATAAAGGCAATTGGACGCGGAATGTCACCTAAGGCTGCAATAAGACTGTTTGATGATCGACACTTCTTCGAAATGGTTGACCTGCGAGATTTCGTTGGTAAACGGTCAAACCGCCAGCGACAAATCCGTTCCAGAATCATTGGTAGCCAAGGTAAAGTCCGCAGGCTAATCGAAAATCTAACCGATACCGAGATTACAATCTACAAGTCAACGGTAGTAATTATCGGTGAGGAAGAGGGCTTGTTTGCTGCACGCCAAGCGGTTGAAATGCTGGCAGGTGGCTCGGAGCACGGCTCGGTGCTGGGCTATTTAGAAAAGGATCGACGTCGAGCAAAACTGTCTAATCGTGCTCTAGATACTATTGAAGTAAAACCGCAAGCACCGAACAGTGGTGGTTTTGAGAATTTAGTCCCAGGGTTGTCAGAAGTTAGCGATCGACGCTCAAGACGAATGCGCGCTAGTCAAGTAGACCCAAAGGACGAAGCTGCAGTAACTGAAATGATGGAACTTTCAGACGATGAGACTGTAGTATGGGAAGAAGAGTGACTCAATCTTGCTGGGTTAACTGACTCAAATCCATATTAAGAACCTCATACATTGCCTCAGCTAACTCAACATCAATACCATTCTTGTTAGCCCATTCAACCAGCCTAGTAACATCTCTAATCAAAAATTCTTGAGCCTTCGGGTGTGATTGAATAACCGCCTGACCCACATCGATTACAACAGGGCCGGTCGGGCTCCATAGGATATTGAATGGTGAAAAATCACCGTGTACAAGATTGGCTTTCTGCCACGCTACTGCTAAGAAATGTAACAATTCGTCGTACACTTCTTGAGGATTGTCGATTACAACCTCACGTAATTTAGGGTACGGAGAGGTTTCATCACCAAGATATTCCATCACTAGAACATTTTTGTTTAAGCCAAGTGGTTTTGGGACACACAAACCCCATTTCGCTAGTCTTGCAAGATTTCTTTGCTCCTTGCGAACCCAGATATCTACTAAATCACGATGACGGCGACGCAACCCGCCAAAGCGCTGATCACCCTCGATATATTGCATTAAATTCTTGAATACTGCATTAGAGGTATGAAAAATCTTGATTGCTACTGGTTTACCTTGAGGGTCTGTTCCGTGAAATACGTGCGCTTCCTTACCTCGAGCAACGGGAAAGTCCACCGTATCAATCACCTCATTCTTCATTAATTTGTAGAGCGACATCAGCGTCAGTCGGTCAAACACTTGATCGAAGACTCTCCGATCTACCCATTCAAATGGGCCTTTACCTAACGCGCCTTGTATTTTATTTTCAATATCGCGAAATATTGACTTGTATCGCTTTTCCTTCATCCAGTCATATTTTCCGCTTGAGGATTCTAGTGATCCAACAAAATCTCTTGCATCAATCTCATCTTGACCTAGTTGTTTGGCTCTACTACGCTTGGATTTTTTCCGTCGATTACGGTTCTTGTTGATAGCGAGTTCGTCCCAATCGTCTATCCGGTCCGTCAGTCAACCACCTCTGCGCTTGATTTAACCGAACAATGAATCGATGTCAATATCATCATCGCCGTCATCATCTTGGTCCGCCGAGTCTGGATATTCTTCAACGGGAACAAATTCCTCAGCAACCTCTTCGTCGGCATCCTGTGATGAATCAGCACTTTCTTCGTCTTCTGAGGCGGCGAACATGTCATCTACGTCTTCATCATCATCACTACCAAACATACTGTCATCGTCGTCAGCGTCGTCGCTACCGAACATATCGTCCACATCATCAGACTCTTCCTCTACTACGCCGAATATGTCGTCGTGATCGTCATCATCATCATGAGTTACGTTCATCCCGAATACGTCAACATCGTCAGGCAAAACGCCTTTTCTTGACAAGTACATAGACTGAGTTTTGGTATATCTATGTTTGACATCGGCTTTTGAATCTTGAAAATCCCACGGCCATACAATAATCAAGTCCCCTTCTCTAACCCACTGCCGGCGACGCATTTTACCGGGAATTCTAGCAAGCCTAGTCTCGCCATCTTCACACAAAACCGAGACTCTTCTGCCACCCAGAATTTGGTCTGCTAAGGCAAACATCTCGTTTATCCTCCTGTTTGGCATTTTGACACGAATCTTACCAGATGAACCGTCTTCCGGATTCTCCAGACGAGCCAGTTCTTCTTCGTCGACTTTCTCTTCGTGTCTTCTACCCATTGAGGCTCACTATTGCGCCCTACTAGACATCCCTTATTGAATTCACTACTGATAAGTTATTCAATTCCAGTCATAATTGAGGCTCTGAGCCGCAACTTCACAGATTTCGAGTAATTTATCACTTGCCACACCCATGAACAGGGTTGCCATAAGGCAGGCAAGTATCGCAAACCTAACCTGCCAGCCTGCAGGTAGTGGTCCTCTGCGACCCTCTTCAGCCTCATCAAAGAACATAACTACGCCAATTCTTAGGTAGTAGTACATCGAAATAGCCGAGTTAATCACCATAGCAAACGCTAGCCACCATACCCAGTGAACGTCTGATAATCCGAGGTCACCGCCAGCAATTATCTCCGCCCCAATCTGACCAACAGCAACCTTGACAATACCCATAATGACTAACAATTTTGATACAAAGCCAGCTAGCGGTGGTACACCGGCTAATGAAATCATGAAGATAAACATAGCAACCGCCAAGAACGGTTCACGCTTAGCTAAGCCACCAAGTGATGAGAGGCGGGAAGCGTCACCATCTGACTCGAGGATTGACAAAACTAGGAACGCACCTAACTTGAAAGCCACGAGTACGACCAAGTGGAATATCAAGGCTGTCAGGACGGCAACTGCAGATTCTCCTCCATCACCAGCCAGTGAATCATCCCAATTCCACGCGCCGATTGCCGTAATTGCAGCAAGCATGTATCCAGCGTGAGCGACAGATGAATAGGCAAGCATCCTCTTAGGGTTGGTGCTACCAAGCGCAGCAATGTTACCCCACGTCATGGTAACGAGTGATAAAACACCGAGTAGTGTTAGCCAAACTGTGCCATCTTCACTAGCCTCTGGTGAGGCAACAATTAGCAGCATCCTCAATAAACCAATGATCCCCATTGCCTTACTAGCAGTTGCTAAAATACCAGCCACTGGACTGCTTGCCCCAGCATATGCGTCTGGTGCAGCAAAATGGAATGGCGCAGCGCTGACCTTGAAGCCAAAGCCAACTAATACAAAGCCCATAGCAATCAGCGGTAGTGGGTCAGTACCGTCTATCATGAACTGACTTGCCAAAGCATCAAATTGCAGTGAACCAGCCCACAGGTAAAGCATCGATAACCCATAGAGGCCGACTCCGGAAGCAACAGAACCGACGATGAAGTATTTCATTCCGGCTTCGGTTCCAGCCTTGCTCTCTTTGTAGAAGGCTACCAACACATAGGTAGAAAATGATGCCAGTTCGAGACCGATAAACAAGACGAACAAGTCTTGTGCCAGAGCCACAACTGACATTCCTAAACCACAAGTAAGCATCAGAATGTAGAAATCTGCCTGGCGGCGATTGTTGTACAGGTCATCAGTTGACAATCTTGGTCCAACACCTCTAACCTCCAGTCGATTCATAGAAGCAAATGCTGCTAGGGTTAATGCGCCAAAGAAAATTAATTCAAAGACTCGACTAAATCCGTTTACCAACATTAGTTGTGTACCACTCTCAGTAACAATTGCGGTTCTTTCAACACCGTCTTGAAATGAGAGTATTGTTTGAACAAATGCAGCGCCCAAAGTAATTGTCGCAATCCATGCTGGAAGTTTTGGATTACTGGTTACTCTAAATCGATCGCCGCCAAGGAACCACATAAGTCTCGTTTGAGTACCCGGAATTCTAAATGTCCCTTTACCTAGGTTTGGAACGATAATCAATAGAATCAAACCGGCAAAGATGATCAATTCCGGACAAAGAGCGGCAACGAAACCTTCTGCGAAGGGTTCGACATTCTTCACGCCTGACATATCAAGCACCTCCTTTGCCAACAAAGACGATGAGCCCTTCGAACGCTTGCTTTGTCCAATCATCCATCATGTCTAGTCCAATCCACGGCATTATGCCAAACAAGATTGTGAAAAGTGCCATAATCAGCATGGCGAACTTTTCTGAATTCGCAATATCTGGAATTGGTTTACCAATCATATTCTCTGGTGGTTGACCAGCGTCTCCACCCTCGAAGATGGTTCTCTGCATTGACCACAAGTAGTAAGCTGCGGTTAAGGCAAGGACCAATGCAGGTCCTACCATCCACCATATGCTCCAGCCGTCTAACGATATCATGTGCCAAAGAGCAATTAGCATCATTATTTCCGCTACAAAACCAGCAAGTAGTGGTAGGCCTAATGAGGCCATCCATGCGAACATCATTGAGGTTGCTAACCACGGAGAATGACGTGCCATACCGCGCATTGCACCAATCTCCATACTGTGATAGTGGTGCTTGAAGGCACCACAAACCGCAAACAGCATTGGGCTAATGATACCGTGTGCAAACATCATGAAGAGAGCGGCTGCCCAACCCATTGGTTGCATTGTTGCAATACCGATTAGAATCACACCCATGTGGGAAACCGATGAGTATGCGACCATCTTCTTGAGGTTGGTCTGGCCTAGACACACTATTGCGCCCCATACAAGCGAAACCATACCGATAATCATCAGCGCTAATTGGAAGTGATACAGGGCATGTGGAAATAGACTGATAGGTAATCTAAACATACCGTAAGCACCCATCTTTAGCATGACGCCAGCTAGCAGCATTGAACCACCAGTTGGAGCTTGGACGTGAGCATCAGGAAGCCAAGTGTGGAATGGAACTGCTGGCAGCTTTACCAAGAAACCAATCATTAGCATAACAAACAGAATCTTTTGCATCTGAGCACCTAAGTACCAGTTATCTCCAAGATTACTAGCCTTGGCATTATCAATAAGTTCGGGGATAGAGAAACTCCTTCCAGTCATGGTTCCAGAGTAATTTAGGCTGTATGGGTCTTGCAGGAAGTAGAGGGTGATTAGACCAAGCAACATGATCACCGAAGCAGTGAAAGTGTAGATGAAGAACTTCTGTGCTGCATACCTTCTGTCCTTACCTCCCCACTTGAGGATTAGGAAGAACATTGGTATCAGTGTCAATTCCCAGAAAACATAGAACATGAATAAGTCAAGTGACACAAACACTCCAATCAGCGCACCACCCATCATCAGGAGGAGCGGGAAATATGTTGCACCCTGCTTCTCATTCCACGTTGCTATAATGGTAACAGGCAGTAGGAATGTAGTCAACCAAATCATCGGGAAAGACAAGGCATCTAGTCCAACAGCCCAATGGATTCCAAGGCTTTCGATCCATACGTAAGTGAATTGGAATTCGTAATCATTGAACGCGATGTTCATCCAAGTGACATCGCCGAAATACTGGAAGAACATCCCAGTAGTAATCGTAAGCATGACCAAGGAAAATATCAGACACGCCATCCTTACTGGGCCAACGAGTCTTGCCCGCATTCGTTCGTTGCCGTTGGAGACAAACGCCAACAACACCATGCTGGCAATTAATGGAAATGCGACCAAAGGAATGGAAATCCAATCAATCAATCATGCCACCCCCCACATCAGGAAAAATATCGCTAAGGCACCCACAGATACCATCAGAATGTAATCTCTTGCCGATCCTGTAGTCAACGACCGAACGACCTTGGAAATTGATTGGCTGCCTGATTCAATTTTCTTGATTACGCCATCCACTACATTCTTATCAGTTTCAGCAGACTTGTCAGAGAATCCAGCGACTAGTTTCAACATGGCCATATCATAATAATGATCGAAATATAAACGGTTTTCTAAGGCTCGAGAAAGACTTGAATCAGCAACCGATTTGTTATCGAAATTGAAACGATCGAAAACCCAGGCATTCAATCGGATGATAGGCATCATCCACGGCTTTACTTTCTCCCCCTCTGCGAGATTGCCTCCGTAGAGAGAAAGTGCAAGTCCCGGCCCTATGATAGCACCGAAAGTGATGGCTATGTAGGTCAGAATGAAGAAGAAAGTATTGCTGTTAGCAAATGCGTGTTTGATTTCGTACACTATGCCACTTGTCAGGCTCTTCTCAGACATTAAGCCATATTCAGCATCGGGGGCCCAGTGGGTAAAGCCCATTCCGGCAAACAGTATCGCCGAGAGCGAAACAAAAGTCAGTATGAATAAGGGGATTTTGATCCAGGTATTAGTTGGACCGACATGGGCCGCAACTTCGGTCTTTGGTTTACCAGCGAACGTCTTTAACCACATTCTTGACATATAGAATCCAGTCATACCGGCACCAATTAGGACACACATTGCAGGTAGGTAGAATCGTGGATCATCGAGTGCTACTCGCCAGGCGTTGGCGATGATACCTTCTTTGGACCAAAAACCGCCGATAAACGGTAATCCCATTATCGAAGCAGATCCAACTAACATTGCTGTTGCGGTTAGCGGCATCTTCGAGGCTAAACCGCCCATATTCTCCATCGACTGTGCATCGAAGTCGTCGTCATGATGACCGTCAGATTCGTGATTATCTCCGTGATGTCCACCGTCATGATCGTCGTGGTGATGTAGATGGTGGTGGGCATGATGTACTTCGTGGATTACTGAGCCACTAGCCATAAACAGCATACCTTTCGCCATTGCGTGATTGAATAAATGGAACAAAGCAGCACCGAAGGCGATAATCACAATGTAGTGGTCACCATCATCGGTCTTCCAATCAAGCGTATTAGCGAGATACATGGCACATCCAAGTCCGGTGAAGATGTACGCTAACTGACTCATCGTCGAATATGCCAATACCTTCTTCAAATCGTGTTGAACAAACGCAATTGCTGCGGCCATAACTGCCGTCAGGCCGCCAATTAGCGCGATGATGAAGGCGAGATCGACCAAATCATCCTGCAGGTACGGTGAGCCGAAGAACGGAAACATCCTAGCCACAAGGTATAGTCCAGCGTTAACCATAGTTGCTGCGTGGATGAGGGCAGAAACCGGCGTTGGACCCTCCATAGCATCAGGCAGCCAAACGTGGAGGGGAAATTGAGCTGATTTACCGACTGCACCAATAAACATCATTCCGAGAGCCCATTGAAGGGTTCCCGATGATTCTGCAGCCACCGCTTTGATGTTTTCCTCGTCGAATACCACTGCATAATCTAACGAACCAAACAAATCCCACATCATCACTAGACCAATCATTAGGAACACGTCACCTACACGGGTGGTCAAGAACGCTTTCTTAGCGGCATAAGCTGCGCTTGGCTTTTCGTAATAAAATCCAATTAGTAAATATGAGCATAGACCCATTATCTCCCAGAAAATGAATAACCAAAGGAATGAATCTGCTAGGACCATACCCAGCATACCAGAACAAAACAGAACGAACTCAGCATAGAAACGGTGATTGCGATTATCATTGATTGGGTCAGTATTCATGTAACCAATACTGAAGATGTTGATTAGTAAACACAAAAATGACGCAACAAATAGCAACATTACCGTTATGTGATCAACATACAAACCGAAACCAATACTGTGTTCTGCCAACCCAGCACTGCTGTACGTGTGAGTATTTAGCCAAAGGAAATCAATGGTGTCATTATCGATTAGGAAACTACCCAAGTGGTCCTTTATCAGCAGTAGCGATATTATTAGGCTCGCAGCCATGAAGACCAGTGCAATTAACCCACCTTCCTTCATTTTGTCCTTCCAGAACGGATTGCGATTAAACACCCGACCAAGAAATAAAATGATGGGGAAAGCAAGCATAGGTAAGAGAATTATCAAGGGCGCGAATTCCATCACTCCGCTGTCAACATAGGTTGCATTACTGGTTCCTGCCACAATCTCACCTCAATTCCTCAGGACGTCTACATCGTCCAGTGATATCGTCTCGTGCTTGCCATACATGGCAAGGAAAATTGCTAATCCTATTGCAACTTCACTCGCCGCAATTGCAATAGCAAAGATTGTGTAAACCCAACCTGTTGGATCTCCATGATGTACCGCAGCGGCGGCGAATTGCATGTTTGCAGCATTGAGCATTAGCTCAATACACATCAACACAATGATAGCATTCTTTCTAGTGAACGCCCCGCCTAAACCAATGATAAACAGAATAGCTGAGAGGGCAGAAACCCAGGCTGGATCTATCACTCTTCTTCACCTCCAAATTCCCACAGAAGGTTTTCTCGTCTTTCGTCGCGTATCAAGTAAGCTGCACCAATCATCGACGCAGCCATCAAGACCCCGACAAATAACAGTGGTAGTGCCCAATCATTGAGTAATGAGTCAGCAAGGCCATTAGTCGTTGGTTGGTCGTCACTAGAATCAGCCCATACTTCATCAGCGCTAAGCACCGATATCAGGATCATTGCTAGCGCAAGTAGGCCAATGCGTGTTACGAGGGAAACGAACTTCATTCAAAGTCCTCCTCGAGAATTTGTCGCCTGGTTAACATAATCCCAAATAAGACAACTAGACCAACGCTAGCAAGATAAACTAGGATTTGAATCGCGGCGAGAAATTCCGCCCCGAGTAGAATAAAGATACCAGATACTGCCATGAAACAGAAAATGAGTGAAAGCATCGAGTGGGCAACTCGCTGGGCTAGAATTAGCCCCAGTGCTCCTCCGATGGTTATTGTGGCAAATAAGAAAAATACTCCTGCTTCGACAATACCTGCAATATCCATCTCAGGCACCGTCCTCTGCAGCGGCTTTCGCCTTTGCTGCTTTCCTAGCGCGCTTATCTCTTTCTTTGTTGGCTCGTTTTGCCAATTCTGCATCGACCGCTTCTTGGTGGACGGAGGGTAAAACTCTAGTTCTGCTGGCATCAAACCACAGGTCTTGACGGGTAAAGCCGGACATTCCATCATATTCGTTGGTCATGAAAAATGAGGTAAAGCCGCATGCTTCCATGCACAAGCCGCAGAACATACAGCGTCCTAGGTCGATTCTTCCCGAAACGATTTGATCATCTGCGACCAGTAATTCTGACTGTGCGATATCTTGCTCCATTCCAGAGTCATTCCATCTGACCGTTGCTGTGCCGCCGGACAAATCTAACACCTCGGCGAAGCGCCACTGGTCTGGGGTGTCTGCGTGGGCAGTGACGTGATTAAAGTCGTCTAGACTCTCTGCTACCTCTGGGACCAGTTGAGCGGCATAGCCCCCAACTTCTAGTTCTGCACCGAGCCCGCCGTGTTCACCATCAGCACCGTCTAGGACATCTACGCGTAGTTCGGTAGTCATGTGGAGACAATCGTTAGGACAAGCAGTCACACACAATTTACATGCAGTACAGGTCTCCCAAATAACGCCAATTCTACCATTGTAGTTGCCGGGTACAAACAACCAAGGCTCCATATCTTCCAATCTTTCATACGGATACTGTACGGTTTGCGGCTTCCATAGCGTCGGAAACAAGTCGGAAGTGACGCGGTCTGGGGCAAATTCTTGTTGGCTAATGTCATTAAACTGGCTATTCTTACCTGCTCTAGCCTTTGATCCATCATCAAGGAATTCCGGGTGGGAAGTATTATGATAGCCCATACCTAAACGCTTGCCGAACAGTTTACCGAATATGGGAAATGTCCTCAAGGCAGTGATTAAGGTAATCTTGAACGGATACCAAAATAGATTTCTAAAATTCGGCTTTGCATGGGGGTGCATTGGCATA
>MDTC01207160.1_pt1 | contig 16837 bp, 9 predicted proteins | sample 811181 | NCBI WGS metagenome assembly MDTC01 (sample SAMN05326644, study PRJNA326480) | marine metagenome | isolation source: seawater | place: Pacific Ocean: North | collected 2011 | reverse complement strand
CCGAACCTTGAAATGCTTCTTTCTCAGACGCATCAAAATCCGCTTGGAGAATGATCTTAAAATTATCACTCCCACCAGCGGTGATCATCTCATTAATGTCCTCCAAAAGATTTAGAGTTAAATTACTATCACCATGTCCGTAAATCAGGACTGTCCAAGTGGTGTTACTATCTGGCGCAGGAGGTGAACCAATTACTATATTTTTTCTACCGCTCTCATTTCTTAGGTTATCTTGCCATGCCAGTTGATATGATCCTGGAGGAATTGGTCTTTTGAGTCCGTACTCAATAGTGTATTTTGAATCAACATTGCCTTTGTAATCTTGAGTCCATATGAAAGTGTTATCTTTGATCAAACCAACCCAAAGATCATTGTTGGTGCCACTAGTCTTGAAACCTGAATATTCGGCAAAAAAAGGTTCGAATTGTGTAAAGTTTAAAGTATTACCTTGTCCGTTACCTGCACCAACTTTAATAACTGGAGGCTCTGCGTAAGAACAAGTAATTCCTAAAAAGATTAATAATAAGGTAGAAAAACAATATTTTTTAACGTTCATTGATTTTAATATTAATCTAGATTTTCCATTTTTATAGCTAGTTTTTAATCGATAAATATGCCCCAAGACAGCATTGATTATCGTCATGAATAGGTTAACTTGCTGACCCTCAATAAAATTCAAAGAACCTCAAATCATGAAACTCTTTTTACATTCACTTCTAGGGCTAGCCCTTATCATCAATCTTTCTGCACAAGCAGACAAAACCAAATTAGAAAGCAGCAAAGATGCCAATGAGCACAAAGACATGAAAATTGTCAGCTATCTAATTGGTGCAGACATTGGAACAAACATGAAAACTGCCGAACTCGGTATTGAGGTCGAACAATTCATCGAAGGGTTCAAGGCTGCCGTAGCCGGTAAAAAAATCAATTACTCTGATGAAGACAAACAGAGAATTTTGGGTGCTTTCAGTGCTGAGAGGCAGGCCATCTCGCGTAAGAAATCTCAAATGGAGGCATTCGGATTAGATACCATGGAAGCCTGGGATAAGCTTGCTGCAAAAAACAAAGCGGATGGAGAAAAGTTTTTGGCAGATAACGGTAAGAAGAAAGGGGTCAAAACATTACCCAGCGGACTTCAATACCAAATCATCAAAGCGGCTGATGGTGCAATCCCAAAGTCCACTGATAGAATCAAAGCAAGATACAAAGGGACTCTTATTGACGGTACGGTATTTGATGAAACTAAAGGCTCTACTCCTAGACAGTTCAGTGTTCGTGGAGTCATCAAAGGTTGGACGGAAGCCCTACAAATTATGCCTGTCGGCTCAAAGTGGAAACTTTTTATTCCATCAGATCTTGCATATGGTGATCTCGGCAGACGTCCTCCTATCGGACCTAACTCAACACTTATCTTTGAAATGGAATTAGTTGAAATTACACCGACTCCTTCTCGAATCCCTAGCGTTAGACCAGGCACAAAAGTAACCCCATCATCCACTGGGGCAAAGCCAAGAAAGCCGATCACTGCAACAACGCCTCCGGTTGCTGTTGAATTTCCAAAGGAAAAGGGTGGTAAAATTAAAGTCACTCCAGTTGACCCCAAAACCGGCAAAGCAACCGGTGAGACCAAACTTATAGATCCTAAAAAAAAGGAATCTAAAAAATAGGCTCGCAAGTCATTGCTGATCTTATTGGTTCAAAAACCCTAAATTAATATTCAATTTCGTTAAATCTGTAAGGGTTTAATTAGTGTCTAATCATTGTTATTATGGAAGAAAACCAGAATCACGTTGGAATTATCGGCCTTGGAATTATAGGAAGCAGGATATCTGATACATTGAAACAAAAGGGTTGGGAAGTCTCCACATGGAATAGAACCAAAGGCAAAGACCCAAATAGTCTCAGCTCTCCAGCCGAGGTGGTAAAAGGATCGAAATATGTACAAATCTTTGTCAGAGATGGAAATGCTCTCCATGAAGTCATTGACAACTTTAAGTCTAAATTAACACCGGATCATGTCATTATCAATCATGCGACTATTTCTTTAGAGGAGACAAAATTAGCCTATGAAATCATAGCATCACAAGGGGCCTCGTTCCTAGATTGCCCATTTACTGGTAGTCGCGATGCGGCCGCAGGTGGAAAGCTTAATTATTATGTCGGTGGCGATGAAAAAATTCTCCATCGAGTTAGTCCACTTCTTAAAGATAGCTCCAACAGCATTACGCATCTTGGTCAAATAGGCACGGCAACGGTATTTAAGATTGCCACGAACATGATCTCAGCCACAACGGTAGCAATACTTGCTGAGTCTTTGGCTGTATGCGAGGCGGGTGAAGTTAAGTTAGAAAAAATGTTGGAGGCTATGAGCGTGAATGCTTGTTCCTCTGGTCTCACAAACATGAAGCTACCAACTATGCTGAAGGGTAATTACGAGCCTCATTTCTCTCTGAAGAATATGCTCAAGGATGCAGAGTTTGGTCTTTCTATGGCCGATACTAAAGGAATACAACTTCCAGTACTCAAGGCAGCAGCTCAAAGTATGCAATCCCAGATGAAAAATAATCGTGATGATGAGGATTATTCAGTAGTCTACCGAAACTTCACTGATTAAAGTAATTCATTTTCATGAAGTCAGTTGATCTATCTAAGCGCGCTAAATTTCGTGTAACCGGCGAGGATAGAGTTAGATATCTTAATGGCCAGGTGAGTAATGATGTACGTAAAGTTTCGAGCAAGGAGACGATTTCAGCTTGTGTAACTACAGCCAAAGGAAAACTGGAAGGGCTCATCTGGATCAGTGAGGACACGAGTAGTGACTCACTTTTAATTGATGGTGATCCAGAGCTAAGAGAACCACTTTTAATGCGATTATCTAAGTATATCATTTCGGATGATGTTGAAATTCTTGATATCACTGATGATTATCAATTAATTCATGAACTTGATGTTGAGGGCGAAGATAACGCAAAATCGAATCGTTTTTGTAATATTGGTAAAGACCACTGGATCAAGGGAGGGGATTTGGTTGATGGTTCGAATTGGATGAGTGATGAAAGCTTAGAAGAATATCGAATAAAACAAGGTGTTCCTAAATGGGGTTGTGAGCTCAATTCTAACACTCTTCCCCAAGAAGCCTTACTTGAGCGAACGAGCATTGATTTCCACAAGGGTTGTTATGTTGGACAAGAAATTATTTCTAGAATCAAGAGTGTAGGTCGTGTTAATCGATTGTTAGTAGGACTAACATTTTCTGGAGAATCGTTACCCGAACCTGGTTGGGAATTACTTGATAATGAAGATAATAAAATTGGTGAGGTGACCAGTGTTTGTTCCAATGATAATGAAATAATTGGTTTGGGGTATGTAAAAACTGGTAAAAATCCCTTTAAAACTAACAATACTAAAAAAGATCTTCACAACGAAGTCATTCTAAGAAATACTCCTTTTACTGATTAGATTAATCACTAAAAGGATTATGAAAAACATTTCTCTTCAACTTCTTATTCTCCTTGGACCATTATTTCTAAATGTCGCACAAGGCGAGGGTTTCATTTACGACATCATTAAACCCGGACAACGAGAATTCATTCAAGACTTAGCCGGTTTAATTGATAACGGTCATAAACAAGAAATTAAAGAAGCTGCAGATGAAATACTAACAAAGACAGGCAACCCTATTATCGTGGTAACAATCAAAAAAATGCGTGACCATGTAGAAAAGCCTATAAGGGTCGAAACCTTCGCCCATTTTCTATTTGATCAGTGGGAGATTGGATCTGTTGAAATTGATGGTTTTGATCCAAATACTCTTAATAAAGGCATCCTCTTACTTGTTTCTAAGGACGACCGAAAAGCAAGAATACAGCTCGGAGCTGGATGGGGAAGGGATGCAGATGATGTTTGTAAACAAATAATGGACCGAGTCATTATACCAAAATTTAAACAGGGAAATTTTTCATTAGGTATTAAACATGGTTTTGAAAGCCTTGCCGATATGCTAACTAAAGGAGCAAACATTGAGATTGGAGGCAGTCACGGAGGAGGCGAATATCAACATATTGGAGAAAAGGAGCCAAACTATTTGCTTTATATAGGCGTCGTTGTACTCGGAATATTCAGTGCCATTTCCATAGTGAAAAGCGGCCAGAGCGGTTGGGCCTGGATGCTTTGGGCGGGTATTTTTGGTATAATATTTTTTATTTTAAAAACCTTTGGTAATTCCGGTGGTGGTGGTGGTGGATATTCAGGCGGAGGAGGATATTCGGGAGGCTCTTTTGGAGGTGGTGGATATTCAGGCGGAGGAGGAGCATCGGGTAGTTGGTAAATTAAATTATAAAGGCATTTAATTTCATGAAAAAATCGAGTCAATATTTCACTGAGGTAGAAAGAAAGAATATTTCCAAAGCTGTACAGGAGGCTGAATTAAAAACCTCTGCAGAGATCATTCCTGTAGCCGTCACTAGTTCAGGCCGATACGACCGTGCAGAAGATATTATAGGGCTGCTTATTGGAATTGTAGTCATGGTGAACGTTTTCGCCTTCATGCCAGAATATGATAGAGGGGGAGTTGCTTCTTGGAGTGATAATTTTTTTCAACAAATTCCATTCACACTTTATCTAATCGCATCACTCATTGCAGGCTTTATGGTTGGAGTGATCGTTTCTAATCGATTGGCATGGTTAAAAAAATTATTTACTCCACAGATTGAAATGCGTGATGAGGTTATTAGTAATGCTTCAAAAATGTTTTACGATCAGCGAGTTCATCACACGTCATCAGAATCCGGGCTTTTAATTTTTATTTCTTTTTTTGAAAAGAGAGCTGTCATTCTTGGGGATGAAAAAATCGAGAAAGATTTAGGCATTGATACCATAGAAACACTTTGTCAAAAATTGACTGCTTCGCTAAAGGAAAAGAAAAGCCCAGCAGATTCTATGATTAAAATTATTGAAGAAGCGGGTTCACTTTTAGCGGATAGTTTTCCTAGGAATGGCTCGGATGAGAATGAATTAGGTGATGCTCTTGTCTGTATTGACTAAAATAACTCAGCAAAGCATCAAAGATCATGTGGTGTAAAAAAATCAATGAGTTTTCCCACTCCTTGATCTATCTCCCCCCAATAATCTATATCAAGATCTATGCTTGCCACAGAACATGTTATGAACTGGTCAATAACATCATCATTCACAAGATAATGTGAAAGTTCATGAGAACCCGGGTTATGAGATACTATCATTAAATGTTCAATTGATAAGGTTTCATCAATTCTTCTAATAACCTTCTCATAGTCTTTTATGCATGCTAAGTAGAGCTCTTTATCATAAAAAATTTCAGATGGCTCGATGCCTATTTCCCGACCAATCAACTGAGCTGTTGTCGCCGCACGGACTGCTGTGCTTGAAAATATTTTATTAGGAACGATACCTCTTCGCAATATTTCAGCACCTATTTTCGGAGCAGCATCTAGGCCACGCTTATTTAGAGGCCTGTCGTGATCAATATGTTTAGTGTTCCAAGATGATTTTGCATGTCTAACAATTGTTAATGTCTTCATGATCCCAAATCATTTTTATCATTTGAATGGAAACTCCTGATCATAAAGCTTCATAAACTTATTTATGTCATTTTCCATCAGATACATTTTTCCACGAATTTCTTTTTGTTCTCCAGGCTCTAATCCTCCAATTCTAAAATCACTATGAATACACCGGATAACGCCTTGAAATAATTCCTGACAAGGATCCCAAACACTTGCTAATAACCATTTTTTATCCTTAGAAATACAGCCTATAATATTTTTATAAGGTGTCGTCGGGTGCAGTGGGCGAGGATTCACATCATTACCATTGATATTGATAGGTCTCCATACCTGACCTGGTGTGTATCTCGCTTTAAGGGCCCAATCCTTTGTTGGTAAAAAATCTGGGATGTCATCTTTGTCCTGAAAAACAAAACAGTTTTTAATGTAGGCATACTTATCATCAGTTTGACTAGCACCGTGCCCTGTAAATTCTCCTACTCTAATGCAAGGTTGAGCCCAATGAGCTTGTGATGTTTTTTTTGTTGGGTTCCTAGCAATAAGATTAAATCGAACACCATTAATATCTGTTCGAATTAGGTGATCAACGATGACACCGTCCTTGAGAAGACATCTTAATTTTATTTCCGTGCCGTCATGATTTGAATGCAACATTTTAGTTTCATGACCAATAACTGTTTTATCCCAAACCCTATCTGTTGAACCTGGTCGACAATACGCTTCCAAGTACCACGTTTCAATTTTACCTCCAGGGATATTAGGATGAAAAACACTAAGAATATCATCTTTCCATCCAATTGTAATTTTGGAATTTAAGGGCTCATTAGCCTTTATGATCGGTTTAGAAAAGCTTATAAAAAAAACGAAGATGTATAGGACTCTTTTCATTTGAAAGGGAAATGCATTAGTGCCTAACAGTGATATCAAAAAATTACTGCCAGCTCAAAACAATAAAGACGATATATACCAGTAATGAAAGGTTAGTCGATTTATTGAACTAATTTTATCCGATAAAAAATACTATTTGAACTATCGATATTTGCATCAGAGAAAGTCGTCTCATTGCCTTCTGGCGCAGTAACATTTCCTAGTTGGATCCAATTTTTAAGATCTAAACTTTTCTCAACGGCATATTTTTTACCAGTAACACTAGACCAAGTTATGGAAACCTTATCAGCCTCTGGGCCTGTAATAGCTTCTATTTGTAATCTGGAATTGAAATCTAAAGGATCTGTTCCCATAGCGACTTCATCACCATCATTAAATCCATCATCATCTGTATCCGAATCGTTTGGATCTGTGCCAATCGCTAATTCTTCAGATGAATTTAAACCGTCCCCGTCATTGTCAACGTCAACCGTTGGCTCTCTTCCAAAATTTAATGCTTCAGAGTTATATTTTCTTTCGATACTAGTTTGATTCAATGCGCGATCATAAACTTTTATAACAGCCATTGATAACGATGCTGAAACCGAATTATTCCGTGTTCCATTCCCTTCATTCTGAGCACCAATTACCGTGGGCAGCAATCGATCAGACGTGTCTTTCGAGTAAACACTCAACGGACCATGGTTAATTGATTCAACTTCTTCAGAATTAAGATAGAGTCTAGACGTTCCTGCTGAGTCATAGCTATAGGCAATGTGCGTCCATTGTCCCTCCTCCTCAGTATTATTCCATCCCGCAGAATAAGCACCACCCCAGTGTTCAACCCCACCGTAGATATTTTGACTTCCATGATTCAAGGAAACAAGTCCACCCAAGGTTCCAGACTGCCTACCCCAAGATATGACTGATTCCTGAGAACCAACCTCTGGATTAAATATCCAAGCTTCAATAGAATGCGGGTTATTTCCTAGAATTGATTCTGGTGCAGCAGGACCGACTAGCCAGTCTCTCTCACCATTAAATGAGATGGCTCTTACACCATTGACCTCTTCAACAACGGGTGGCTCTAACTCAGGGCTGAAACTTCCACCAGCCAGACCAGAATTTTGCCACGATGTTAATGGTCCTAGATTAATTGAACGCGAATCCAAATAGAATTGTAGACCATCGGCAATAATTAGATTAACAGGAATTGTGTTCGGTGAACCTATCGCATTTCCTGCGCTAATTGTAATATTTCCATTATAGTTACCATTAGGTAGATCAGATGTAGAAAAGGTCAGTATGTGCCTTTGAAGATCTGTAGGTCCAGAGGAAGAGCCCTGGTTCGGAGTAATACTTATCCATGATACGTCTGACGATAAATTATAATTCATCGACACCTCAGAAACTTTATTGCTGATTTCAAAAAAGAAATCCTCAGCGTTTTGACCTTCTCTTGTGGCAATTGTAATTTCATTTTGGCTCACATTTAATTCCGGTTTAATGACCTCAAGCCTTACAGGAATTTCAAAAGGAGAATTATCTGCCGTATCGCTTAAGATCTTTATGACGCTCTCATAGATTCCTGAATCTAAATTACTCGAATTAAATGATACCGTGTGGTCATTAACGTCAGTGAGTCCCGTGGAAGAACCCGAATTTGGTTCAATGTCAATCCAAGACGAACCCTCGATTTCAACGGTATATTCTAAATTTTCAATACCAAAATTGGCTATCTTGAATTTCACCTCTGGAGCATTTACTCCGATTTGAACTTTCTTTGTAATAGTGCTGACAGTGGAATCAATTCTAGAATCGGTTGGCGGTAAAATGCTAACGCCCGGAGTTCCTCCTTGATTTTCAGAAATTTCCCAATTCTTGGGTTCGTTTCCAAACTCATTAACAAATATTCTTTCTATAGAAAATCCTGAATCTAATTGGGGTGATGGCCATGTTTCTGAAGCCAAATACCTGACGGCATCTATGGTAATATATTTAGGTTCAAGTTCTCTTAGTTCAGGCATTTGCACGCGAATGTTTTCTCCATTGGATTGAAGAGTGCCTTCGTAAGGTCCATAGACTGGTATGTTATCCGGGATAGAGTTATTAACCCGAAATAGGATAGGGTCTCCACTTACTATCAGAGCAACCCCGCCCTGAGGTAATGATTGATTAGGAGGAAACTGAAAAGATAATCCTCCAACTTTCCATACACTTTCCGGATTCGAAGGATCAAATAAATCAACCGTTCTACTGCTGATGTTCTGAATTTCAACCCAGCTCATTTCTCCGGAGCGATTCTCATACATAATCTCCGTAATGACGATAGGGCCGACTAGAGGGGCATTATTTTCAGAACCAAGAGACGTTTTATCCAAAGAGGTAAAGTATTCTGTACCCTCTGAGTTATAGTATTGCCCGAAAGAGATGCCGTTTCTCGAGGGCCCAAATTTTCTCTCAGCCGCATAATAAAGCGGTCTGCCGTTTGTTGCCTCAATGAGGTATATTTGATCCCCACTTGAACTAATAGCGAATTCGGTGTCTTGGGGTTCTACTGCATCAGGGTTCCATATCCCATTAGGATTGAATTGAGATTCATCAAAAGTAATAAATCCTTGTGCAGGAATAATGGTACCTTGAGGTATTTGATACTTCTTCCAATTGGAATCCGAATCTGAAATGTACCATCCAGAAATATCAATATCTGAATCAGAATTATTTTTTATTTCTATAGTGTCTACTAAAGGAAGATCGGTATGACTTAAAATTTCGGTAATTACTAATGAATTTTCATTATCCTTGTTCTCTTTTCCGGGCAAACCACCATACTCATAACTCGCTCTCCAATTATTCTCATCACCGTAATCGCCCTTAGCATCAACAACGACTAAACTACTACCCCCTCCATCAGCGCGTTCTGGCCACCCACCAGCATTGTCATAATCAAACCTCAAGATAACGTTGTTGTCAGGGTCTCTAAGAACAACCTCCTCACCTCCATTTGAAAGCGCTCCTCCAGCCCAACCTGAAACAACAACTACGTCATCACCATATACAGCTCGAAATGCCTCACGATCATTAGTAACAACAACTCGTTGACCAGGGCTCATAATAAATTCTGGTAGAATAAGTTGGTTGAATGGAGCTCCTTGATCAAACTTAACCCCTGCAAGATTGATAGGCACATCACCTATGTTTGTGAGTTCAATGTATTCAACCCCAGTTTTATCAGGAGCATTATACATAATTTCAGTTATTCGAAGTGAATCGAGATAATCATTTGAAAGTGCTGGATCAACCAATAGAACGTAATCAAATTCAAATTTAGCGTTCGTAGTTGAATTATCAGAAGCTGCAAAAATACCACCTTTCAAAGCCTTAGTATTAACAGACAAATTACGAGAATATGCTTGAATCCATTCACCGGGTTCACCCTGATACTCAAAAACTAATTGTCGATCCGTTCTACGGATACGTATCTTTGAGTTCCCCTGATCCCATGATTTTGAATTTAATTGACTGTAATTTCCTCCTGAAGACCTTTTGACTCTGAGAAAATCTCCATCCTCCATTGCAAAAACATATCGTCTTGTCTGCAAGCCCTCCTGAACTTCTACAATCAGGCCACTGATAAAATCACCTTGTTGTAAAGTATCAAGACTCAAATCTGTATGTAATGACCAGTCGGTGGATTCGGGCAATGCTCTCCAAATAATTGGATGACTCGGATTTGTCATCGTCAATCTTTTTGGAGTACCAGAAGGCATGCTTAAAACAAGCTTTCCTGGTTTATCACTAAGTGAGTACCATGAGAGCGTAGAACTAGCGCCAGCAGGTTCAATATTTAAAGTCTCCCAATAATTTTGAAGAAGAGGATCATTAAAACTACTCCATCCTGAGTCAGCATAAACTGCTGCCTCTCTGGTAATTCTTGTGGTTCTACCATTGCCATCACTAGCCCTGAGCGTGAAATTATATAGGCCTGGAGATCCAAAACTGGCATTGACTGTCGACGCAATTAGACCCGATACCGAATTACCAGTAGTGGGCGATATCTCCCATTCGTAAGATAGCGGATTACCCTCAGGGTCATAACTAGAGGAGGCATCAATACTAATCCCTTTGGTCAAATCAACATTGTATGAGGACGGGTCCGAATCAAGTAATACGACGGGAGCAGCATTACTGGTCTTGTTCACTCTAAAAGTTTCAGTGCCAACAACTTTTCCACTGGCATCAACAGCTTGGACCTTTAATTGATTAGTACCCTGACGAAGTCTAATACCACTAAGATCCCATCTCGTCTGATTGGTAAAGTTGTACTCCGCTTGAGGTTGACCCTCTACTTGAATCTTGAAGGACTCCCAACCACTGGTACCCGATAGAGATATCGTATCAGCACTTGTTGAAGTAGAACTCCCATTACCCGTTGTCACATTAAAAGACGCATTAAGTGCTGAACCTATCTCATTTCTGGCACGGCTGACTCGTCTATTATGCCAGTTAGTGTAAGTGCTTTCATTGCTGCTGTAAGAATTCGATGCCTCTTCCTCCAAATCAAACCAGGTCTGCATTCTTGGTCCTGTTGCAGCATAATCGTTGATCATTTTACCGAGGTAGTAATTAACTCGCTGGCGAACATAAGGTTTATCAAAATAATTTCTAACTCCTGATAGATTCCCAAAAAAAGCAGCATTGGAGTCTCCAAACGTCAGGTCAGAGTCCCACTGAATTAGCATCCATTTACCATCATTGTATCGGCGTAAAAAATATCCATTTTTACCTCGGTTTCTGGTCAATGTATCCCAATCATCGACCCACCCTCGGACAACTGCATTCGCAGCCATCATATCAATGTCGGACATTCTCTCAATTTCTTCTCTAGTGAAAGAATTCGTACCCACTTTATTGACCCAGGTAGTAAACGCTGAATAATCATATTCACTTTCTCGAGATCTTTTAATCCATTCTGCATGGTATCGCTCGGGTTCGTGAGTGCCTTTCCATGACCAGTCTGCATTACGATTCTGACGACCCCAGCCATCATCAAACCACCATTCATCATCAATTCGATAGAGTTCTCCTTTTTGACCATCTTCCCAATTTCTTTTTAGGAAATCATTCGCGTTAGGCTCTAGATCTTCCCTCAGACTTGCCGAGCCTCCATTAATAATTGTTCTTACAAATTCATGCTCATTAGCTGGATGACCAAAAAGATAGAGCCAGTGCCTTATAATACGACCATGATAAGCTCTCCCTCCGCCAGCATCTGAATCAATGGATCTTTTAGAATATCCTCTAAAACGTTTGTCTCCTGGTGGCTTCCATTTGGCCTTAGATAGACCATTGCCATCATCCCTTGTCCAAGGACTTCCACTTTTTCTGAGTTCACAATTGTATATGATGTGCCTCTCATTAGATATGAATGTTGCATTGAAATACTGATTTGAAAGCCTAGGGAAATCATAGTCTCGGGATGACCCTCCGCCAGTATTAGCATTTAATGAATTACGATCGTATTCTGAAATAACAAACCTTTGAGATCTTAGATCATTAGGAATATTACTGTTATCAACTACCCACATAGCTGGTAATTCAGGGGCAGGGCCAGGACTAAACGTTATACTGTTACCGCTGACAGCTCTTACATAAAACTGAACTATTGTATTATCACTTTGGTACTGATTGAGGGTTGCGGAATAAATACCATCTCCTGCCAACTGGTCACCGTCTCTGCCAAGATCGTTCATTGGTGTGGTTTGATAATTTTCGTTACCAGAACTCGTTGAGCGGCGATGATAAACATTTACCGAACTAATGGTTGAAGAAGAACTCACCTTTGCAGTGACAACAACCGGATCAGATGAAGTCGGCACCGGTGGACTATGAGAAAGACCAGAAACTGTCGGAGCCGGCGAGTTGATTAAACTTGTATTTGCTGCTCCAGCACTGCCCAAGTTTTGAGGTAATTCAAGATGAAGAACCCCACCAAAAGATCGGTCCCATGTGTTGACTACTAACGTTGGCTTTCCTGAAATCCATCGAGCTTGGCAACTAAATGTTAGATTATCGTTTCTACTAATTTGTGTCACATCAATTTCACACCTGTTCGCTTTATTATCTCCGTGACCAGATGAAATAATGTGAAATTCGTTACCAACTTTATCACTGGCGTGATGGGTGCCCTGACACAGCCATCCATTGGAACCTGTTCCACTACGAGAAACGGTTTCTCCACCTCCTGGTAAAATATTTGTTGAACTGGTATTTCTGGTTAAGGAAACATTTCTAAGCGCAATGTGAGCGTCGCCTACTGCGAAAATGTGTAATTCCTCATAGTCGCTGGAAGATCCTCGAGTCGTTAACTGCTGATACTGCTCACTGATATTGAAAGTCTGCCAACTAGATTTATTTGATTCATTAGAATCGGCCCATGCAGATGGGTCGGCATTGTCCATATCAGGATGCCTCAACTCTAAACTACTTCCACCTCCAGCAGCCAATCTTGGCCAATCACCACCTGTATGATAATGCAGTTTATCAACTGTGTTCCCCCATTGATCAACTAAGCGAATGAATTCACCGTTGTTCGCAAGATTACCAATGTATGGCCCAATAACTCTGGCACTAGGAAAAGCGGATGACGTAATAACAGGATTTGCTGCGATCACTAAATAGCCCTTAGGGGGTATTATTGTTCCGCCTGGGAAATAAAAATCAATGCCCTCAGAAAAAGACCACGCACTAACATCGACAGGCGAATTCCCTTTATTGTATAATTCAATAAATTCGCCGTCTCTCTCACCATTCGGTGGTTCTACCATCAACTCGTTTATGACCACATTTGAATACCTATCTGGATTATTTGAGGCATTTTTTGTTCCCGAATAACCCGCATAAAAATCTCCAGAGCCATCTGGATAGGCCTGATAAAAATTTTGATTATTATTTAAATTAATGGAACTCGCACTCAAAACTGTATTAGCAGAATCAATCAAGAAAAGCCTCAGAGAATCACCTGAAACATTAAATTGCGTTGAAAAAGAACTAAACTTATTCGCCTGGATCGCAGCACCTAGTTCGATCTTATCAGAAAAATCTCTTCTAGTGGCGAGGAATAGTCCTTGAGTTGATATGACCGATTCACTGAGATTGTAAAGCTCAACCCAATCAATAGTTTCTTCCTCATTCAGATGTATTTCATTAATTTTTAACTTGAGACCAAGACCACTAGAACTCTCATTGGGCAAATCTCTTGTTGGAGAAGTAAATAAAAACCATGACCCTCCTCCGGCTGGTTTACGGCCCAGAGATCGACCATCCAAAGGCATCTGAGTGCTAATAGCACTGGCAACGGTAGTACCATCAGGCTTGGTGAGATAAATGGTGGTGGTAGAAGAAACGCTTAGCGAAGAATCCCTGAAACCTACGGAAGCAAACTGCCCTGGTTCAATTGTTATGTTTCCAGATATTTTTTTCTTAGTTAGATTTGAGGCTCGATCACTGATATACCAGTCACTGAGGTCAACGTTCTGATCAGTCGGATTATAAAATTCCACAAATCCAGTTTGATTATTTGCTGGCAAAATTTCATTGATCACTATTGAAGGTGCCACAGGTGCAGAAAGGCTTACTTTCGCACCAAAAATGAAATCAGAACTAGAATTGTTTGTTTGTCTACCAGCTGCAGCAATTACATTTTTGCCACTAACGAGCGGAGGGTTTGCAATTGAAATGACTCCTAATTCTTCCTCAGCATTTCCAACGACCCTATCTGCAGTGGTCGTATGACCTGCACCGCTAGAAGTGGCAACTCCTCCTATCCATTGCCCATTGAGCCAAAACCCACATCCATCATCATTAATCAAATCAACAGTGAGACGAACACCTGAAATAGGCCCACTGTAATTAAACTCTCTTCTAAAGTAATAACTTATATGGTTCGCTTCCGTTGAACTATTCAAAAGGGGAGTTCTCAAGCCTGGGGAAGGGAGCGCAGAACTTTCAAATCCATACAAACCACCAATATTGCTTGCAGCGTTTGCTCTGGTCCAGCCAGGATGGGAATAGTTATAATTCGAATCTTTCCATCGCGTACCAAGGTTTACATTTTGATCATTAAAATCCCATGCATCAGAGTACTCTATGTATGGAATTCCAACACTCAGATCCACTTCAGGATTAGAATATGGTTCTTCTGCTGCTGCTGGTTCATTCGAACCGGGAGTTCCATTAATGGTTGAGCTTGCTTTCCACAAACGGTAATCATCGATTGCCCGAGTATTATCAAAAAGGACCAAACTATGGCCAGTGCCATCAGCTGCTACCGGCCAATTCCCTTTATTGGCATACCTAATAGTGCATCTATTAATTCCATTTTTATCCTTTAAATTGATACGCTCGCCGCTATTGCTTAAGTTGCCTTTCCAAGGTCCAAACACTCGCACTGCGGAAGGTAATCCATAAAAGGCTCTGAACGTTCCTGGATCTGTATCGCATATAATAATTTTCTCAAAAGCTTTCAAAAAAGTGTTTCTAGCCGATGCCGAACTGAAGTCTGGAAATTCAAAGTCCACACCACCACTCAATCTCCAAAGAGCAATGTCAAAAGGAGTAGAGGTGAGGTTTTCAATTTCAACAAACTCATGACCACCTGTCTTGGGGTGATACATAATTTCACTTATGACGACCTGCTCGGCTTTAATATTTTGTGAAAGATTAATGAATAGCAGACAAAAAAGGGGGAGCGAGTATAAAGCTTTGATCATTCTTTATTGGAGTTTGGGAATTAACCTCTAAAACGAAGGTATTCTAAACTTAATATCCTCTTCTAGTGATGACATTCACAAATTTTAAGGGTGTTCATTTTAAGTTAAAAAACAACCAAATCCGTACTTAAATATTAAGATGTTTTATTTATATATCGCTAATTATGAATGTTTTATAACCTGAAATGATTTTCAGGTCGAAAACCTCCATTTAAAAAAATTAATCCAATGAAATGGTTTTTATGACCAATTTTTCGCCAAAACAATTATCAACATGGCCAAAAGTGATTAAATATTTGGTTAATTGATTTTTTTACCTAATGGTTTGGAATAAATTTCCTCACATTTCACGAATGAAAAAATGCCTCATCGGGTTCGTGCTTTTTGCTTCTTGGCAATTACACTTTACCAATGCTTCGGAGCTCAAGCTTAGACAAAGCAAGCTCAAGGGTCTATTGGTGCAACCTTTGTCTAATGGAAATTTTGCAGGTAAAGCCTCCCAAATGAATGCAACTGCTACGCCTTTAGATGAGAGGGATAATCCAATTACTATTCGATTCAATCAAAGGGTCGGCAAGGCCATGGACAGTGCATTAAAAGAGGTAACAAAGTATTTACGTGTTAAACACGATACCTGGCCTTCTGGGTATGATATTGAAATAGCATTTGAAGATCGGTTTACCGCCAAGGATGGACCATCTGCTGCAATTTGTTGTGCACTATTATTAGATTCATTAGTTACTGGTCATACGATAGACCCATTTTTTGCAGTGACCGGTGATATGAATGCAGATGGAAGCGTTCAACCAGTTGGAGGGGTGCCAGCAAAAGTTAGAGGAGCATTTAGCAAAAGTTGTAAGTATGTAGCCATTCCCGCAAAAAATGCCAGATCGCTTTCTGATCTAGTGTTGCTTAATGGGATTAATACTGTTTCTAGAATACAGGTCTTTACCATCGATGATTTCGATGAAGCAGCTAAAATTGCGTTCACTGTTAAGGATCAAGACATCAAAACATCAATTGAAGAATTTAATAAAATTCAATCAGCTATTTTTCGACACAAAACTGGTGTTCTCAAAAACGCTAAAGTGCAAAAAAAACTAAGAGAAATTCTTGAATTAGCACCTAATCATTTATCAGCAAAACTTGCGCTACAAGTTGCAACAGGAAGGGCTCCAAAAACTCTTTCTCTTCAAGGCTCATTGGAGAAAACTGAAAACTCTGCATCTACGCTGCTCCAAGCCGCGCGTTCCAGCTCAGATCCAAGTGATGCACTTGCTACAGATGATCTTGCAAAAGTCATTAGCGAACTCAAAGGAATCAGGCTAAAGCTCGACAAGCGGGTATGGTCATATGCTGATTCTATTCAAGATTTTGGCAAACTTGTCAGAGAATTTAAAACCTCTCCTCCACGCGGCAACTCATCAAAAAGAAAAAAATTAACTGAAATTCAAATTGCTGCAGAAAAAATTGAAAAAGAAGTCATGAAAATCCGCAATAGTAAAGAAATAATGGAGGAGCTTATTCAGGATTAATGATTCTTTTTAATGGCTGTTGGTTATTATCAAATTCCTCCAAACTAATTTCATTTGTCCTCTTCTCTTGCCATAAGCCATAGAAGATCAGACAGCCTATTTAAAAAAATAACTATTGATT
>MDTC01245543.1_pt1 | contig 16838 bp, 41 predicted proteins | sample 811181 | NCBI WGS metagenome assembly MDTC01 (sample SAMN05326644, study PRJNA326480) | marine metagenome | isolation source: seawater | place: Pacific Ocean: North | collected 2011 | reverse complement strand
GGTTGCGGCTCGCAGCTAGGCGGTAACCGTTACACCGTGCGGATAGTCGAGAGCTCGAGCCGATGACCGCGCCGCAGCTGCCAGGGCTCGAGAGCTCGCCCGAGCTCGACGCCGTGCGCGAATGGCTCCGGAGGCTTCACGGCCCGCGGTGGCGAAATGATCCCCGCGCGCGCTACGTCGAGGCCTACGCCGTGCACCGGATCGAGGGCACGCCGAAACCGGAGCCCGTAGGTGCCAGGAAATGGCGCAAAGAGCGAGAGAAAACCGCGCGCCGCCTAGTCCTGCGCGCAAGCATTGACCGCCGCATGATCGAGCGCGCCGCAGCTCGAGCCGTCGAGGACTCGAGCGAATGACCGCGGCCTATCTCGCGTTCATGGCGGCCCTGTACGCCCTGGGGTTCCTCGAGCAAGCCCTATGGGTGCGCGACGAAATGAGGACGAGCGCGTGATCGGTGCGCGACACGAAAAATCAGCGAAAAATCGAGGGAAGGAAAATCTAGTGACATACCAGGCAACCATTCGGCTATCGGCCCCAAGTAATACCTCGACTACCCGTAACGGGTGGCTCGAGCTGCGCACTGACGGGCACATTTACCATGTTGATTTCGGCTCAGGAATAGACGGGCTACCAACGCGCATGAAAGATGACGCGGCAAAAAAAGACTGCCCGCATATCGAGATACGCGCGTACCAATGGAATCAGATCGTGCTCCAGTACCCGAATCGCGTACTTGCCTCAGATCAGCCTGTCGGTGAAGTGCTGTTGTTCCACGTTACGGGCTAGGGCTGGACCGTGATCCTCGAGCTCAAGTCTGTTCGAGGGTCGCGGCCTAGCAAACAGCTAGGTAACCCCTTAGGAGGAAAAATGAGGATTACCCCCCTTATTCCATGCGTCGAGTGCGGTCGAGTGTTCGACCTACGCGACGAACAACAAGCCGCTGATTACTACTACGGTCACGATTGCGAGGCGTCATGAGTAACCATGAAAAAACAGTAACGTTGTGTGAGGCGTGCGTAATAACAGCCACGGGTTCACTTACTTACAACTATCTACTAGACGCGCTGCTAGACGCCGTTCCGTTATCGAAGCTCGAGGGCTGGAATATCGGCTTGCTGCCAGGAGAGTACGAGGATGGTGACGACGCGAGCCCAAGCCACTTACCGTTTTTCGGGTGCGATTGCCACGGGTGCGACACGGCATATTACGGCGAGCGTTACTACTACGCGGCGGTGTCGGCATGATCCGCGTCGAGCTGCCACGCGCCGATTGGGAGCAGCTCGAGGACTGCCTCGAAATACTGCGCGACCAGGGATGGATCGTGGACGCGCTACTCAAAAATGTTCAGAAGCAAACGCACGCACAGGAGGCGTAGTAATGAAAAAAATAACCGTAACGCTTGCTCTCGAAGTAAGCGATGAACAGTCAATAGACCTATCGAGCATTAGCTGGATCAAGCTTGACGAAATTGTGGCTTGGAAGGTCGAGGAAGGGCACACTCACCCGCCCGAGTTCGAGTTCAGTGTGCTAAATCTCCAAAGCACCATTGAGGGTTAGGTGACGGCATGAGTGGATACAACGGTTACCGAAGGCATAACTGCCTCGAGGCAGAGTGGCGGTGGCTCGAGTGCGACAAGTGCGACGTATGCGATATCCGCGTATGCGTCGAGTGTGGCGCGGAGGTCGGCGCATGAGCTACCAGATAAGCGATATCACTCACCCGAACGGCTTGTGGTGGATTGTCGAGTCGAAGGAAACCCTCGACGGCCCGAGCGAGTTCGAGCTTATTCACTTGCCGACCCGTAACGAAGGCGGTTGCGGGTCGCAGGGCGTGTTCTCGAGCATGTTCGACGCGCAGATGGAAAGTGCCCTAATCGAGTTAGGAAGGAAGGAGCTGGCATGAACGGTGACGTTACGTGCCTCGAGGATTGGCGGGAAGATTGCGAGGGCGAGGTCGGTTACTACGTGAACCCGCACAATGAGTGGAAGGCTTTTCCACGGTGCGAGAAGCACCATGAGGCCGCGGTCAAGGCCGCAGCAGCTATCGCGGAGCGATACCCCGACACACCGAACCCACCCGAATGGTTCGACCCGTCATACGCGGGCGAGCATTGGGACAGCGACTACTAGGAGGAAACAGTGACATACCAGGCGATAACGGTACATATCGAGCTCGAGCTCGACGGGAGCTACCCGCACCCGAGGAAATGGGATTGGGGCGAGCTACTCGACCTACCCCCTGACACGTACCACGTTCACATCACAACCGAATAAGTATTTTCTGCTATTTTTGTAACCGTAACCCATACCCCTTAGGAGGAAGCATGGCCGAAGTAACGTCCCAAACGGACGCAACCGTAATCATTCTCAACTCGAGCGAAGCTGAACAGCTCGAGCGCGTATTCCACGATTGGATTGACGACTCGTACAGCCGCGCCGTGGAGTGCGGCGATCCGGAAGTTCTCGAGACATACCAGGCAACCATCGGCACGCTTAGAGAGCTATTCGACGCTATCTCGCCGAGCATTTTGGCGGGGGTAGACGCATGAGTCAGGCAACCTACGCGGAATGTAATCACGCGAGCGACTACGCGGAGGCGGTGTGCCTCACGTGTTGCGCGCATTGGTGCAACGAGTGTGACCCTGCGCCTAGCGCGCTATGTCATTACTGCCACGGGCGCGGATACTCGACCGCACTGATCGAGCCACCCGCACCCACCGTGCATTACAACGTTTTCTTCACCTCTGCCTGGGGCACGATCACCGTCACGGTCGAGGCGCACGACGAAACCGAAGCCGAGCTGCAAGCTCGAGCACGCGCACACCTCGAGGGCGGCATACCTATCAAAGTGCTCGACAGCGTGAACGAAATCGAGCTAAAGGTTCTTGGCTGGTGACTGTCTCGAGCTACTGCAAGGCCCATCGGGGTCAGGAACGCGAGTGTGATCGTTGCCCTGGCCCCGATTGGGTCGTCCTCAATATCGAGATGACTTGCAACTGCAAGTGCCACGGGAAGGAAAAAAGTTGATCCGATTGACAACAGAAACAGATCAAGAAACAAACCAGATATGGGACGTATGGACAGTCATTGACAGGAAGGAGCAGTAATGGCGACGTACATCATTCTGACGGTGGCCCTAGCGGTCGCACTAGCCGTATTCATATGGCGCGACGGTCGAGAAGTAGGACGCGAGGAACAATGGGTGCAGCTCGAGAAGCACCTACACGAGTTCCGATCCAACGTTCGAGTGCAAGAGCGTAGACGCCTCGAGCGCGAGACGTTCAGTGATTAGGTTCACCCTGCGCAAGACCGAGAAAGAACGGCTGATCGAAACCCTCGAGCAGCCGCATAACACTGTCGGGGACGCAGCTCGAGCAGCCTGGAACGCGAGCCTCGAGGAGTTCCTCAAGCGTGAAATGTGGGTTGTGCTTGTGCGCGACCCTGGTGTCGGATTATTCCCCCACGGGCCGTACCCGACCGCGAACGCGGCGCACACGGCGATCAAATCCGGTGACATAACAGGCGCGAGTCGCGGAGCTACTGCCGCAGTCGTGCGCCTTCTTTCCCACGAGCTCGACGCCTACTACACAAGCGAAGGTGAACTATTTTGATTGTCCTTTTTGCAACCGTAACCCTCACAGCGTCACTGTTGAGTGGTGGGGGAGAGCCGCAGCTTCCAGCCGTAAAGCAAATCGGTGAGAAGTATCACCCGTCGAGCGTAAGCCTGTACCAAGGCGAGGAGTACGTAGAAGGCGACAATCGGACGCGCCTGTGTATCAGGGATCGAGAGTCCAACGACATTTACTCCGCGGTGTCGAAGCCACCGAACACGTATCGAGGCGCGTACCAGATGAACGACGCCTTGATTGACGGTGCGGCGTGGATGATCCAAAAAAGTTTAAGAAAGCAGGGACATACCAGGCAACAATCGCAAAAAATCCGCAAAGAGTTGCAGGCCACCAAAGGCAACCAGATCGCCCCGTATTGGCAAGACCGCATGTTCTGGACGATATGGAGGCAAGGCAAAGGCCGTGCGCATTGGTATCACACCGTCCCAGGGACAGCGTGTTTCTAATGTCCTGCACACACACCCTCGAGTCAGCGAAAGCGTGCGTCCTCTGCCTTGGGCGAGTTGATGACTTCACGTGCCCCGAGTGCAACAGCGACGACAACACTGTTCTGCAAGACGACTACGGGCCTAACAGAGTGATCCTGTGCGAGTCGTGTCGCTACTTGTATGGGAGGCCGAAAGCCTCCTAGCGTGCTACCATATGACTGGAACCTCCCGTGACTTCTCCTAAGGGGCGCGGGAGGTTCCTTTTTCTTGCTCCTGAGTTTGAGCCACAGCCGCAGCGTTCGACTTCACCTCACGCATCCGTCGAGGTTGCTCCCCACCCAAAGCTCGAATGATCCGATTGACAGCTCGAGATAGTTGATACCGCACAGTGCGCTCTGGCTTATCCATCGAGGCTGCCATGATCCCGACCTCGAGGCCACCATGCGCGAAACGGTCATACAACAATGTCTTGTCTGCCGCTGGGAGTGACTGAAACCCTCGACGCACATCGGTAAGCATGGCCTGGTACTCGAAACCCTCAGATGGTTGCTTGCTCGAGGTTACGTAGGTTCCTCGAGGAGCAGCTGCCGTCATCGTTGTACCAGCGTCAGGCTCAAACACATCAGGCAAGAGTGTCTCGACCACGGCCTTAGTGTAAAAGTAGTAATCACCAGGCAGTGTTCCGTCACGCTCGATACGGTGCTTCTGGCAGATACCGTGCAAGTGGACACGCAGGCTAGAGCTCAACATGCCTCGAGCGTGCTTGCCGCTGGGGGAGTCGTCATCCTCGAGCCAGCCAGATACTTTTCGGGAGTTCTGAAACACCCACAGCCAAGCGTCCTGCTGTAGATCCTCGACGGGAATGATGTATCGCTGCTGCTTGCCAACCCCGTTCGAGACGCTACGAACCACTCGAGCCACCAGATTGTTTGTGAATAGTTCGTCGTTTACCACTTGTATTCTTTCCCCTCAAAGATGAACCGGCGGCCACCAATGACGGGGATAAGAGAGGGAGAGAAGGTATTTCCTGTCGAATACAAGACACCAAAAGCTTGCTGCCATTGGTGGACTCGAGTGTAGGAAGCCTTGCGAATATCCATCGCGTGACCGACTTCCATGCCCCACAAGGTTCGAGTAATGCTGCCCTGGAAGCTTTGCGTCCAAGGAACTAGACCGGCCCTATGAACGTGCCCTTGGCACACGTTCAAGCCGATTGCTTTGCTGTTGTTCAGTGCGGAAGTACCACTTATCTGGCTCGTACGGTGCTCGTCACCGTGAATAAACATCCAATCTTTGACCCGTAAACCCTTGGGGTGAAACCGGATGCCGAGCTGGTCGAGGCGCATAAAGCTCTCGAGCTCGAGCTCCGGTACGCCGAGAAGCCCTGGGGCTTTACGCATAATGGTTGAGTAGAGCCGATCAGTGTGGTTGCTGCGGATCGTGTCAGTGACGCGCAAGGCTCGAGCTACCTCGACCCACTCGTCGCGTTCCGCACCGAGAGCCCTTGTGAAAGCATCAGGCGTTCCCTCTGACCAGCGACCTATGCTGGTGAAGTCGAGCTCGTCCCCAATGGTGATTATGCGACTTATGCGCTTGCGGTTGTCATCTATGACTCGCGCCAGTCCCTCGAATACGAAACGTTTATCGTGCAGGGGACATTGAAGATCTGGAACTACCAGGATCATCTCGCTCATTACTCTCCTTGGGGAGGTGTTGGGCGACACGGCCTAGCTTTAGGGAAAGCATTACTAAATAGTTGGCGAGGTCGCACAGCTCCTCCTGCGCGCCCAACACCAGCTCGCTGCTGGTCATAGTCTCGAACGCTTGGTGACTGCCACGGTCATACTCGATTAGCCCTGGCCCCGTCACGCGCTCCACTTGCCACTCCGCAAAGTCTCGAATGTAGAAGGCCAGATCGTGGCTCGTTATCCCGAACGGGAGACTTTCGGGAGGCCCACCAACACTTGCTCGAGAGCTCGATTGTGTTTCAAGATCACTAAACCCATTCCCTCGAGTGTCGTCAATAGGATTTTCCAATCGCGCTCGCTTATCGCGTGCGGGCCAGTCATAGTTTGGTACTCCTCCGTACGTCATAACGCCCTCAGTATTTCTTTCAGTTGGTCTGCGCCGTGGTTCACGTAAATGCTGTTCGTGTCCTCGCCAGCTGGAAGCTCGACCATGACAGCTCCGAGCTCGTTCACCATTGAGCGAGCAAAGTCCCTACCAGGCTCGTCCCCGTCAGCCAAGACGATGATCCGATCAAAGTCCGTGAACAAGTGCCGCCAAGATTTCTTGTAAGCCTTGACACCTGGGATACCGACGCTCGTGACACCCATCTGCGTCAAAGTCATCTGGTCTATCTCGCCCTCAACGACGACAGCATCCGTGCTGTCACCCAGCAGGCAGCTGACACCAAACAGGTGCGTCGTGGTTCCGGTGCGCGACAGGTACTTCGGTGACTCATCGGTGATGCTGCGGAACCGCAGGGCAACAACGTCCCTGTTCGCCGTGATGTACGGGATAGCTAACCGACCCTCGTATCGTTCATCTCCCATAGTGGCTCCTCCCACGGGGACCACTCCAAGTCGGTACGTATTTGCGGTCTGCTCGCTTATCCCTCTGCGCGCTAGGTAAGGAAGAGCCGCTTCGAGGTTCTCGTGATACCGAGCTGTGGCTTGTTCCAGTGATTGTTTCTGCGATTCGCTTAGCCTCTCCAAAGCCGACACCTTCCTTCTCCATGATGATCTTGATTGCATCCCCACCAAAACCGCACGCATGGCAGTAGACGACGCCGAGGTCGTAGTTCAGTGACGCACTAGCTCGCTTATCTCCGTGCTCGTGGCACTTCACGTTCAGTTGCCCTGGTCGTTCGGGTGGCAGCTCCCACTCGTAGTGCTCGAGCACGGGGCCGATAGGAATGTCGCTCACAGCAAACCCTTCAACCGTAAAAACTCAAGCAGATCGACAAGACGGAAAATTGCGTACGCCTGATCCGCACCCTTGCCCCTGCACTTACTCACGACCACGCCGTAGGACTCAGCCCCGTACTTTTCCTCATGATTTTCAGCCTCAACCGCAGCTTCTTTGAGCCACTCTGGAAGCTTCATCGACTTAGCGGCCTTCGCCTCGATGACCAAGAAAGTTCCATCAGTCAGGCGAATATGAAGATCGCCAACATCTTTCTTCCCCGCGCGTGCAAGTCGTTGGGCGATGTATCCAGCAGCAATCAACCAAACCTCGAGCAGATTCTCGAATCGACTTCCCTTAGCCTTGTTCCGACTGCTCATGGAGCTATTCATCTATTTCCTCCCACGGCAAGCCACAAAAGTTGCACGGCTCATACGCACCGTCAGTGCGGCACTCGTGCTCGTCCAAAGGGAAAAGGTTTGGTTGGCTCATGGCCCACCAGCTCGCTCCGACTCACCGATCCAGGCTCGAGCCGGTTCGTACGAGAACCAATCGACCGTTTGCCCGTGGGAATCCATCAAGCCGTAACGGTTCTTCACCGCACCGACACCAAGCCACCCGTCCTGCGTCGTGACCGACAGGACAAGAGCTGGTGTTTCGGCGGTTTTGCCCTGGATCGCTTCAAGCGGTGGCACGGTTCCAGGCTGGTGTGGTCGAGACAAGCTCATGTGGTGCAAGATCACCGCGGCGAGCTCCCACTTGCGGGCCAGGAACTTCATATCCAGTAGGAACTGCTTGCCCCACTCGTCCCCAGGGTCACGCATAACGTCCGTCAGGTTGTCCACGATCAGCATGGTTGGCCCGTTACTAAACATCTCAGCGTGCGCCTCAACGAGCTCCTCGATCAGCTCAGCTCGAGGGTTGCTACTCCAATCCCAACGCAAGTGCGGCTCGCTCCTCAACAAGTCCGACGCGCGCTTCCGATCCGTCGTCAGGAGCTCCTCCATTTCTTTCTGGTCTTTGCCGGTGATAATCGACATAAGCCGGATGCTTTGCGTCGCCATGTGTGAGTCGGCACTGACGTACAAGGTCGGCACTTTCGCGCGGTACGCGAGGTTCAGTGCGACCATCGACTTTCCCGTGCTGGGACGCCCCGCGATCATTGACACTTCACCAACGCGGAAGCTGATACCTCGAGCTGCAAGTGCGGGCCAGATGTTCGGTACGGACGGTGCTTGCGCAGTGGGTGAAAGCACAGCCTTGTGGAGCTGCCTCATCGGATCATGTACCTACCGCAGTCTGCGTAGTTTGTGCAGCGGAGCAGGTATTCGCCGCACTCAAACCAGGCTTCTGCTCCACAATGGATGCACTGCCTTGCCTCCCACACAGCGTCGTCTTTCTTCGCCACAACTTGTCCTTTCCTGGCGGGAGGTGGGAGCTCCAATCCCCTTAGAGCCCCCACCCCTTCTTCCCCAAGCCCTGAGAAGCCGCCCACGAAATCTCAGGGCCGATCCCGCGCTATCGGAGCGCGGAACTCTAAATGTCTTTAATGCCCTCGAGCATGGACTTATCAACGTCGTCCTTGACCCATTCGCCGTCCCACGGCCCCTTTTGCTTGCCGTCGCTGGCAGCTTCGGACGGGTCTGCCCACCGATGATGAAGCGTTAGCTTGGGTGGCTTGCTGCGGTAATAGACCATCACAGATTTCTGACCCGTTGGGGTTAATGGAGCCTGTGGGTGGTTGTAAACCCAATACTTGTACTTACCCCTAACCACCTGGACTTCCTGCTGTGGCTGCGCCTGCGGTGATGGGGGAGCAGGTCGAGTATCGACCGCCTTCGTGACCTCATCAATCTGCTCAACAATGCTCGTGCCTGGGATGGACGCGGTGACGGCTGCGGCTGCTGCCTGGTGCGAGCTACCCTCACCACGCATGGACGCATAAAACTTCTCGCCGTACGTTGCTGTAGCAAGAGTTTCTTGCACCTCTTCGTTAGTGAAATCGCGGCCCTCGTTGTTGCGCCTGGTGTAGCTGCCAATCGACCTGGCCCCGTGAAACATAAAAACGTTCATGCTGGCTGTGGCTTCTTGCATTACTCACTCTCTTTCTTCTGTCGTTTCTTAGTGTCAAAACTTGCGATTGCCGACGGGTCGCCCTTAAGTCGGCAGTACGGCTTCACTTGGCAGATCCCGCAGAAAGGGCTGCTGGGGTTAGGCAGGAAAACTTCGGCCTCGATACCTCGCGCGCTCTCCTGCCACCATGCGTCAAGCTGCGGGTTTTCAGTCGAGAGCAGGAACATCTCGTCGGTGTTGCCCTTGCGGGCCATGTAGTAGGAGCCGTGACTAGCGGTTATGCCATACGCCTGCCGCAGCAGCGATCCGTAAACGTCGAGCTGCTCCCTCGAGTTGCTCCGCGCACCCGTCTTAAGGTCGTAGATATGGACTTCCCCGTCAGGGCTGACCATCGCCCTATCGACGTATCCCAAGACGGGGACGCCACCAAGGGTTCCTCGTACCTCGAACTCAATCGCTGGTCGCCCGTCCCCGAGGTCAAGCCACATCCAGCCGTTCTCGAACCGCGCGTCCCTCCATTGGAGGTACTGTTGCAAAAAGACTAAAAGTTTTTCAGTCCACCACTCGCCGTTTTCGACCTTGTTTCGACCGCCTGGGCGCAGCTTGTCCGTATCGACGGACTGCTCCTCGTACTTCCATGCGTCCTCGACAGCCAGCTCAGGGCTCAAGAACTTCATAAGATCCAGGTACTCAGTCGCGGTGTGAAAAACCTTCCCGCCGAACAACGCCCAGCTTGAGTCGGTTTCTACCCCCACGATTCGCTCAAGTCGATACTGCTCGCCGCACGTGCTGTACGACTTGAGTGCGCTCAGACTTAAATGCGCCTTGCCAGTAACTTCAGCGAGGACGCTCACTCTTCCTCCCGCGGGCCGAGGGCGACCCAATGCAACCCAGGCTCAACTTTTTCCTCCGCGAGCACGCACAAATCGGTGCGTTCAGCGATGCCATGACGTTCGACGGCGAGCTGCCAGCCGTCGTCAGAGCCGTCCCAAAAGACGACGCACCTTCCCTTATCAAGTGTGATAACCAATGTAGACCTCAAAAGCCAAATGCGGAACATGAAACACGTAGGTAACGGTAACCCATCAAGGGCTTCGGTTCAGGCGACACGCCGCAGCCTGCATAATAATGCGTGTGCTCATCTGCAACCCCAAAAAGGGGCTTACCCAGTAAATCCGCTGCGGGGGGAGTGAGCGAAATAGTCCGGAAACTGTGCCGTGTTCGCCTGATTGCAAGGGCAGCGCGACAGGAGGGCAGTCCAAGTACCGCAGGAGTACCTCTCGCTGTTCGCCATAGCGGGACTGTAATTAGGTCAGCCTTACTTCGCAACCATTTTGTCGGCGCGCCGCGGGTGTACTTTAAGAATCAATGTTTTTGTGAAACCTTGGGCGAGTCGCTTGTATTACTGTGCCAAAAAAACTACAATCCAATAGTTCGAGTGAAGGCACACCCATCAGTCTTTAACTAAGTTCTACATCAATCGGATGTATCGGAAGATCCTTCGGATCAGAAGCCACTCGCTCTGCGTAACCAAACCCGCGGTTCGGGTCATACACGACAACGGCGTTCTCACCGTCAAGCTTCGCAAGCCACTTATCAAGCCGATCATTTTCAACGTCGCTTAGCTCGAGTCCGGCACGACGGCGACCAAGGATGCGCAGCATTTTTGGTTGGTACTGACGTAAGTATTTCGTTGCGACTGTCCACGGCACTTCTTCCGTGTAGCGGTTTTGGGAAGTTAAACCAGCTCGTCCAATAGCAACACTGATCGTTGATCGAGAAAGTCGTACGCCAGTGTCCTCGTAAACTTTCTCAACAATATCCTCATGTGTGCACCCCAGACGCAACAGCTCTGCTAACTCTTTGTCCGTTGGACTAATGCGATTTCGCCCCACTGAGTCCTCTTTCCGCGTTATTGTCCGCCGTCGCCACCGGCATAGATATTCAGTTAGAAATATGATTGCAGCCGAAACATATGCCAAAGACAAGCGATTGCCTACTCAAAACACGGTAACGAGCAAACATAGGGTAATTTGTTTCAGTATTGATCCTGATTGCGGGACAAAACGAATAAATATGAGGTAGCACAACCGAGGGGGCCAAGATTACCGTCACCAAACCTGTGGATAAGTCCCCAAAAAATATGGCGTTTTTGGGGGGCTGTGTCCGGAGGGGGACTCGAACCCTTAACCGCATTACGGGTAAATCACGGTATCTCCTCCGAGTTAGTGCTACCGTGACAAATACAAAAAGCACGATAGGAGGACAGCTATGGCGCACGAAACTTTGAGCACAGCAGCTCGTCAATATGACGAGTGGATAGTCGCTCGAAAACTAAAGCCCAACACGCGAAAAAACAAGATCCAGACCCTCAACCATGCCAAGAAAGTTTGGGGAAATCCGATGGTTCGTCGGATCAACGCCAGCAACGTAGACAAGTATTTTTCCTCTCACGAGTGGGCTCCAAAAACCCGCAACCTTTACTTAGGAAACCTGCGGGAGTTCTTTCAGTTCTGCCGTGATCGAGGGATCGTGGAGCCTAGCTTCGACCCGACTCGCGGTTGGCGGGCAGCTCGAGAGGTGGACTCTCGCATGTTCTGGATTCCTGCCACCGAGTTCGATGACTTACTCGAGGCCGCCGACAAGTCCCACCCGCGGGATCGAATGATCGTAGCTGTCGGACTGTTCTCACTACTTCGAGGAAGCGAGGTACAGCTCCTCACCTTCGGGGACGTAGACCTCAAGGGTAAGTGGATGCGTTACCGAGTTCCCAAGTCAACCCCAGGCGAGCAGACGGAAATGGTAGAAAAATCAAATCCCATCGTGGACAACCTGGTCGATGAGTTCGAGCGATACTTCGAGTGGGTGCGGCAAACACAAGGATCAATACGGCCCGAATGGGTCTTGACGCCGCGGCGCAAAAGGCGCGTGTTCAACCACCACCAGACTTCGTTCCTGCCTCCAATCACGATGAACATGGACGAGCAGCTCTCCCACATTTACGAGCCGGTCAATAAGGCTTTCGCTGAGCTGGGATATGTCGGCCCCGAATACAAGGGCAAGACCGGAAACCACGCGCTGCGGCGTAGCGGAGCTCGAATGTTGCTCGACCATTTTCGCCTCAATCAAGGAGAACAGTCGGCCCTACTGCGCGTCAGCGAAATGCTGGGACACAAATCAATTAAAGACACCATGAAATACATAGGCCGAGATATCGAGAAAAACCAGCTCCACAGCCTCCTAGCGGGGACACGAATCGACCTGACAGGGCAAGCCCAGAATCAGCTACGGGCCGTCTAGTAACATGGAGGCATGGCAGAGGTAACGTCCACAATCTGCGACCTGTGCGAGTCACCCGCGGTTACCAAGGTCACCTGGCGACAAGACGCTCGAGCGACATACATCCTCGACCTGTGCGACGGGTGCTTCCAGCCGTTCATCCGATACAAGGAAGTCGGTAGGTCTGAGAAGAGCAAAAGAAAGTATGCAGGTTTCCGTAAGCAACAGTATGTCGATAGGGCGACAACAGCCTAAATCAGCCCTGAGGGGCACGTAGAGACACAAAAAAAGCCCCCCTGACCATTCCGGTCAAGGGGGCAATTCTCGTGGCTTCTGAGGGCTTAAATAACGCGCAGTAGGATCGTCGCTATTCCTCCGTTATTTCCCTCATTTTGAGCTGGGGGAGTAGTCCTCGAGTACGACACCCGCTCGATGTAAACGTTCACCTTCTCGCCAGTCGTAAAGTCCTCGAAAGGAACCACGGCGAACACTTGCTCAAGAGCCTCGAGCAGCTCCAAACGGTCAAACGCATAACCGTCATACCCCATGACTGAGCCAGCTCGATCAGTCTCCCGATCAAACAGCATGACAGGAACGCGGATCAGCCGCGTCCTCGTCGGAGCTGGGATAGCTCGCAGGTTGTAAGACGACACGTGAGAAGTGCCTGACTTGTCGGTAGACGCCTTGAGCTCGAGCGCAACGAAAATGTCCGTGAAAGGCTCATTGGGGTTCGAGCTGACTTTCCCTGTCCGGTCGTAACGCTCACCATCTGCGAAAACCACTTGCTGCCAGGTCGATGGGTTGGTCGAGCCCTCATCACGATTCGCGTAACCAATGACAGAGCCCGAAGATCCAGGCAAGTTCAGCACTCGAAGATCGCGCCACGTTTTCGCCTCTGCCGTACCTAAGCGGATTCGGCCAGTCTCGATGAAACCGCTCGCAACATAGGTAGTGGACTGCTTGTAGACACCAGCAGTTCCCGTCACACCAAGCACTAGCTTGTCCGTCGCATACGTGACGCTCTCGCAAGATCCCGTCACATCGACGTAAATGTCGTCGGCGTGAGCGAAGTCAAGCGGGTTGTTATTAAGTGTCTCGCCCAGATGGATGCGTACAAGGCCAGGAGCAGTCGAACGGTCGCCCTTTTGACATTGAGCTCCGACCGCTGCGTACACGTATGAGCCAACCGCGACAAAATCTTTCACGCCGTCGCTGGATTCGTGAATCAAAGGGCCAATGCTCAGGTTGCCGTCATCGTTGATCGAGGCGACGCGGGTGCCGGTCGAGGTTCCGATCATTAAGAAGCTGCCGACGTAAGCGTAAATAGTGTTCACGGTTTCGCCTCGAGGCATATCAGCGACTTGCACCAGGGCACTTAGCTGAATCGCGCTCGAGGTCGCGGTGGCCTCAATCTTGTAAATAGCTGCCTGGTCGCCAGCGTTACCAGCCAAGTAGATAGCCGACGGGCCTTCCGCAATATCAGTCCAAGTCCACCCGCTAGGGAAAGTAGTGCCAGGATCTATCTGAGTCCACGTTCCGCCCGCGCCTTCATGCACAGCCCTACCGACGGTTGCGATCAAGCGACCTTTGACCCAACGCACTAAGACGTTAGCCGTGGTCGAGAAGTTGTTGTAAAGCGTGCCGCCGCCAGCTGCGTTCGTGCCGGAGTAGATTTCACCGCCGGTCGTGCCGATGTACCAATTATCACCATCAGTGGTCAGAGAGTGGATGTTTGTGTTCGCGTAGCTCCACGTGACTGCACCATCCAGGTTGCTCATCTCAACGCCCGCGTCATTCGCAGTCAAAATCCCCGACGATGTTCCCAAGACCTCGATGTGCGTACTCGAAAGAGAACGAACGCTCTCAGTCTCGTTTAATAGCGTGAGCTGTCCTGGTGTCCACGGGTCAACGCCGCCACCCCTCGCGTAGCGGAAGCGAGACTCGCTCGTGTCGAGCTCGAGAGGCTCAGCGGAACGTAAGCCAGCTCCTAAATGCCACGACTCTTGCGAGCGATACCAGAAGCCCGAGTCGAGGGACTGCTCGCCAGGAGTCCGTTCCGTGTCAATGCGTTCCCTGCGAAAATCAGCTGTCTCCCTGAGCATAGGGTTCTGGTCTGACATAGCGAACAAGAAAGTGAGAGCCCCGAGGCTGCAATCCCACGCCTGGGAATCCGGAGCAAAAACCTTGCCACCTGGCATCTCAGTGAGGCCAAGACGCTCCACAATCCGCTCAGTAATCTGGTTCAGGTTAGACACTGTTCCACCAAATCATCTTGTTCTGGAAGTCGATTCCTACACAAACAAAAGGCCGGTATTTATCACCGGCCCTACGCAAACCCCAAAAATTAAACGTCACGAAACAACGCCGTACTTGCTAGCCCACTTACGCAAGGTGGACAACTTGTACTTAGAGTCTATTTTTCTTTTCGGTGCCCAGGTCTTGTGGTTTGGCAAGCGCATCCACATGCCCTTCCAACCAGCGGCTTCCTTCATAGCGTTAGCCAAGGCACCCAACGACTCCTTCTGAGCCTGCGTGAAATCCTTCTTCAAGCCCTTGCTTACGACCTCGACACCCGCAAGGTAGTCAGCAGCTCTATCGTCAGGAATGTTTAATCGAGCAAACCGATCAACACCCTTAAACGATCCGCGGCCCGAGTGATAAACCGGATATGCACAGTGCACGTACACCGATCCATCCCGATCCAGCGAGAAGTTAGCTGCGGGCACGCGGAACTTACTTTGCACGTAATTGATTACGCCTTTGTTTGCGCCTTTCTGGTTACCTGGCGCACTAGCCAATCGGCTTGAAGTGGCCGACCCAGCGGTGTGATGAATCATTAGTGCGACAGGGTTACCCTTCCGCTTCCAGCTGATACCCCTTAGCTTGTCATCCCACTTATCAAAGTAATAAACCTTGCCAGGGAGCCTCTTATCGAGTGCGACCTCGAGGCGAGCAGCAAACCCCTTAGCCACTCTTCCTGCCAAAGCGCGGGTTTTCCTTATTCAGCGCATCCACGAGGACAGTCAGTGCAGCTGGGGCCGCAACCACAACCCAGATCGGTAACCCAAAGTCAGCGATATTGTCGATAGCCCACGTGAGAGCTGTCGCAGCAAACACCTTTAATGCAACACCCAAAGGGTGATCGTTAATGAAAGTCATTAAGTCTTTCCAGCTGTTCATTTCTTCCCTGACCATTTCGTCTTGTTGGCCCAATAAGCCGCCGACATTTTTCCCTTGGCGATGTTCTTGCCGTGGCGACTCTTAAAGTCCTTGTTGCGTTGAGTTCCAGTAGGGGAGCCCGAGACTCCCTGTTGCCCGAACCGAATCGTCTTAATCTGGTCGCCCTCTTTGGCGACAACCACGTGCGACTTAGTTGGGTGGTTAGGTGTGCGCTTAGGCTTGTTGTATCCAGATACGCCTGCACGCTCGAGTCGAGGATCTTTCTTCGGTGGCATTACTTCTTTTTCCGGCCCTGCATTTTCTTAGCAGGCTTCTTCTTGGCAGCCATACCCATCGCAGGCTTAGCCTTCTTTGTCATGCCCGACTTCTTCATTCCCTTGCCGTAGTGACCTGGCATTACTTCTTCCTCCTCTTAACGGCGGCGTTATCGACAAGATTGGGGTAAGGCCGACCAGCGGCTTTAGCACGTCTCTTGGCAGCAGCCTTCTGCGCACCAGATAACGGTGTGGACTTTTTCTTCGGGTTTGGCTTGTCCCAAAATGCTTTCTTCGAGTGCATTAGCGTTTTCCTTACGACCGCAATTTTCACAAATAGACATTCCACGCCACTCCACGTAGGAGCAGGCATTTAGACAGGGCACGGTTCCCCCTCGCAGCAATTTGCCTTTGCGCCACAAAAGGGACACAGCCAACGCGAGTGAGTCCCGTCAAATGTTTGGCCGCACCACAAACACTCAATCACTTTGGCTGTTCAAGATGCCACGTAATATGGTGATCGAGTTGCTCTTCCAACTTCTCGTTCTGCTTCTCAATACGGTCAAGAACATCACGCATCGACGTTCCACCGTTGGGGGTCATTTCTTTTCTAATCCGGCTAATCCTTGCGTCAATGACAAAGATCAAACCCGAAAGAAGCAGACCGAAAATACTCAGGACTGCGAGCAAAGCACCCGGAGTATCAAGATTCCAATGCACTATGGAGCCTCTTCCTCAACAACAGGAGCGACGAACACATCCTCGTTAGCGTCGTAAGTGAAACCGATACCCGCGTACCGGCCCCTGGTCTTACCGTTGAAACTCGTGCGAATCCAGGTTCCCGGCAAGCCAATGCCATTGACGTAAGCCTGTATCGCTGCGTCGTTCTCGTCACCACCAAGACCATCTGGTACGACGATGACTTCACGGACGATTCCGTCCTCTACTCGTGCTGCGTGTGCCATTACTAGCCTTCCTACGCTGTTCTTACTCTGACGATTACTACACCGCTGCCGCCAGCGCCACCGGTACCGGAGTAACCAGCACCAGCACCACCGCCCGTGTTGGCGGTTCCGTCCGACCCGGCAACG
>MDTC01182514.1_pt1 | contig 16844 bp, 12 predicted proteins | sample 811181 | NCBI WGS metagenome assembly MDTC01 (sample SAMN05326644, study PRJNA326480) | marine metagenome | isolation source: seawater | place: Pacific Ocean: North | collected 2011 | reverse complement strand
TTTTGGTTTAGCCCTGGGAATTCCAAAGAAAGAACAGAGGTTGAGGAAATTAGCCAAGGTTCACCACCGTACCCCCCCTTCATAAGCCAAACTTCAATATCTCCGGCATCGTCATGTAGTTTGATCTCGGCGGTGCCAACCTGTTTCTTTTCTGGGCCAAATATAGGAAAAAGGAAGCCACTGTTTGATCCTTCATTGGCATGAATATGTGGCATCTCCGCAGCTACAATGATTTTCTCAATCACAGGATGAAGTCCAAGAATTAGATTTTTTAAGGTAAGATCATCCAAGTTCTTATCTCCCAAGTTTTGTATGAGATTAAGCAGGTCTGCCAAAAATAGCTCAACCTGCTCAGGATTAGCTACATTTTGCGGAATCGTAGAGGTTTTTATGGAATCACCAGCTTTCAGTAAATCCACTAACATATCACGAACAGCAGCAAGGTCCTCCACTCGGACTAGTCCATCGGCTCGGAAAGCAAGATTATCAAACCGGGTAATTTCGGGCCAAGCAACGATATCCTCATTAGGCCCGGAAACGGATTTTTCGCAAGATGAGGAAGCAAGCACATAAAACAACAAACAGAGAGAAAGTGTATTTTTCATACAAACCTCAGAACACTAAACGCAAGTTACTTGCAATAAGTAATTGCCTGTTTATTAAATTTTGGTAACACAAATAGGTTATATTTTATGTATGTAATTGGTGACAGTAATTCAGAAGAACCCGATCATTCCGAGGTCCTCGTTGTAGGTGCCGGGCCAGCAGGAATCGGAGTTGCAGCGGCACTTAAATGTGCAGGTGTCCAAAGAATTAAGTTAATTGATGCCAGAGAAATTGGTGCCTCTTTTCTGAATTGGCCAAAACAGATGTCCCTCCTGACCCCTTCTTTTCACTCCAACGCATTCGGATTAACGGACCTAAATGCGATCGATCCGCTAACTTCGCCGGCAGATTTCATTAGAACCCAACATCCGAGCGGGGAACATTATGCAAAATATTTACAGGCAGTAGCAGAATATCACGAACTCGATATAAGTTGCGGTATTGAAGTACAATCTGTCAGTAAAGTTGATGACCAATTCATAGTTAATACCAACAAGGGCGACCTATTTGCGAATTATCTAATCTGGGCAGCAGGTCAGTTCTTCTCTCCCAAAAGTCGTTCTTTTGATGGGGCTGAACATGCAATCCACTCATCCAGCATCAAAAATTGGGACGAACTGCAGGGCGAAGAATTTACGATAATTGGCGGATATGAAAGTGGCATAGATGCTGCCCTTAACTTAGTGGACCGAGGGAAAGCAGTGCGTCTACATTCCAGGGGAGAACCTTGGACATCTGATGACCCAGATCCTTCACGCTCATTAAGCCCGCGCACACTCGATCGTTTACGCAAACTTTTGCAGTGCGACGAAAAGGCCAAGTTGGTCGAATTCTACAAAAATTCAGACATCTGTCACATTGAATACCGTGATGGTTGGTGGACACTCTTCGATCAGGATGACATCCCCTCGCTAACTCGTACACGACCAATTCTTGCGAATGGTTTCTATTCAGGACTTGGTCATGTGACACAACTTTTTGATCATGATGAAAACAACCTACCAGTCTTTAGCGAAGAAGCTGATGAATCGACAATAACTCCAGGGCTTTTTTACTCTGGCCCATCTTTGGTTCATAGAAATTCGCTCTTTTGCTTCATCTATAAGTTTCGGGCAAGATTTGGTGTGATTGCCCGGGAGATCGCCAACCGTTTATCGCTTGATGAAATCGATGAAAAGCTTTCGTCCTACCGTGATGCAGGATTTATGAATACGGATTTGGATTGTTGTACAAACTGCGAATGTGCGATCAAGCCTGCTGATTCCGCTCCTGAGCCCTCCGCTTTTGCAAAGTGAATAAATTAACCCCACCGTTATTTATTCTTCTTCCCACAGCAATCATCATTGGACTGGCATCAGGAAAACTCCTCCCATCTTTTGGAAAATCTCTTGATGTAATAATTGATCCATTGGTACTCGGATTACTGGTACTTCTCTTATTCGAAGTTCGATTTAAACCACTTCGGTTTGCCCAAAAAAATCTTCCGATAATCGGTCTATCCTGGGTGGTTAATTTTCTGCTTATCCCCGTTATTGGCTGGGCGATTGCATCTGTTTTCTTCGGTGGACAAGATGCTATCTTTCTTGGTCTTTTTCTCTATTTTCTATTTCCCTGCACGGATTGGTTTCTGGCATTTACCAAGATCGCTAAAGGGGATACAGAACTAGGAGCTGCACTCATACCGATAAATTTGGTTTCTCAGCTTTTACTTTTTCCCTTGTACTTACTTATTTGCACTGGGATTCAAACAAATATCGAATTGGAGGGTTCTATGCACACTCTGATTGATTGGTTCATCCTCCCCTTTGCCTCCGCTTTTATTTTGAGATTCTTTCTCTACAAAATGCTTTCAACTGAGAAATTCAAATCCATCACCTCTGCAACAGAGTGGATTATCCCATGGGTTCTTTTTCTCTTAGTGTTTTGTATATTCAGGTCCAATACTGGTGAACTCGCAAATAGTCTTGCAGACTTCCCCAGTCTGATAATGGCGGTATTTACATTTTTTCTCTTTACCACATTAGTGGGCGAAACTCTGGCAATATGGCTTCGCCTGCCACGGGCTCAACAAGTAGTTCTTGCGATGACAACCACGGCTCGCAACACCCCTCTAATGCTTGGGCTTGCTGCAGTCGCCCTTCCCAACCAGCCTTTAGTTTATGCGACTCTTATCACTGGCATGCTCATAGAATTTCCCCACCTCACCGCACTTTCCCGTCTTTTTTTATGGAAAGAAAAAAGAGAACTACCATCTGTTGGATCACCTGCAACATCCACTTAACAAAATATGTCTGACAATAACAAACCCACGAACATTTTCGGCAAAAGAACTTCTGTAGAAGAGGTCGAAGAAGGAAATCAACTTGCTCCCAAATTTGATGAAAAAGGCTGCATTCCCTGCATTACCACACATGCAGAGACCAAAGAGGTTTTGATGTTTGCGTTTATGAACTCTGAAGCTTTGCAACTTTCTATTTCCACCAAACTGGCCCACTACTGGTCGCGCTCGCGACAAAAACTTTGGAAAAAAGGGGAGAGTTCAGGAATGTTTCAAAAGATTCAGCGGATGCTGATCGATGATGATCAAGACTGTCTTATCATTGAAGTATTGCTTACCGCTCCAACCAGTGGCGGAAAGGAAGCATCCTGCCATGTGGGGTATCGCTCATGCTTTTATCGGGAAATCCCCCTATCCGAAAATTCTGCATGTGACTTAAAATTGAAATTCCTAGAAGATTCTAAATCATTTGATCCTGTAAAGGTGTACGAAGGTATTGCCAACCCCACACAATTGTAACTTCAAAAATGATTTCGATGGATAACAGGGAAGACGGAAAAATTCGCCCACTTTTTGAAATGGGCACAGAGACACCGGCACCACCGGAGCAAATACAGGAAATTGAGAATCGGATAGAAGAAGGCAAGAGAGTGGTAAAACGCCTAACCGCGATCTACAAAGATCATCAACAAGCTGCCATTCCCTTAAAGATTAAACTTGGAAATAGTGACCTACGGTTGGTCATTGATGCCTTGAAAAAACACGCCAAGGGAGAAGATGCCTCGCCTGTCGCTGGAGCACGGGACGAAATTCACGGATACTGCTTAAACCGGCTATTTGAAGAACTGGTAGTAGAACCAAGCAATATTTTGTTTACCACTAAAACTGGCCCGGACACCATTCGCTACGATGCAATGAATCCAACTTTTTGGACCGAATGCTTGGACTTACTGGAGAGCTCAATTTGTTCAGAGAAAGAATGATCCAAAATAATTCCAAGCTCCCTGTTACCGTACTTTCCGGATTTCTTGGTTCGGGAAAGACCACCTTGCTCAATCATATTTTATGCAACCGTGAAGGCTTAAAGGTAGCGGTGATAGTAAATGATATGTCGGAAATTAATATTGATGCAGATCTTCTTCGTAACGGAGATGCATCCCTTTCTCACACAGAGGAACAGCTGGTTGAAATGTCCAATGGTTGTATTTGCTGCACCTTACGTGAAGATCTGCTTAAAGAAGTGAGCAAACTTGCTAAGCAGAATCGTTTTGATCACTTGGTGATTGAATCCACAGGGGTATCTGAACCTATGCCAGTTGCGGAAACTTTTACCTTTGAAGACGAAGAGGGAGCTTCGCTTGGTGATATCGCCCAGATTGATACCATGGTAACGGTGGTGGATGCTCCAAACTTCCTTCATGACTTTGAAACGAAGGAACATCTTGTTGACCGTGGACAGGCAGTTGACCAGGAGGATGAACGTACGATTGTAAACCTGCTCACGGATCAAATCGATTTTGCCGATGTCATCTTGGTGAATAAAACAGACTTGGTTTCGCCCGAAGAAATTCACAAAGTTCATGGAATGATCAGGGCACTTAATCCAAGTGCTGAAATTCATGACACCATCAATTCAGAGATAGCAATAGGAGATGTACTTGGAACTGGGAAATTCAACCAGGACCTTGCCGCTGAGAAAGAAGGGTGGTTGGAATCCCTGCTTGAGCAGACACCTGAGACCGAGGAATATGGCATTGGAAATTTTGTATACGAGAGACGCATCCCATTTCATCCACAACGGTTCTACGACTGCATTCAACATAAGTGGCCGGGAGTGATCCGTTCAAAAGGAGTATTTTGGTTGGCTTCCAGACTAAAAGTTGCCGGTTATTGGTCACAGGCGGGCAGTGTATCCAACCATCAATGCGGGGGCTATTTTTGGGCTGCTCTACCTCGTAGTTATTGGCCGGAAGACCAGAGCCACATCGACCGCGTCTGGGACGAACAAAATGGGGATTGCAGACAAGAAATCGTACTTATTGGATGCAATATGGATCATATTGCTCTTACCTCCATGCTCGATGAATGTCTCCTCACCAAGGAAGAATTATCTAGCGATGAAAAGACCTGGCATACCCTCTTCCCTGATCCTTTTCCCGAGTGGGATCTCAGTGCATAAACCCCACGGTCACAAGCTATTCATTTGATTTGAATTCAGTTTAGTTGGATCAGCACATGCGACTATTAAAATTTCGTATTCAAACTCTATCAATCAAAGACCCTAATGAAAAAAAATTATTCAAATTCTAAATCTTCTCTTTCCCGCCGAGATTTTATTTCTAATTGCGGGAAACTTGCAACTGGCTGTGCCATTGCAACAAATTCAATTCCAATGGTTCATGGAGAAAAAGCAAGTGGGTCCAAACGAGCACTCTTGGTCACCGGTGGGTGTTGCCATGATTATGATAGACAAAAAGATATTCTCAGTGAGGGGATCAGTCAAAGAGTGAAAACCCAGTGGGATATCCTGTTTGAAATGGATGAAAAGAAAAGTAAAGCGTGGTTAAGTAAGCCTGGCTGGGCAGATAAATATGATTTTATTGTTTATAATCACTGTTTCGCACATGAGAAGGATGCAGCATTTGTTCAGTCTATAACTGATATTCATAAGGCAGGTAAACCGGCCATCGCCTTGCATTGTGCGATGCATTCCTACCATTGGAATATTCCAGCCAAAGAAGGTGAAAAGAAAGCATGGAACGATATGTTGGGTGTAAGTTCAAAAGGACATGGTCCCAAGGCTCCGATAACAATCAGTAAAGTTAAGGGACATGACCATCCGGTAATGAAAGACATGCCGGATGGTTGGAAGACTCCAGAAGGTGAACTTTATAATGTTCAGGAGGTCTATGAAGACACGATTGTGTTAGCTTATGGAGATAATGGGAAAAACAAAGCCCCTAAAAAGCCACAAGCTTGCATATGGGTTAATACCCATGGAAGGGGGAGGATTTTTGCGACAACCATTGGTCACCACAATTCAACTATGTCTACAAAAGAATATTTAGATATGCTCGGGAATGCGGTTCGTTGGATTACAGAGAAATAATCACGAACATTCCATTGGCTAAAAATTTTTTTTATCAAAATTTACCCTTTTATGCTCAACAAATAAGATTTTAATATGTAATCACTCAGATTTGTTAAAAAACTATATATTTATGAAAATAACATCCACCCGAACTCTCATCCTTACACTCACGCTTGCTGTATTTTCGTCCTTTGCTTTGGGGGCGAAGAAAGTTGTCTTCTTGGCTGACGGCGGGAAAAACAACGAAAAGCATAATCATGTAGATGGGAATGATATTTTAGCGGCTGCCCTCGAAGAGAGTAAACTGGGTTTTGAAACTGCTCAGTACAAAGGCTGGCCAACTGACCCCAAAGCCTTTGATGGTGCGGACTCTGTAGTTATGTTCTGTAACGGAGGAAAGAAACATCACTTGGTGATGAAGCACCTCGACCAATTTGAAAAACTGATCGATGCGGGAACTGGATTTGTATTTATGCACTACGGAGTGGAAGTACCCAAGGGACGAGCTGGCGATCTTATGCTCCGGGCAATGGGAGGATATTTCGAGGAACACTGGTCGGTAAATCCTCACTGGAAAGCCGATTTTAAATCACTTCCCAAGCATCCTATTACCCGTGGTGTTAAACCTTTTGTGCAGGACGATGAGTGGTACTACCATATGCGCTTCCAACCAAACATGAAGGGCGTAACACCGATTCTCTCGGCACACCCTCCCCAGTCCACCATGAACCGCCCGGACGGACCACACTCCAACAACCCACATGTGCGCAAATCTATGGCAGCCGGAGAAATCCAACATATTGGATGGGCCTATGAACGCCCCAACGGCAAGGGACGTGGATTTGGAACCACCGGTGGTCACTACCACAAGACCTGGGCAAGAGATGACTGGCGCACCCTGATTTTAAATGCGATTGCATGGACCGCAGGAGTTGAAATACCCGCAGACGGAGTTCCTTCGGTGGCTCAATTAAATATCAAGCCCTCGATTAAAAAGTAGGTCTTAATGCAAATTTTAGCTTTATTTAAAACATACTCTCGCCGAGTCGTAACCGACTTGGCGGGAGTAGGATTCTTCACATTCCATCCTCGGTTCAACTGAGACAAGTTCGATTTTCTGAACCAGTTTGCACAGTCCCTTAAGCAGGGAACGAATCACGGCACGTGCATGCGGAGCACCTAGGCAGTTGTGTGGACCAAAACCAAAACCAATGTGCGGATTAGGTGAACGATCAAGCACAACTTCATCAGGCTTATGAAATACGGAATCGTCCCGGTTAGCGGAGGGCCAGCATAAACCGATACGGAAACCCGCGGGAACTTCATGACCCGCAACCTTAGCGGCGTGTGGACAGGTACGGGCGATAGCAGTAAGTGGGCTGACGAAACGGACAAATTCCTCGCAGGCAGGGATGACCCGCTTCTCATCTTCCCGTAGAAAGGCAAGAGCTTGCGGGTTCTCACTAAGATAAACCAAAATACTACTGACCACATTGATGATGGTGTCCTTGCCCCCGGCAAAGGTGACATTGGCTATGCCCTGCTTTTCCTGAAAAGATAATTTCCGCCCCCGAAACTCCGCCTGATTTAGAAAACTGAAAAAATCTTCCCCAGGATCTTGTTCTGCTTTGGCAAATTGCTCAGCAGTGTATTCCTCCATACCCTCACCCTCGGTCAAAGCATGCATACCCCACCCTTTCCACACTTCTGCGTCTTTCTCGGGCAAGTTAAGAAGACGGGTCAAAGCTAGGCATTGCAGGGGCAAAGCAAAGTCATGCACGCCATCGAATTCCCCTACGCCTAATTTTTCAGAAATCATGGAGTTCACCAGATCTTCCATATCCGTAAGGTAAGCGGGATCGGTCGGGCGTTTAAAGATGGGTTCCACCAGTGCCCGGTACTCACTATGGTCGGGTGGATCCAACTCGATAGGAATCTGACGCATTGAGCGCATCTTTTCCTCGGTATGGGGAACCACTTTGAATGGATGATCACTACTGAAAGTCTCCCAGTCCTTGACCGTCTTTCGAAGTTCCTTGAGTCCAAGCACAAAGGGAATTTCTTCCCCATTAAAATGGGTAACCTGCACACCGCTGGACTTACGGGCCTCGGCAAATGGATCGCGTGGGTCAGCCATAGAAAACCAGCCTTTCAGAGAGGTTAATTATGGAAACTTGGGCACTTTGGATCATCGATCAAATATGCTTGGTTAATCGTTGTATCGTTGGCAACTCTTCTTCCAGTAATTTGATGAATTAAATCTGCAGATGGTTGCCAAATATAAAGATTTCTTTCATCAATTACTTCTTATGATTAAAGCTTTCGCCCGCCAGTTATTGTATCTGCCCCTCCTTTTCACTTCGTTAAGTGCTGCTCTCAACCTCGCGGATCCGGAAAAGCATCCCTTCGCAGATCCAAATGCTAGCAGAGAGGGATATGACTTGGCTGGGGAAACTGTTAATGAAGCGCGGGTCTATGATTTTTATCAAAGGCAGGCGGACTACTACATGAAGAACCCTAACCTTACCCCAAAGATTATTCCTGCATATCCGGGCTTGGATGCCGGATTACATGGGCACTGGGGAAAGCATAATCAAAACGGCCACAACGATGGCAGGTGGAATGATGGGGATACGGGTGAACACTTCGCACATGTGGTCAAGGGTCCCAAAAACTTTAATGTGGAAAAAGGAGTCTGTGTAAAACTGGGGGACGGACATCTGCTTTCCACCTGCTTCGATCCGCAATCCCTAACCTACCGGGCGGTCTGGCAGGACGGGTGGGTAAGTTTCGGTCCTTTCCGTTGGGGGTCCTCCCGCGGAGCAACCATCGATGGAAAAACCTGGTATCAAATCGATCAGGCAAAAATGCCAAGCGGAGGGGAATATATCGGGCTTCGCAGGTATGGAAACCGGGTGGTATTTGAATACCAAATCGGACAGACCAAAATATCCGACGAACCATGGGCGAGTAAGAGTGGATTTTATCGGCGTATCGATTTTTCAGGACTATCCGGAAAACTGGAACTGCCCTGCCCCATTGGTAACGGATACCTAACAACCGTGGTACAGGCATCACCAGAAACCAAAGCAGAATGGAAAGATGGGAAACTATCTCTTTCCGGACAAAGCCAGCAAGGCAGCTTGATTCTCAAGATTTCCACCAAGGAAAACATATCCCCAAACCCTGAGGCAATTGCCCACTTAAACGCTCCGAGAAAAATCTCCAAGAGATGGAACGAGGTATTAAAAATGCCAGGCAAGCTAGGAGAGCCAAAGGTTGGAGCCAACTATGTGATTGATACGCTCAGCGTACCTTATGACAACCCCTACAAAACAGTCATGCAGTTGACCAGTATGGCCTTTTTACCTAATGGGGATGCTCTGGTCGCCAGCCTGCCCGGGGATATCTGGTTGGTTAAGGGAATCAATCAGGATCTAAGCAAGGTCACCTGGCAACGCTACGCCACCGGATTCAATCAGCCCATAGGGATTCATGTGGACGAGGAAGGCATCTTTGTGCTCGATCGATGCCAGATCTCTATCCTGCACGATACCAATGGAGATGAGGAGGTGGATTATTATGAAAAGTACGCCAATGATTTTGGCGGATTCAACCGCAGCCACACCCATACCTTTGGCCTGCACCGTACCGAGGATGGTTCGTTTTATTTTATCCAACTGACCAGTTTGTTCCGTACCGGCACTGACCGGAAAACAACAAAGATTGCCTACGGGGTACGCAACTGCATGGGAGTGGGCGGGTCCAAGGATTACTTCTGGGCAGCCCCGCAGGAAGGAACCTGGACACCGGCATCCGCCATTATTGAAGTGAACGATGGTGAGCACTATGGATCGGGTGTAGAAAAGAAAAATATATCCGCTCCCCTTTGTTATGTTCCCAGAGGTGTGGATAATTCAACCGGGGGAATGGTTGAAGTCACCAGTGATCAATGGGGACCATTCAAAGATTCCCATATTGGTTTAAGTTACGGGGCGAATTCCCACTATTTAATATTACGGGACGGAACGGGAAAAAGGCCACAGGGTGCAGTGGTTCCCCTGGAGGGAGAATTTCTATCCGGTGTAATGCGCGGAGCTTTTCATCCGCAGGACGGACAGCTCTATGCAGTGGGCCTTGATGGTTGGGGCGACTACTCCACCAGGGATGGATGTTTTCAACGGGTGCGTTACCTCGGTGGAAAGGTACGAAAACCAATTGGGTTTAAGGCTCATGAAAATGGTATCCGTATTGATTTCGCAGTTGAATTGGATGAGCAGCAATTGCAGGACACCTCAAATTTCTTCGCTCAGCAATGGAATTATGAATACGGAAAACGCTACGGGTCACCGGAATTTTCTGTAAATCATCCAGAGAGTCTGGGGCATGACCCTTTGGCAGTCCGATCGGTACAATTACTGGAAAATAAAAAATCAATTTTCGTGGAAATGCCTGACTTGAAGCCGGTGATGCAATTGTACTTAAGGATGAAGCTAAAAGATTTGGATGGAGTGGAGTTTGCCGCCGATTTATTTGCGTCCCCAATGTATCCACACCCGCTCTACTCTGCCAAAGGGTTGGCCATACCCGTTTCTTCAAAAGGAGACATCGGGCAGTTGAGGACGGAAACCACCAAGCCCAAAAAACAGACAGATTGGTCAGGTAAGATCACGGAGGGAGCCAGAGAGATAGTGGTAAAAACAATCAGCGGATTAAAGTACGACAAGACTTTAATCGAAGCAAAGGCAGGCGAAGCCCTTGTTCTAAAGATGGTAAATGTGGATGCGATGCCTCATAACCTGGTAATTGTAAAACCTGGTGCGGTGCAAACCGTGGGGAATGCTTCCTTTAAAATGCTCAACGATCCCAAAGCCGGTGAAAAGAGTTATGTGCCCGCCCTCTCTGAGGTCTTACATTTTATTCCGGTAATCGATCCGGAGAAGCAGCACTCTTTACATTTCACTGCACCCAAGCAAGCGGGTGACTATCCCTATATCTGCACCTTCCCCGGGCACTGGATGGCAATGCAGGGAATTCTAAGAGTCAAGTAAACCAAGACCGCTATCAATTTTCTCCAAAATGAACGAAATCAAAATTTTACTTTCACTTATTATACTCTCAAGTGGATCTAACCTTTGGGGGCAAAATTCTGTTCAACCAAATCAGGATCGAAAAAAGGAAGCCCCCAGTCAGCCAAAATTATCCACCATAACTCCCGTTCCATCAGGGCTGAAAAAGTTCATGCCTTCCAGGCATAACCAGAAATTGGAAGAGGCGAAAAAAGGGGACTTCGACGTGGTAATGATTGGCGATTCCATCACCCATACATGGGACTCCCAGAAAGACTTTAAAAAAATCTTTCGAAATATCAGGGTGCTCAACCTTGGCTTTGCAGGCGACCGGACCCAGAATGTTCTTTGGCGCATACAAAATGGGGCCCTGGAAAATGTATCGCCCAAACTGGTCACCCTGATGATTGGCACCAATCATTTGCATAATGTGAGAAAAAATCATCAACCCGATGGAACCGCTGATATTCTCCTTGGAATCCAGAAAGTGATTAAGGAGATCCAGGCAAGGTTACCTGATGCCAAGATCATTGTCTTTTCTGTTTTCCCGAGGAAAAACCCCACCGAGTATGGACGGGTAAAAGCATTGAATAAGGAGCTGCCCAAAGTGGCAGATAACCGCCAAATTTTTCATGAGGATATAAACGAGGTATTTCTCGACCAGTCCGGACAGATCTCGAAAAATCTATATTTACGGGACGGATTACATTTAACTGAAAATGGCTATGCGGCATGGGGAAAAGCCCTCCTTCCGGTTCTCAAGAAATATGGTCTCTGATCCCAATCAGTCGAGCTTTGCCTGAATTACCCTGTAAATATAATTTGCTTTTGTTGACAAAATAAATTTGCGCTCTCCTTTTTTGTTCCAAGGATGGAGGGTAGATGAGTTTAGTCGCCCGTATCAAAAACGAAATAGGATCGCGCCTGGAAAGAAGTGAGGATCTGCAAATCCCACTCACTGTTCAGGGGTTGAGTGAACATTATGGCGTAAGTTATACCCCAGTAAGAGAAGCAATTTGGGAATTGATCGAGATCGGATTGATCCGCAAAAAAAGCAACGGCCGCTTGGAAGCCATTACACCCAAAAAACGCTCAAAGAAATCAAACTTCCGTACAGAACAAAGATCTCAAAAGAAACCAGTCGAAAATATTACCAAAGAACTGGTGGAAATCAGTCTTGGAGGGGAAGAGTGTTTTGTTCGGGAAGAAGCAACTGCCAATAGGCATGGTCTGACCCGATCCACCCTGCGTCAAATCTTGCAACGCCTGGCTGGCGAGGGTCTGTTGGAACATGTGCCTAGACGAGGGTGGCGGGTAAAACCATTCCGCCAGGAAGATATGGATGCATTCATTGAGGTCCGTGAAGTAATGGAACTCAAAGCACTCGAACTTGCCCGCACAAAATTAACCTCCCTTGAAGCCAAGAAAAAGTTACGGCAGATCAAAGCATCGAACAAAATTAGCCAAAATGGAAAAGTCAGGGTGAGTATTGATAATTCTCTTCATAAATTTATCGTTGGTCTGGCTGGCAATCCCTTCATCGATGACTTCTTTCAGCGACATGGGAAATATTATTCCATTCTGTTTGAATGGGAAGGCGATGATAAAGAGGCAGGCATCCAGGCAGTCAAACAACATCACAGGATCATCGAGGCTCTGCTCAAAGAAGACTGGGGACTAGCCGCAAAAGAGCTGTCTGATCATCTTCACACCAACCACCCGGTGCTGCAGAAAATCTCTTCTTAACATGAAGTTTCTTATCCCTATTCTTCTTCTCTCATCGGGTATTCATCTCATTGGGGCAACAGATTATTTAAAAGATGTGAAACCCCTGCTGGCCTCCCGTTGTTTTGACTGTCATGGGGCACTCAAGCAGGAAGCAAAATTAAGGGTAGATACTGCCCAAGCAATGATAGATGCAGAAATGATCATCCCCGGAAAGCCAGATGACAGCGAACTCATCTATCGCATCACAAGTCATGAACCCGAAGAACGGATGCCACCCGAGCATGAGGGGGCCATGTTCATCAAAGATGAAGTTGAGGTCATTCGGCAATGGATTGCAATGGGGGCCAATGCTCCCAAGGACGAAAAACCTGAGCCTGATCCGAAGGAACATTGGGCATATCAACAAATTGAGCGCCCTGCACTCCCCCATAGCACTGAAAATCAAAATCCTGTGGATGCGTTTATCAACTTCAAACTGCAAGAAATGGGACTTCAACCTCAACCTCCGGCCGATCGAAAAATTCTATTACGCCGCCTCTATTTGGATCTGATTGGCCTACCCCCAACCCTTGAACAGGCAAACACCAAAGCGGATTATGCAGAGGTGGTCGAAGAGTTATTAGGAAGCCCTCATTACGGAGAACGCTGGGGCAGGCACTGGATGGATATCTGGAGATACTCAGATTGGTACGGATTGGATGGTATGCTAAGACACAGCCAAAAGCATATTTGGCGTTGGCGTGAGTGGATTATAAAATCCTTAAATTCAGATAAAGGTTATGACCGCATGGTTTCTGAAATGCTGGCTGGCGATGAGCTTGATCCAAGCAATGAAGATTCAGTTGCAGGCACTGGATTTCTAGCCAGGAACTATTATGTCTTTAACCGTAACACCTGGCTGGATGCCACTATTGAGCATTCTGCCAAAGCATTTCTGGGGATCACCATGAACTGTGCGAAGTGTCACGACCATAAATATGATCCCATCAGTCAGGTCGATTACTACAATTACCGTGCATTCTTTGAGCCTCACCACATTCGACTGGATGCCATTCCTGGAGAGACAAATTTTGATTATGACGGCTTACCCCGTGCGTACGACCGCGATTTGAATGCCACCACTTCTCTTTTCCAACGGGGCGATCCAGCCCTTCCAGATCATAAGATCAAGATTCAACCTTTGGTCCCTAAGATGTTCAGAGATTTTGCGTCCAAAATTCAACCCGTCTCCTTACCGTCCAATAGCTGGGCTCCAGGCACCCGATCATCCTTTCAGAATGATCAAATCAAGCTTGCGGAAAAAGAAATCGCCAGTGCAGGTGAGGAATTACAAAAAGCAAAATCTGTAAAGCAGGACCAAAATGCGGAACTCAAAAAGGATACGCTTGTAAACAACCAGGCAGAAACTTTCAGTGACGGTTTTGAAACTGAAAGACCTGACCTCTGGAAAATTGTAGGAGGTGGCTGGCGATACCAAGGAGGAAATCTCGTACAACTCGAACCTGTAATGAGTGATCAGTTTGTACGGAGCCTCAAAGTTCATCCCCGCGACTTCGAACTTACCATGAGCTTCCGTACAACCGGAGGGAAAAAATGGAAGTCAGTTGGAGTCTGTTTTGATATTGATGAGGAAGGTAAGAATGGTCATGTGGTCTACGCATCCGCTGTTGATGGTGCACAGAAAGTGCAAGTCGCACACAGGGCAAACAATCGCATGGTATACCCCCAGCAGGCACAAAAGAGAAAAGAGATCCAAATCGATACCAACTATGTGTTTAAGCTACAGGTCAGGAATAACTTACTCAATCTTTCACTGGATAATGAACACATGATTAGCCATCAACTCCCCGAAAGATACAAGGAAGGCCGAATCGAACTGCTAGCGTTTGATGCGGTTGCAGAATTTAACGAAATTTCCGTCAATGAACTCTCCCCGAATATTAAGTTAATTCCACCCACATCTTTTTCTACTGATCTCGCCAAGATTAACCCCACTGAATTACCCGCGGCGAAATTAAGGGCAGCTCAGGCAAAACTTTCATCGATCAAAGCCCGTATTGCTGCAGATCGCTTGCTACTTTTAAACCCCGAAGTCAATTCCAGCAACGAAGCCATGGCTCACTCCATTCTTTCTCACAAGCAATACCTTGTCGCCCAGGCAGAAGTTGAGCTTCTAACAGCTAAGGCCGGCAAGAAATCTGCAGCTGAAAAGAAGTTAGCCGACGCTCAAAAGGATCTCGAAAAACCAGATGGGAAGCACGCTCCTCTTAGGGGAAGCCGAATGGCCCTGGTTTCCAATGTTGATAAAGAACCTGAATATTCAGCACTCTATGAAAAAGAAAGTTCGGGTCGCAGGCTCACCCTTTCCAGATGGATAACTTCCCAAAAAAACCCTCTCACCGCACGGGTAGCAATTAATCATATATGGATGCGTCACTTTGGGAGTCCCCTTGTCAAAAGTAGCTTCGATTTTGGACGCCGTATTCCGAAGCCAGAGCATGCTGATCTTCTTGACTGGTTGGCAAGTGAACTAATGGTCTCGAATTGGAGTATGAAAAAAATTCACCGCATTATTCTAACATCTGAAACATGGAAGAGAAGTGCCTCCAATCTTAATGCTGACCCAGCAACCATTAAAACTGACAAAAATAACCGATATTACTGGCGTATGAACTCCCGAAGAATGGAGTCTCAGGTCGTTCGTGATAGTCTTCTCCATATTGGCGGAGAACTTGATTTAAGGATGGGTGGGCCCTCAATCAACCCATCCCCGGACTCAAAAAGGAGAGCCCTCTACTTCTTACACTCCCGGGACCAGCAATCCAAGTTTCTCGCCACATTCGATGATGCGGAAATTCTTGCCTGTTATGAGCGTACTGAAAGTATTGTCCCCCAACAGGCACTTGCCTTGAGTAACGGCAAGGTTCCGCTGCAAATGAGTGAAAAGCTCGGAACAATGGGACCAAAGGAGGATACACCCTATATCAGCGAACTCTTTGAAAAAATTCTCTGCCGATTACCCACGGACGAGGAACTTAAAGAATGCCTCACATTTCTGGAAAAGGTCCCAAACCGTGCCCGCCTTGCCCACGCCCTTCTCACTCACAATGATTTTCTTACCATTCGATAATTCTTTATTTTTCTTTTCATGATCGATCCATCCCTCGCCCACTCCATCAATCGCCGTCAGTTTCTCCGAGGTACATGCCTTGGGTTTGGCGGCTTGGCTCTTAATTCCATGCTGGGCAGTCCTCGCCCTGCTCCTAAGGCCAAAGCTAAAAGTGTCATTTGGCTTTTTATGCGGGGCGGGGTAAGCCACATGGAAAGCTTCGATCCAAAGCCGGCACTTAATGACCACGCCGGAAAGTCCATACCAGACTCTCCTTACTCCAATGTTCTTGATCCTGAAAAATTCGAAAACCAACGTGTCGTGGTGGTAGGCGATGCCAATGGACAACAACGTAATAAACTTTACCCTCTGCAGACTGGCTACAAACAATATGGTGAAAGCGGAACAATGGTCAGTGACTGGTTCCCAAATATTGGCAAGCAGGTGGATGACCTGGCCATTATTCGCTCGATGTGGACCACTGATAACAACCACGGAGCACAGGTCCAGTTTCATTCGGGACGACATATGCTTGACCCGCACGAGCCCACCATCGGTGCATGGGTCACCTACGGTCTCGGTTCTCTTAACGATAATCTCCCTCAGTTCATCAATATTGGACCCCGTTTTTTCGATAAAAGGGACGGTCATTATCTCGGCCCTGCCTATGATGCGGTCAACCTCAAGATCGACCCGAAAAACCCATTGAACTTTGCCAAACCCGAGGGAGACATAAACCTCGATGAGCAAAAAGCCACCTTCGACCTCACTGGCCGGCTCAATCGTTTATCCGCAAAAAAGTACCCTTTCGACCCCGCGCTTGAAGCAAGAATCAAGTCCTATGAACTTGCCTACCGCATGCAAAGCGCCGTACCGGAGACTATCAATTTTGACGATGAGTCTGAATCGATCAAAAAGTTGTACGGGCTCGACCAAAAAGAGACCCGCCCATTCGGAGAGCAA
>MDTC01051274.1_pt1 | contig 16844 bp, 19 predicted proteins | sample 811181 | NCBI WGS metagenome assembly MDTC01 (sample SAMN05326644, study PRJNA326480) | marine metagenome | isolation source: seawater | place: Pacific Ocean: North | collected 2011 | reverse complement strand
AACAACTTCGGTCCTGGTAGAGTGTTCTTCGTCTCTACTGACCAAGGTGGTAACTTCAGAGTTGGTGACTTCTTCTCCGTTAACCAGTTAACTGGTGCTGCTACCCTGGACGCTTCCGCGTTCAACCTGTCTGGTCTGACAGAACTGAGACTGGGTTCACTGGGTGGTCAGATCGGTGAGGCGATTAACGAATTCTCCTCTGACGAGACCATGAGCGGTAACTCTAACACCGCTTGCCCAACTGAACTCGCGGTTCGTGGATACATCACTCGCGGTAACATGGGTGTTGAGCAGATGGTTCCTCCTGTGGGTACAACTGGTCAGAGACCTGTAACCCCACTGCAAGGTGGTCTGAGATTCAACACTTCCATCGGATCCTTTGAAGGATACAATGGTTCCGCTTGGGTGCCCATCGGTGGTCTGCAGAACGTAGATGCTAACAGCAACTACACTGCTAATGCATATGAGCAAATCTGGTGCAACACTACTGGTGGTGGATTCACTGTTACTCTGCCTTCTTCTCCTAATCAGGGTGACACAGTTAGAATCTTCGACGTTGCTAAGACGTTTGATTCCAACAACCTCACCATTGGTAGAAATGGCAAGTTGATCATGGGAGACGCTGCCGACATGACAGTAGGTGCAGAGGGTGCCGCATTTGATCTGGTATTCTACAACGATACCTACGGTTGGAGACTCTTCACCGTCTAATAGAAGAGACACTCAGGGGGCAGCGATGCCCCCTTTATCCATAAATATAAATACGAACAGTGGATTAAGAAATGGCTACGTATTCAAGTTACAAAAAAGTAAGTGGGGCAAGTCTGTCACCAGGCTCAATTACTGATGCCAAAATCGCTTCCAGCGCCTTTAAAAATTATTGTGTAAAGTGGATTCGTGGTTGCCTTGGAGAATGTTCGCCTGGTTGTTGCTGTCTCTGGACAGTTCCTACAGGAGTCAGACGAGTAACGTTTGAATTGTGGGGTGCTGGTGGTAACGGTCACGGCATGTGCGTTAACAACAGATGTCAGCACTATGCTGGTGCTCAAGGTGGTTACTACGCATCTAAAACCATTAGTACAAATGATGGTTGTCAGTATACCATCTGTGCTGCTGGTGTTCACCCTTGTGAATCTGTTGAGTGCTATGCCTGCCATGGTTGCACAACTTATGTAAATGGATTTAACCTCTCTAACTTCTGCGCTATTGGTGGTAAAGGAGGTTGTGCTAACGGTTCTTGGGAAACATCATGTTACTCTGACTTCGGTCGTTGTTGTGTAAGTCCTTCTGGTACATGGAATGCTGATTTTGCCATGGGTAACCATGCTGGCGGATTCAGTGCTTCATATAACTGTCACTGCTATCGTCACACTACTTGTACTACTGGAGCACCAATGATGGGAACTGGTGGTGTTAGTACTGAACTGACTGAATGTTGGATGCGTTGTGGTTGCTGGCACGTTCCTTATGGTGTCGGTGGTCAAGGTGCTACGACTACATATTGTGGATCTAACTGCTGTGGTCGAGGATCTACTGGTGGATCTGGTGTTGTTAAGATTACTTATTTCTAAGGAGAGGATTTAAAAAATGGCGTCATACTCAAGTTATAAAAAGGTTGATGGATCCTCTCTTGCTCCTGCAAGTATTCCTGCTGCAGCAGTAGACCCTGATGCTAGAAAGACTTTTGGTGTTAAGTGGGTTTATGGATCTCCTAACGCTTGCTCTCAAGGGTGCTGCTGTCTTTGGACTGTACCTTCGGGAGTAACTAAAATATTTTTTGAGATCTGGGGATCTGGTGGATCTGGATCTGGTGCATGTTCTACTAGTAGATGCCAGCACTATGCTGGTGGTGGAGGTGGAGGATATAACTCCAAGATGATCAGCACCACTCCTGGAACACAGTACACTGTTTGTGCTGCTGGTAATGGTAACTGCTGTAGAAGAGAATGCACAGGATGTCAGGGTTGCACATCTTATGTAAACGGATCTGGTTTATCTAACTTCTGTGCTGTTGGTGGTTGTGCAGGTTGTGCTAATGGGTCTTGGACAACTGCTTGTAACTCATTCTGGTCTTGCTGCCGTCAAGCAGGAGATAATGGTGGTGACTTTGGTTACATGAACCACGCTGGTGCTTTTGGTGCGGTTGAGTGGTGGTTTGGTGTTGGATTCTGCCATTGCAACCATCAAAACACTAGAGCAACTTCTGCACCAAGAATTGGTACGGACGTTCAAATGGCTATCCAGACATGCTGGATGCGTTGCGGTTGCTGGACTGTTCCATACGGTCATGGTGGTCAGAACGCCATGTCTTCTTACTGTGGTGGTAGCAGCTGCTGCGGTACTGGGGGCATGGGTGGTCCTGGACTCGTTAAAATTACTTACTATTGATAAATACTATTAACACAGGAATAAGGTAGAGATGGCTTCTTACTCTAGTTACAAAAAAGTTGAATCTGCATCCATTACAGATGGAACAGTTCCAGCAACCGCATTTGCTTCAGGTGTGTTTGACACTTGGTGTGTAAAGTGGATTTATGGCACTCCGAATGCCTGTTCTCCTGGTTGTTGCTGTCTCTGGACAGTTCCTACAGGAGTAAGAAGACTCCACTTTGAAATTTGGGGTGCTGGTGGCAATGGACATGGAGCATGTTCTGTCAATAGATGTCAGCACTTTGCTGGTGCTCAAGGTGGATACTACAACTCTAAGATGATAACTACTGCTGCTGGTTGTCAGTATACTATTTGTGCCGCTGGAACTCACCCCTGCAACGGTGTTGAGTGTCAAGCTTGTGCTGGTTGCACAACTTATGTAAATGGATATAACCTCTCTAACTTCTGCGCTATTGGTGGTGAAGGTGGATGTGCTAATGGGTCTTGGAACACTGCTTGCCATTCCACCTGGGGTCGTTGCTGTATGCAACCTGGCGCTCATGGTGGCGACTTTGGAATGGGCAACCATAGAGGTGCATTCTTTGTACAAACTCACTTCTGCCATTGCCACTGTAAAGGTGGGTCTCCAACTTCTGCACCATTTATGGGTACATCTATCCAACAAGGTCTTATTAATTGTTGGTCACGTTGTGCCTGTGCTACTTCTCCGTATGCACATGGTGGTCAGGGTGGCATGTCTACATACTGTGGTGGTAGCAACTGCTGCGCTAGAGGAATGACAGGTGGTCCTGGTCTTGTTAAGATCAGTTTCCTATAAATATTAGTAAAAGTAAGTAAACCTTTTTTAGAAGTTATAACCATGGCACAAGTTTCGATAGAATTTGATCTGGGTCTTCCCAATGAGTATCAGGTAGACCACTCTCAGTCTGATGGTAATACCCGTAAATTTACGTACCATGGTCCAGATAAAATCTGGCTCCAACTGGGTGCTGACGGTACTGAGAAGTATGGTCCTTTAACAGAGGAAGACATCATGGACGGTAGACCCGTTCCCGAAGATGTTGTTGAGTGGTATGAAGTAGATTGTTCTACCGATCCTCTTATCTGTCAGTTGAGAGGACCTGTTGTTGATGAGAGACAAGAAGACTATGATGAAACTCCTGGTTTTCATCCAGGTTCTCCTGCAATTGATGGGTATGCAAGACTTGAAGTTTGGGGACCACCAAAACCAGAAGACATCTATGATAAGTATAGCATCACCAAAAATGCTGAAGGCGGTTTAGACGTTAGAAAGCTTACTGTTAATGAAGCAATTCATGGTGATGAAGTAAATGTCACCTGGGATGACCTCCGCAAGAGAAGAGATCAGATGCTTGATATGAGTGACATGAATCTTCCTTCTGATGCCCCTGCAGCTCTGGTAGAGGAGTGGACTGCATATAGACAAAATCTTAGAAATATGCCTAGCGCATTATCTGCAGTTGATCCTAATATCGCTGGTTATATGTTCCCAACACAACCATCTGCAGCGACTAAGTATGCTATTGCTGAAGCTGCTGCTGAAGAATGATATAATATATAATGATGTAAGTGAACTTTAGTGGATGAATTATACACTATATAATTTTGATTACATAAAAGAAAATCAACAAGAGATAATAAAAGAACTGAAGATATCCCATGATCATATAGTGGATCTTGGGTTCTCGGATTCAACGAGAGCCTATACCTACTATAATATCTTTGGGGTATCTTCTCCTTCTATGCACATGTATAGAATTTACGAGAAGGTTAGGGAGATTGTAAGAGAACAATTGCCCGAAGGTATGCTTTGGATTCAGTCTTGGTTGAACTTTCAAGACTATGATGGCGTACTTGGGTGGCATAATCATAGTGCTGAGTGGCATGGATACATTTCCATAGAGCCTCAAGATACTGTGACTGAATTTGAGAACTGGACTATTGATAATGAGTGCGGTAATATATACTTTGGTCCTGGGTTAAACTCTCATCGAGTGGTTAATCAAAGAAAGTATTCTGGCAAAAGAATAACTTTGGGATTTGACATCATAACAAGTAATAATTATGATGAAGAAGCATTACCCACGGCAAATTATGGCGCTATACCTTTACTATAATGTTTGAACCAAGTCCTCATCTAAAGGTGATGAGAGATACTATTGATGAAATGCATTGGAATATTTCGGAAGATGGTAATCTCTTTTATGACAGTAGAAAAATAATAAAAAAACCTGTCTTTGTTATTGATAACTTCTACAAAGATCCAGATAAAGTTAGACAGTTTGCATTAGAGTCTGATTTGTATGATGATAAAGACAGACTTGCTGGTGCAATTGGTAGGAGGGTTTGGAGAGAAGAACCAGATGTTATAGGTGAATTAAACAACTGTTTGTCTGATGTATTCAAACAACTATGTAATCATGAAGATTGGCACATTGAGTTTGATGAAGAGCATCACAAAAATAAATGGGAGACCATGAGATTTGTCGTTAATGTCACTAACGATGATGAGATTGTTGCATCAAAAAGATGGGATGATATCTTTCATGTTGATGGTCAATATAATAAGTGGGCGTCTCTAGTATTTTTAAATACTCCAGAAGAATATGGCGAGGAGAATTCTGTTCCTGGAACTGGATTTTGTACCATTCAAAAACCAACCAAAGAGGTCCCAAAACCAAAACCAAAGTTGCAATATGTGTGTCCTATGAAGTATAATAGAGCAATATTGTATGATGCCAATATGGTTCATGGTGCTATCATGAAACCAGGTATGTATAAAACATATGATCGTCTCACTCAGATCATGTTTTTTTGATTGAGATAAATAAAGTCAAATCATGCTATTGTCATAGCAATATTAGTACCCTGAGGTTGAAAAAATGAGGTCTAAAGCGTTCTTCATCAATGGTGGAGCTGGTAGAGTAATTTGTTCTGTCCCTGCATTTGAAAAGTATGCGGAGACTCATGATGATTTTATTATTGTATGTGAGGGTGGTACAGATTTTTTCAAAGGTCATCCCACCTTATCGAATAAAGTTTTTGATAATTGGCACAAAGGATTGTTTGAGAAGGAAATTCAACACAGGGATTGTGTGTCTCCAGAACCCTATAGATGCTGGCATTACTACAACCAGAAGTGTAGTCTTGCACAAGCATTCGATATCATTATCAATGAACTAGATGAACCAAGAGAGTTGCCTAAACCAACAGTGGTTCTCAGTAAAGCAGAGATTGTTCAGGGTTTTAATATTATTGAGGAAGTAAAAGCGGGAACTAAAAAAGATAAAGTTCTGATAGTGCAACCTTTTGGTAGGTCTGTAGAGCAAGTCGGACAGGACTTTATCATTGACACAACTTCCAGAAGTTTTTCTCTCAATAATATTGTAACCATTATTAATGAGTTGAAGAAAGACTATGCTGTCGTTATCATGAGTGAGATTCACTTCCCTCTGGAAGAGAATGAAGATAAGGCAAGATATAAAGTTGCCAGACCTCAGATTGATGACCAAAGAGTTTGGGCAAGTGTAATTAATGCTGCAGATCACTTCCTTGGATGTGATAGCATGGGACAACATATTGCTAGAGCATTTGACAAGACTGCAACAATTGTTACTGGTTCAACTTGTCCTGTAAATATTTCTTATCCAGATCATAAAGACTTTGATGTTATTGATGTTGGTGAAGGTAGAAGAATTTATTCTCCAATTAGAATCTCTATTGATGAAGTGAGAGATAGACTTAATGATGAAGCAATGGAGATGACTAAAGAACAAATGAATTCAGTTGTTGCTTCTGTCAAGAAGAGAATGGGTAAGTCCACTGCCTATACTGGTAATTTTGTTCCTCAAGCACAAGACTATGGTTCCTCTTGTTGTCCTCCAAGCAATGTGCAGCAGGAAGTAAAGGGACTTCCTCAATTAGATACTAAGAAGTTAAATGGGTCTACCAAAGGATTTGGTAAACCATCAGAGTCAAATGTAGATATTCTTCAGAAACTTAAGTGAGGTTTTAAATATGGCAGAATGGATTGCGGCAATTGCTAGAGGACATAACTCTGGCGTATGTCTACTTCACAATGGTGAATTGGTATTATCTATTGAAGAAGAGAGACTATCTAGAAACAAGTATGATGGTGGACCATTAGCGTCCATGGTTAAAATCCTTGACTATACTGATCGTCTGGATTATCTTGTGATCGCACACACTCAACCTTTGGGTCAAGCGGGAACAATTGATTTTACTGGTGACGACATGTATACTGGTTTAGCCAGGAAGTTGGGACTGATTGATAGGAATGAAAACCCTCATGAGCATCCTCAGGTCATTGATTTGAGTAGAACTCACCATAAACTTCATGCTGCATGTGCTTTTTACAGATCTGGTTTCGATAGTGCTGTAGGAGTTGTTGTCGATGGAGCAGGAACTTTTGTTCCTATGAACATTGGTAGGGATCAAGAGATGACTTGGGAACTTGAGACTATCTTCTCTTGTGACTACCCCTCAGAGTTTAAAACTTTATACAAGCATATGGCAGGTCGTGGACCATGGGGATCTGCCAGGATTGCAGAGATGGATAGTACCAGTGAAGGTGAAGAAGGAACTCATGAAATGGTTCTTGATGAGAGTGCTGGCATCACTAAAGCATACGAGGCAGTAACTCAGTATTGTGGGTGGGCACCTATCGAAGCAGGAAAAACTATGGGATTATTCCCATATGGTAAACCTAATGATAGTATTCCTAAAATTTATACTGATGGTGGTGGCGGATCTTGGAAGACATCCGACAGAAATGTTATTGTTCCAACTTATCCTAACGGTGCGGTTGTAAATGAAGGTAGATATGAATCTTTATATACTCCACCAGACTGTGATGACTTGACTATGCTTGAGAATCGTAGAGATTTGGCATATGCAATTCAAACAGAGTCTCAACAAATGGTTCTTGATTTAATTCGTAAAGCAGTTGATATGAGTGGCAACAAAAATGTTGTTCTCTCTGGTGGTTATGGATTAAATTGTGTTGCAAATTATTGGTATCTTGATCAGTTAAAGGATGAGGGTATCAATCTGTTTGTTGAACCAGTTAGTAATGATGCTGGCACTGCAATTGGTGCAGCGTTACTTCAGTATCATAGAGTAACTGGTAGTTCTGATGTTCGAGGGAAGCTTGAAAATCTTTATACTGGACTTTCTCACATGTATACTATTGATCAAATTGTAGATACCGCAGATAAGTACAATGCGGATTCTGTAACTGATGCCACTCATAAAGATGTGGTCGAATTGATCACTAACAAGAACATTGTAGCAATGTTCCAAGGTAGATCTGAAGCAGGTCCTCGTGCTCTTGGCAACAGATCTATTTTGTATGATCCCAGAGATCCAAACGGCAAAGATCATGTAAATGAGATTAAGAGGAGAGAATACTTCCGTCCTTTTGCAGGATCAATCCTTCAAGATCATGTTCATGAATGGTTTGATCTTCGTGGAATGGATGAGACTCCATTTATGATGTATGCGGTTAGATGTCAAGATGGAATTGAGGAAAAGATTCCCTCAATCATTCATGTTGATGGAACTTGCAGGATTCAAACTGTAACTAGAGAGCAAAATCTACATTACTATGATCTAATTGAGACCTTCTATGAGAAGACTGGATGTCCGATCATCTTTAATACTTCCTTTAATCTTGGTGGTGAACCACTAGTTGAAACTTTAGATGATGCATGTAGAACACTTGCTAATTCTGGAATTGAGTATCTGTATTTACCTGAATATAGTAAACTGATTAGTATTAAAAATGATTAGACCGATTAATCGTATTGTTATTGTTGGTGGCGGTACATCTGGATGGATGACCGCTGCTTTTTTGTATAGCAAATTAAAAAGAACTGAGATAGTTCTTATTGATAAGAAGCAGGGTGAACCTGTGGGTGTTGGTGAAGCTACCATCTTAAGTTTTAAGCAGTTCATGGCTGATTGTGGGTTCCCTGTAGAAGATTGGTTGGGTAAGATCGACGCTACGTTTAAGTGTGGCATCCTCTTTGAGGATTGGCAGAAGGAAGGACAAAATTTGTGGCATCCATTTGCATTCCCTGAGTTTAATGCAATGGAGACCAATCTTTTAAACCTTTGGACAAAGAATAAAGATCTTGAATATTTTACTCATGCTTGTGCATTATATAATCCAGGAGTAACTGATAATAAAGTTGACCCTAAAAATATATCAACATACTCTTATCACATTAATTGTGGTAAATTGGTTAGTTATATAAAAGGTAAACTTCTTAGCAAGATTGCATTTGTTGAAGATGATGTTGTAGAAGTAGATAGGAATTCTAGAGGTGGATTAAATTCTATTACTCTTGGGAGCGGGCAGGTAATTGAATCTGATTTGTATATTGATTGCACTGGTTGGAAGAGACTACTAGGACCAGAACCAGATACTGTAGATTGTAGTGGAAGATTGTTTTGTGATACTGCTATTGCTGGACCCGCTCAGTATGCTGATAAAGATTCTGAGACTAGACCATATACAACGTGCTCTGCTGTTGAACATGGGTGGATTTGGAAGACACCAAATCAAAGTAGGATTGGATCTGGACTAGTGTTCAATAGATCCATTACTGATATTGATGAAGCAAAAGATTTCTTTGTTAATTATTGGGATGGTAGAGTTGATAGAGATTCTTTAAGGGTTCTTAATTGGACCCCTTACTATCATAAGAATGCATGGGTTGATAATGTATGTTGTAATGGACTGTCCAGTGGATTTATTGAACCATTGGAGAGCACAGGAATAGCTTTAATATGTTCGGGTGTGATTGAGATTGTTGAGGCAGTGCAGGGTCATTTTTATAATGACATTGACATTGAATTATACAATATGAAAATGGTACATTTTTTTGAAGACTGTATCGATTTTGTCAGTATGCATTACTCACACAATCAACGAGAGACTGGTAAGTTTTGGAAGTATGTTCAGGATACTTTTAAGATGTCTGAAGCACAAAAGTTTTATGAACATGAGACTTTAAATAATCCTACTACCATACCAGTGGGTGGAGACTTTATGTTCCAAGGTGAGAATTGGGCAATGTTTATTTGTCAACTTTTGGATCATGATTTGATTGAACCAAAAATTCTTGATGGACTTGACAACGAAACTGCTAGATGTATAGTTAAAGATTTCTATACTAATGAAGTAGAGAAGCATAAGGATTCTATTTTACATACTAGGTGGATTGAAAAATGTCTTAATAAAATATCTGCAGGAGAGTCGTTGGGTATTCATTATTATTCGGGGCATGGTGCATGAGGGTAGTTCAAGCATTTAAAGACTTCATTACTGAAGAGCAAAGAGATCAATTGAATCGTTGGACCACAGAGAATTACAGTAGAGATATCTTTATAGATCCTAGGATGGACTCTAACTATCTTAGGAATACAAAGTTAACAACTAGGTTTGCTAACCCTTTAGTAAACTATAAAAATCCTTGTCTTGAGAATGAGCATCATGACTCTATTAATTTTATAGCATCGTCTAATCCAAACTTTAAATATCCAGATATTGTATATGAAATACAAAATAGTATTGTAAAGACGTTTGACTTTAAGGATTTTGGATTGTGCCCTGTTGGAAAAGATGGTATAATTACAGAGATTAGTTTTAAAGGTGGAACTATTCATCCACATACAGATCCTGTATGGTTTGAGGGAACTCATACTGTTCACTGTAACTTTGTAACTCAAAAACCAGAGTCTGGTGGGGTAACTATTATAGATGGTGAACCATGGGAGGTAGAAGAAACAGATTTGTTGATGTACATCGTGTCTTCTGCAGAGCATCAGGTTGATGAGATTATTGGTGACAGGGATAGAATCCTATGGATCTTTAGTTTTATGTTATCCGAACAAGATACGCAGAGAATTTTTTCATGAGAAAAGTTTTTGTCAATGGTACATTTGATCTACTACATCGTGGACACTTAGAACTTTTAAACTTTGCAAGGTCTCTGGGTGACAGAGTTCATGTTGGCATAGACACTGATAGAAGAGTGTCTGAAAAAAAGGGACCTTCTAGACCAATATATAATCAGGAAGAAAGAAAGTTCTTTTTAGAAAATTTAAAGTCAGTAGACAAAGTACATTTGTTTGATTCTGATTTTGAGTTGGAAGCAATGATTAATTTTATTCAACCTGATGTAATGGTTGTTGGGTCTGATTGGAAAGGTAAGTCGGTCATTGGATCAATGCACGCTTCCGAATTAGTATTCTTTAGTAGAGTTGGTGATTATGCAACCACAAAAACAATACACAATATTATTAGTAGGGGAGACGTGCCAAGATGAGTACGTCTATGGTGACGTAGATAGAATTAGTCCAGAGGCACCTATTCCTGTAGTAAAATACATTAGAACTGAAACCTCAAATGGTATGTCTGCAAATGTTAAGGCAAACCTAGAGTCTTTTGGTGTACTGGTAAATCATATTACCAATAAGAATAAAATTATTAAGAGAAGAATTGTAGATCGTAGTAGTAATCAACAATTACTTCGGATAGATGAGGAAGGAGATATTGATGCTCTTAAAGTATCTGAAGTTAAATCCGCATTCATTCACATGCAGTATGATGCTGTTGTGATATCTGATTATGATAAGGGATACTTATCTAAAAATGATTTAGAAGTCTTCTGTCAAAACTTTAACGGTCCTGTCTTTATTGACACCAAGAAGACGGATCTATTTACTTATTCAAATGTATTCTTTAAGATAAATCAAAGAGAGTATGATAGATTGATAGTAAAACCAGACGCTAAAAATCTTATTGTTACCTTGGGTGAGGGTGGATCAGTTTATGATGGTCAAGTATTTCCTGCCGAAAAAGTAAATGTATTTGATGTTGTTGGTGCAGGAGATACATTCTTGGCAACAGTAGCATATGCATTTTTAGTTACTGGTGACATATCCACATCTATTATGATAGCAAATAAGGCATCTGCTATTGCTGTGCAGAATTATGGTTGCTATACATTAACTTCTAGTGATGTGGAGTGTTTAATATGTTGAGTTATATTGGTGCCAATTTGACACATGATGCTTCTATTTGTCAGGTTACCGATGGGTCCATAGATTGGTTTGTTGAAGAGGAAAGATACTCGGGGATTAAACATGACACCTATCCCCTCACGTCTGCTATAGAAGTGGACATGTCTGTTAATATTAATAAAACCATTCAAGTATCTGGATTATTTGAACCACATGATAAAGATGGTCTTAGTGATATTGCAAGATCTTTTACAAAAATCTTTGAGAAAAAATATGCCAAGACAATCTCTGTGAAAGACCATGAGGACTTTAGATACTCCTCGTATTATGAACACCATGAATTCCATGCTGCTGCTGGTTTTTACAATTCTGGATTCAATAGATCAGCAGTTCTAGTTGTGGATGGTATGGGTAATAAATTAGAACAACATCCTGGTTATCATGAAGTAGAGAGTATTTACAGTGCTCAGTATCCAAATTTGTTTAGGAGACATCATGTTGGAGTGATGCCAACTTTTATGGATTCGCATAGAAATCAACTGGTAGTTGGAATCGGTGCAGTTTATCAGTCGATGTCAAATTACTTTGGTTTTGGTGATTTTGGATCTGGTAAATTGATGGGGTTGTCTTCTTATGGTGTTGAGGATGCCAATATAAAGTCATTCCTTCTCAATCAATCTACTCTTGATAGTGATTTGTTTTACAGAACTAGATTTGGATTGCAATTTTTACCATATGACTATGTAAAATATCCAAAAGGAATTAATAACTTTATGGATCTTGATGATAATATGAAGACTAGATTCTCAAATTTGGCATACAGGGTTCAAAAAGATTTTGAAACTTACATGAGCAATCTTATCTTAACTACATTAGAACTTACTGGAGAATCAAATATAGTTTTAACTGGTGGTTGTGCTCTTAACTGTGTTGCGAATTATGAATATTTGAAAGTTTTACCAGATGGTGTTAAAATATTCATAGATCCAATATGCACTGACGCTGGGACATCTATAGGACTGGCAAAGTTAAATTATTATTCTGACACTAAATCTACAACAAAACATAAATTAAAAACACTATATCTAGGGAAGCAAAGATGAAAGCAGTGATGCCAGGTAAGAAAACATACTGTGTTGATATTGACGGAGTAATTGCTGAGCAGGATAGTTTGTGTAAGACCTGTAAATATGAAGCATCTTCTCCTATAAGGGAGAACATTGAGATTATTAATAAATTATATGATGAGGGTCATTACATCAAATACTTTACTGCAAGAGGTATGGGAACATATCATGATGATCCTAAGTTAGCAGAAGCACGTTGGTTGGAACTTACAAAGTTGCAGTTGAGCATCTGGAATTGTAAGTATCATGAACTTATCATGGGCAAACCATCCGCTGACTACTACATAGATGATAAGGCAGTAAATTCCGATGACTTCTTCAATTAAATATGTCCCCAAAGGTTGGGGATATGAGAAGTGGATTGTTAATAATGAAATGTATTGTGGCAAACTCTTATTCCTTGAGAAGGGTAAGAGATGTTCGTGGCATTATCATAAAATAAAAGATGAGACCTTCTACTTACAAAGTGGTCTCATGTCATTGTATTATGGTGAAGAAGATGACTTGTCGAAGGCAGACATGATCGTCCTTACTCCAGGAGATAAGTTTCATGTTCCTGTTGGGTTGAGACATCAAATGGTTGCGCTGAATGATACAGAACTATTTGAGTTCTCAACTCAGCATTTTGATTCTGATAGTTATAGAGTTATTAAAGGTGACTAATGTACGATTCTATTTTGACAAAACCTTTTGGACCACATATTCTAGAATGTATGTGTCCTGATGACGTTGTTACAAAGTTTAATTACTTTGTTGATAACATGGATCAGGAAACAAAAGAGTTGTGCTCTTCTAAACATAGTAAGGTTGAGGGTTTTCCTGACTTACTATCAAGAGGATTTGAAATTGTTTATATGACAGGGCAGCAATTAGAAGATATTGGATTCACTCAGTTTATTGCTCCTATGGCAAAGGAATATCTAGATGCCTATGGTGTTCAGAATGCACAAATACATTGGAACCAGTCACACTTCTCTGAACTGTTTGTTGATGCCTGGGTCAATAGATATTTTGAGGATAATTACACTCCTCCGCATGACCATGCAGGTAATATATCTGGAATTACCTTCTTAGAACTACCCGAAGAGTCTGATTGGTATGATCTTCATAGTTTAGAATTTATTTGGAACAACCAACATCATAGACCAGAGCAAGCAGTTGGAAAAACACTTCTGTTTGATCCCAAACTAATGCACTGGGTGGTCAAACAAAAGTGTGTGTCTGAGCGTAGAACGTTCAGTTTTAATTTAGTTGTAGATATTGTTCGATAGTTTTGAAATTGTAATTACCAACCCACTTCATATCTGCACAGGTATAGGTCTGGTATTTACCTCTCAAATGATCTGGAAATGGGATGGTATTGATTTTACCACCCTCTTTTTTTATGACTAAATCTGCAACATGCTGGAATGATACTGGAGAACCAGTGCCAAGATCATATATACCACTACCTGCATTATTGTTTAGGACAATATCTACCACGTCATCTACACATACAAAATCACGTAGGAACTTATTAGATCCAGCAAACAGATTTAATTCACCAGTCTCTCTAACATCTTTGGTGAATTTGCTGACGGGACTGGCTTGATTACCCTTGTCTTCTTCTCCGCTTCCATAAACATTGAAGTATCGGAATCCTTGGACCAATGAGAATTCATCCATTTTGTCAATGACAGCATAGTCCACTTGCAATTTTGAGATTGCATACTGGTTCAATGGATTATATGATTTGACTTTTTGAAGAGCACTTTGATTTCCATATACCGATGCAGAAGATGCATACTTGATTGGAATCTGATACTCAAGTGCTTTATTGAGAAGGGCACACGAGAATGCTACGTTGTAGTGCCACAACCTAAATAGATCTCTCTCTGTTGTAGAAGAGATTGCGCCTTGATGTAGAATGAGATCAACTTTATTCCAGTCATCAAAGTCTGTGAATAGACGCCAAGCATCTTCTTGATCAACTAATACAACTTCATCTTGAAGTCTCTCTGCAAAATGCTTACCAATAAATCCAGAGGACCCTGTGAGAATGATCATATCTTTTTGTCCAATATTATATCAAATAAATAATATTACTGCAATAACTTTCAGGATATAACGCGATGGCTTCTGGATCCTTAGCAATTATAACACCATCCTTAGCGGGAAAGAACGAAGTATTGTACACCGCCCCCGCTGGCAAGTTGGTTGAAGGTAGAGTATATATAACGAATCAAACCAGTAGTGAAATTAAGTTTCGCGTAGGACTCTCCACGGGCACTGCATCTGACTTTGATGTTACTCGTGGATATGTTGTATTCGATAGGATGCTTGCTCCTAATGAGTATTTTGAATCCGATACTATCTATTTTGCGGATGGTGAGAGTGCAATTGTACGTGCTAATCATACTAATGTAACGTTTACTCTTCTTGGTACAGAGACTGAAGATAGAGAGAATGCTGGATTCCTTGCACAAGGATTCTCTGAGATGAATGGTAAGAAGAGCACCCTACTCTTCACGGTTCCTACAGACTATAAGCAGTTCAGAGGTAATCTGTTTGTTTGTAATAGAGGATCCTTCGATACCAAGGTTAGAGTTGGTCTTGGAACAACTGCAACAGATTATCTTGAGTACAATTATATTGTAGAGAGAGGATCTACTCACTCTAGAGTTGACTTAAGAGCTTCTGGTGGAGATGTCATCTACATCAGATCTTCTGAGGAGATGGTAAACTTTGTTCTCAGTGGATATTATGAGAACTTTACTGCCTTCAGTGGAGACGTTGGCATTGCAGCGACAATGCAATCTCAAGACGCTTATGTGAAGGGAGCAGTATCTATTGGTGTTACCAGTCCTGCTGGAAATGCTTTGAAGGTAATTGGTAGCACAGAACTTACTGATGTAAATATTACTGATGATCTGACAGTTCAGGGTAATACTAACGTTGCTGGTGTTTCTACCTTTGTTGGTACAGTAACCTTCCAAGGTGGTACAATTAACACTGGTGTTGGTACTGAGAACGCAGTTGTTCTTGATGCTAACGTTAACTCTAATGTTACTCCTGGTACAAGTAATGCATATGACTTAGGTCAAGACTCCAAGAAGTGGAGATATGTTTACTCTGGAGATACAATCAGAGGCAATCAAATTGATCTGAGTAATGGTACTAGTGGTATTGCAACCATTGGTCGTGTTGGAACTGGACTCACTCAGACTCAAGCAATTATTGGTGCAGCAACCACCGCTGTCATGGCGACTGGTAATATTGCTGCGAATGGTGATCTGATTATTAAAGGTCAGGTTGGTGTTGGTACTGTATCTCAACCTCAACTCAGAGGAAATACAGTCACGGGTGATCTGGAAGTATATAATGTCTCTCTTACCAGATGGGTTCCTGTTCTTGGTGTTGATAATACTTATGTCACTGCCACTAACAATACAACACTTACTGAACCATTCTGCACAGTTCTTGCAGATATGTCTGGTGGAACATGGACTTTAACTCTTCCATCTTCTCCTGCTCAGGGAGATAAGATTAGAATTATTGACTATAAAAAATCTGCTGACAGCAATAACTTGACTGTTAATAGAAATGGTAGTAACATTATGGGAGATTCCGCCGACCTCACAGTGGGTACTCAAGGTGCATCTTTTGAATTACTCTACACAGATGCATCTAGCGGTTGGGTAATCTTCGCTATCTGATTTTACTATGTTTACTGTTTATTCCAAAGACTTTTGCCCTTACTGTGCAAAGGTCGAACAAGTTATGCAACTTGCTGAAGTGAAGCATGTCGTATACAAACTTGATCGTGACTATGATCGTCAAGAATTCTACGAGATGTTCGGTAGAGGAACAACCTTCCCACAAGTTTTGATGGATGGTGAGTCTATTGGTGGGTGTATGGAGACAGTCAAATATCTTCGAGAACAAAAACTTGTCTAGGCAAGGTCGAATAAAAAATCATCAATATACTGTCTAGCAAATTGTTTTGTATAGTATGACTTTATGATTCCGTATGCTGGATCTGTATAGGATAAGTGATGATCATAACCCTTCTGAAAAATGTGAGCAGTATGTTCTTGCTCACATTTTTTTATGCATTCTTTGTATCTGGATAAGTAAAGGGTTAGTTTATTGATATACTCTTCATAAAAATCTTCACGATCAGTTTTGATCCAGAGTTTCTTGGAGAAGTATGTGTCTAGATCGTAGATCTTTGACTTATCTTTTACTCTATCCTCTTGATCTCCGAGATACTTT
>MDTC01045724.1_pt1 | contig 16844 bp, 14 predicted proteins | sample 811181 | NCBI WGS metagenome assembly MDTC01 (sample SAMN05326644, study PRJNA326480) | marine metagenome | isolation source: seawater | place: Pacific Ocean: North | collected 2011 | reverse complement strand
ACTTCAGAAGAAGATAAAACGCTAAAGTCTGATTCAGGTTATGTTGATGTTTCGGCAGAGGAGTCAGACAATTTCTTTGAGAAAATAAAAAAAAATGTGTCAAATACCCCTGCGTTTTTCGAGAGAAAATGGGGGGTGTTTCCTCAAAAGCTAATTGAGGACAAGTTACCGGAATATCTTAGGCGTCTTGGTAAATGGGAATCGACGGGAGATTCGCCTGAAAACGCCAAAGAAGTTTTGGGTCAAATTAAGCACCTTCGTGCTTTATTGAGGTCACCTAACCTTAACAATAGTTCGCACGTTATTCCAGGCTCGGTTGAGCAATTGTCTACAGAATTAGAAAGTGACGCTACAGATCGCTATTCTCAATCTTCTGGTGATGCGGGCACAGATAGAGAGTTTAGCATTGCGTCTGAAGGTGAGTCTGAAGATGAGGATCCGTCATTCAATGCCAGTCAATCTAGCGATGTTTTTGATAAAGGACGTTTAGAAAGAGATGTGCGCCATTTATTGAGTCGGTTTGAACAGTCTGATGCGCTATCGATCCATGATTTTCTTTTGTTTAGCGAGGTACAAGATCGTTTGGAGGCTAAAGCTGATTTAGGATCGATCATGGGAAGTCTTGAGCCTTTTGTAAAACGTCTGGCTGAGGGTATTTCAGATTCCCCAATAGGCGATTCTGCCATTTCGGAGCAACAGCAAGAATTTCTGAATTCTTTGATACTGGATGCATCTATGCTGCAAACGTTAGACGCTGCGGTAAGTGAGAAGATAAAAAGTTATCTAGAATTGATTTTACCCATGGCTAAGGAAGCATCAGCTATGGCTGAGAAAGACACTATTCAAAATGACTTTACTAAAATTGATGATTTTATCAATGCGGGGTGTCAGCTGCCAATAAGTGCGAATCAACAAGCATCTTTAAAAGCAGTATTGCTGTCTGTTAGCCAGCATAAACAGGCTGTAAGTGACCGTAAACTAAAAGCTAGTTTAAAAAGATCCTCCATAAATAAGCATTCTCAAGCTGTCAAAAAGCATACGGATGATGCGGCAACGATTGAAAGCCATTTGCGTGAGCATCCAATTTACAATGTTGAACTAATGCAACTGCTTGCTGTTGTCTCTGGGCATGAAGATGCTGATATTTTGCAATCCACTTTCTCTTTGCCTCGTCAGCAAAATGTCGTAGATTCTTCCGTCGACCAAGGAGTTACTTTGGCGATGCCAAAAAATCCGAAAGAAAAATCGATTAGTTTGCAAAGGAACTTAGATGGTACTCGGTCTCTGAAGGTTCAAAGGGAAAATGGATCTAACCGGGAGTTTTCAGAACTTATCAGTCCGCGGTTACCGAGTTGTCCTCGAAATGGACCCCCAAAAAAATCTCGAGGGTGATGCTTTAACTCATAATGTGTGTGAGAATTTCTTGAATGATACCGCTATGACGCTTGTTGATGGTTTTTCTTGTAAAATACTGGTTTTTTCGGTATGATTTCGGCAATAATGCAGTGTTGGTATCGCATTTTTTGTCGGTACAATTGCTTAATACTTAACTTATTTTGGATAGATCTGCCATGAGCGACATGCAATTGATTCGTAATTTTTCTATTATTGCCCATATTGATCATGGAAAGTCCACGCTTTCGGATCGGCTTATTCAAATTTGTGAGGGATTAAGTGCACGTGAAATGCAAGCGCAAGTGCTGGATAGTATGGACATTGAGCGTGAGCGTGGGATTACGATCAAGGCACAGTCAGTTACTCTGCATTACAAAAGCCAAGATGGTAACACTTACAAACTCAATTTTATTGATACGCCGGGTCATGTGGATTTTGCTTATGAAGTTTCTCGATCGCTGGCAGCATGTGAAGGTGCTTTGTTGGTGGTGGATTGTGCTCAGGGCGTTGAGGCCCAGACTGTAGCGGTGTGTTATCACGCAGTGGAACAGGATCTTACAGTATTGCCGGTGCTCAATAAAATCGATTTGCCACAGGCTGAGCCAGAACGCGTTCGGCATGAGATTGAAGAAATCATTGGTGTTGATGCCAGTGATTCTATCGATATCAGCGCTAAAACAGGCGTTGGCGTGAATGATTTATTGGAACGTTTGGTGCGAAATATTCCAGCGCCAACAGGGGACCCGGAGGCGCCACTACAGGCTTTGATCATCGACTCTTGGTTTGATAGTTATTTGGGAGTGGTCTCTTTGGTGCGGATCAAGCAGGGGAGTATGCGCAAAGGCATGCAAGTGCAAATGTTTTCTTCGGGTAAAGCTTACGGTGTGGACGATGTTGGTATTTTTACGCCTAAGCGTGTCTCAAAGCCAGCGCTTGAGTGTGGTGAAGTCGGTTATTTGGTTGCCGGTATCAAGGATATTCATGCAGCGCCGGTTGGTGATACGGTGACAGCAGCGCGCGCGCCATGTGACGCGCCTTTGTCTGGCTTTAAGCCAGCTAAGCCACAGGTATATGCCGGGCTGTATCCAGTATCGACTGAGGATTTTGAGGCGTTCAGAGATGCTTTAGAAAAGCTGACACTCAACGATGCTTCATTGATTTATGAGCCGGAAACATCTCAGGCATTGGGTTTTGGGTTTCGCTGTGGTTTTTTGGGTATGTTGCATATGGAAATCATTCGCGAGCGTTTGGAGCGTGAGTATGATTTATCGCTGTTGACCACTGCGCCAACTGTGATTTTCCATGTGCAATTGAAAAAAGGTGGCATGGTTGAGGTGGACAGTCCTGCCAAAATACCGGATGGTACTTATATTGATTCGATTGAGGAGCCGATTGCGCGGGCAAGTATCATCGTTCCAGATGAGTATCTCGGAGCAGTGATAAAATTATGTATTGATAGGCGTGGATCACAAGTGGATATGTCTTATGTGGGTAAGCAGGTCTGCTTGGTTTATGATTTGCCTATGAGTGAGATTGTCATGGATTTCTTTGATAAGTTGAAATCGGCAAGTCGTGGCTATGCTTCACTGGATTATAGTTTCCATCATTATCAGGTGTCTGATGTGGTTAAATTGGATATTTTACTAGCCAGTGAGCGTGTAGATGCCTTGTCGGTGATTGTGCATCGCTCAAAAGCACACAGTGTTGGCCGGCAGGTGGCAAAGCAGCTGAAAGAGTTGATCCCTAAACAGCAGTTTCCGGTAGCAATTCAAGCTGCAATTGGTGGTAAAATCGTGGCTAGGGAAACGGTGAGTGCTATGCGCAAAAATGTGACTGCCAAATGCTATGGTGGTGATATCACTCGAAAGAAAAAACTTTTAGAGAAGCAAAAAGCCGGTAAAAAACGTATGAAACAAATTGGTAAAGTATCTTTACCGCAAGATGCTTTTTTAGCAATTTTAAAAGTTGATTCAAGTAAGTCTGACTAGTGGCTATTCGCAAGGTTATGTGCTGTTTGTTTATAGATGTATGAAATATCAAGGAAAATGGTAATTAATTAACCCTTGATGTGCTGGTTTTCTGAGATTTCTATGTTAATATGTAAACTAGGCCCGCTGTGGTGACGTGTCATGACAGTGATTGTGTATTGTCTAATGCTGGATGGGATATGGGTATCGTATTTTTGTATGCAAGTTTTATTTTGTTTTTCGGGTTAGCGGCGTATCGCTGGCGCTACTCGACACAATCGTGGAAAGAGATTTTGTCATTTTTTGCTCTGATTTCGCTGTTGCGGTGGTTCGCCCTTTCTTTTAAATGACCTCACTGCTCACTTGTGTTGATTGACGCTTCTTGTGTGTTTTCTTGTTGATTTATTTTTCCGCCACGGTGTGGTTTGCTGGTGGAATAGGTAGTATAGTTGGTGGGCTTCTATTGTTTGTGGCTCATGATTGTGCCTGGTTGCTTGAGCTTCTTGCGTGGTTGTGGTAAAATTTTCAAAAATTAATTATCCAAAAATCAATTGGATGTTCGGGGTTTGTTATGTCATATGAATTTATTTGTGCGCTTGCTTTTTTAGCAGGATTGTCTTTGCAATTTAAGGCTATTTATTGTGCTGATGGTACTGGTTTACTTGGTTTTTTAGGAAAAGATGCCCAAAAAACTGGACGCAGTATGTGCTTTATGGGGGCTTTGGGCTTGGCGATCTTGTTACTCGGCGTTGAGCTATTTTTAGCGCTATTTACCATTGTTGCTTGTGTGATCGCTTATGTGTATCGCTTTGCTTACCCGGAACAGCTTAAATCACAGATGGAAACAGATGGGTTTTTAGCCGATACCATCACTTTTTGCCATGAGTATGCCACATTTTTATTGGTGGTATTTGTGATCCGTAATTTCTGTGTGCAGCATTACCGTGTGCCAACTGGCTCTTTAGAGCCAACGGTTCGTCCCGGTGATTTCTTATTGGTCAATCAGTTTTCATATGGATGGCACTTGCCAATTATCAATACGAAGATTGCTAATTATGGTGATCCTAAGCGTGGCGATATCGCTTTGTTTCGCTATCCTAACGACCCATATCGTGTTATTTATGTAAAGCGCGTGGTCGGGCTGCCAGGTGATCGCATTGAGTATCGCAATAAACAATTAAAAATTAACGGCCAGATGATTCCTCAGGAGTATCTCGGTTTTGAGCCTGAACTAGGTTCAGGACAGAGAGAATTGTTGTCGAAGCGCAAAGAATTTTTACCCGGGAAGACGCATGATATTCTTGTGCGAACTGGCGCTTTGGCTCCTGATTTTGATATTGACTTGGTGGTGCCCAAAGGCTCTTACTACATGATGGGAGATAATCGCGATAACAGCATGGATAGTCGTTATTTTGGTCCGGTTGAAGAAAAGTTTTTGCTAGGACGCGTGATGTATATCTTGTTGAGTTGGAATGGTTGGTATCCGGATTGGAGTCGAATTGGAGAATCATTGTAAATGGCTGATCTCGACCGATTACAAGCGGATATTGGTCATCATTTTTCCATGATATCTCTGTTAGAAACAGCTGTGACGCATGCAAGTTTTTCAGCTCACAACAATCAGCGACTGGAGTATCTTGGGGACGCTTTACTGGGTTTTGTGATCAGCGATTTACTATTTCAGAAACATCCGCTGGTGAGCGAAGGTGCGTTAACTCGGTTGCGTGCGCATTTGGTATGTAAAAAAACACTGGTGGTTATTGCAAAGAAAATTCAGTTGGATCGATATTTTCTGGTTGGTAAATCAATCAATGGCAATCAACAATCCGCTGACGGTATGTTGGCTGATGGGTTTGAAGCAATTGTCGCAGCAGTTTATTTGGATGCAGGCCATGCAGCTGTGGCACGGATGGTGGCGCATTGTTATCGACAGTTTTTTGCCGAGGATTTTTTAGCTTTGGTGCAAAAAGACGCTAAAACAAATCTTCAAGAGTTTTGCCAAAAGCACCAATATGCGCTGCCAGAGTATACCGTGGTTGAGCAGGCAGATGCGAAGACTCGTTTTGCTGTGAGTGTTTCTATAGAGCGCTTGCAGTTACAAGCGTATGCAGAGGCTGCATCGAAGCGTGAGGCGCAACAGCGTGCAGCTGGAAATATATTGGATCAATTACAAACAAAAGGATTATGGTCAAATGGACAATCATAAGAATAATGAAGTTAAACAATTTGGATACTGTGCAATTATCGGTCGGCCCAATGTTGGTAAGTCAACAATGTTTAATGCGTTGCTGGGTCATTCAGTGAGCATTGTGACGCGTAAAGCCCAGACAACACAGACAGAAATTATGGGTGTGGTCACTGACTTTCCCTATCAGTATGTGATGTTGGATACGCCAGGGGTACAGAGCCGGCTAAAGCGTCGTACTAAGCTAAATCGAGTGGCTGCGAAGAGCGTTTTTGAGGCGGATATTGCCTTATTTGTGGTTGCAGGCTCTCAGTGGAATGAGGATGATGAGGCTGCGTTGCAGGTCTTGAAAGATTTTGATGGTCCTGTGATTGGTTGTGTCAACAAGTTGGACAAGTTGTCCAGTGCGCCTGAAAGGATGGCCAAAGCGATTGATGCGCTTCAGTCTCGATATGCATTTGAAAAGATTTTGACGCTTTCAGCTTTAAGAAAATTACACATGGATTTATTGCATCAAGAAATTTGTGATGCAATGCCTTTCGGTGAGGCTCAGTTTCCTGTTGATATTGTAACGGAGCATGACGATGCTTTTTTAATACAGGAAATGGTGCGTGCAAAACTTTTAGAGTTTTTGCATGAAGAGATTCCGTATGATCTCTGTGTGTCGGTGGACTTAGAGAAGATTGTAAAAGATGTTCGCCATATTTATGTGACTATTTGGGTTAATTCGCCTACTCAAAAAGCTGTGGTGATTGGTAAAGGTGGGTCAAAAATCAAACAGATTGGCTCGCAGGCGCGTTTGATGATGGAAAAGCATTTTGATTATCCCATTTTCCTGAAAACTTGGGTCAAAGTAGGGGCGCCCTCTGAATAATTCTGAGCAATCATATTTTATGGTTGAGACCGGCTGACTCAAGTGTGGGATTTTTTTAGTGACTAAGTCCTAAGTATTCGAATAGCGATTGCTTAGGTGTTGAGAGTTTTTCTTGTAGTTTTGCTACGGCTTCTTGGCTATCGAGATAAAATGCAATTTGGTCTTGGTGATGCATGATCGTTGTTCGTTGTGTGTGTAATGTTTTTTGCTTGCGCCGCCAGTCAAGGACTAGGCTTTGGTCATTCAGTTGTAATATGTCGATGCTTTTTTTGTCAAGATGTTTCGGTATGCGGCAGCAGATGATTTCTCCAGTATCTTTGTGTAAGCTGTACTTTTTGGTGATGGTGTCACTATGAATGATGGCGTACACTTTTTCGACGATCATTTTTTGTGGTTCGATGCTGAAGATATCGTTTTCTTCGATAATTGGTGATATTTCAGGGCGGTAGACCAATGAGGTCACCGTTTCTACACGATGACGTTTTGCTTGGAGCGCGGCGACGAGATTGTCTTCGTCATCATGACTGAGGGCAAAAAAGGCATCGGTCTGGTCGATTTTTTCAGATACGAGTAGTTCCGCATCATTGATATCTCCTTCTAGAACAGTGGTATGGTTGTTTTTTTCTGCAAAGTTGGTTGCTTTGGTTATGTCTTTCTCAATCACTTTTAGGTGAATATTTGGTGATATTTTATCGACTAATGTTTGTGTGATGGCTGAGATGCCGGCAATCATAATCGACTGAACACTTTTTGGGGTTCTCAATGTTGCAATGATATGATTGAGGTCTTCTCTGGGGCAGGCAAGTAGAACATGGTCATGGGTTTCAAGTTGTTTTGTGTGGGCGATTTGTTCTTTATCTCGAATAATCGTAATTAATTTTCCAGGGTGTTTTTGACTGCGCAAGTTTTTTAGCCAGGCTTTGGCATTGGGTTTGTCATTCTGGTTAATTTGTATCCGTGCGAGGCATTGGGAATCTGTGATGCTAACCACTTCCTGATAGTCTGGGTGATTGATGAGATCAATGATGTTGTGGCTTATTAGCGCTGCTGGACTAATCCAAATTTGTTGTTGTATCTCACTATTTTTTGGCCCCATGATGCTTTGATGATGGCAATAAATTGACCCTTGAATAACCGTAATCATCAGCGGCACGTCGAAGGTATTCATACCGATCATCGATGCTAGAAGATCGATCTCAGGTATTTCGGTGGCTGTAATCATGATGTCTGCTTGATCGCACTCAGCAATATCATAGGTTTCAACATGCGTGTAGTCGCCAAATACCGTTTGGATATCTATGGTTTCTTCGATATGTTTAAGGCGTAGAGCGCTGTTGCCGATCAATGTGATATCGTGTGCTTCTTGAATCAATGATTTTGCAATTGCACATGCGGTTAAATTATCTCCGACAATAATGATTTTCATAAGCGGGCTGCTGTCTTGATTCTTGTGGTATATAGTGCAAAGTACGCTTGTTTGCAGAAATTTATACGATGTAAGTAATGAATTAAGAATTTAGCTTGTTAATTTCATGAATTTGTTGGAGTAACGATGGTTCAATCTCAAGATAATTTTTTTGTGTGGCATGATTTCCATTGATTATTAGCGTGAATGCTTTTGGTTTCGGCCCATAAGGATCCATATAGCCTGCAATCGCGGTTACGCTGCTAAGCGATCCAGTTTTTGCAAAAATAGGAAGATTAACATTTTCTAATCGTTTGCTTAACGTACTTTGCTCGCTATCCTGATTCGCGAAAAGTTGTACTAGTGGTTTTAACTTGGGGCTGCGGTAGATTGCGATGAGGCTGTTTTGTAGCTGTTGTGCGGTGATTCGATTGTTTCTCGATAAACCTGCACCGTCTGTGATGGTGCTGTTTTCGTCATAGAGTTGATACTTTTCTAATACCGTCTGGGCGTGTGCTTGGGCATCTTCCCATGTTGCTGTGGACTGTTGTCGTTGATAAGCAGATTCCTTAAAAATCTGGTTAGCAATATGATTATTGGATTTTTCCAACATATCGCGCAATAGATTAGACAATGGTGCGCTGGGTATTGTTGTACGCCACTTTGGTTTCTGTTGCGTGACGGGTTTACGCGTGATGATTGTGGTATCGCCAAGAATTTGGATATTGTTCTGATTTAAGGCATTTTGTAAACGGGACTTTAATAATTGATCAGGATGGTTAATGCTGCGTTTTAGGACCCAGTACGCTATTTCTTTTGACCAGCATCCTCGTAAAGTATCAGGTTGCTCAAAGGGGTATTGTTTTAGAAATACGCCGTAACCATAAGCAGGGTAATGTGAATGAGGGTGTTTTTGATCCTGACAGTTATCTTTTATGTGGATTGAGAGCTGCGTTGGCTGATACGACTCGGTTGCGTAATGGCTAATCTGATTATCTAAGTTAAGTAACGTTAGATAAAAACAGTTTTGATTGATCGAGATGTCAGATACCGGTGCTGCATAGCAATCGTTGAGTTCATCCCATACCGTGCCTGGTATTCTCTCGATCTCATCAAAATGATTTTTAAGAATCAATAGATTGCCATCAACCTGGCTAATATTACGTTTTTTGATTTCTGTTACCAATTTTGAAAGATCAAGATCTGTGAAACTTGGATTTGCGCCGAGTTCAAGATGAATGTCACCATGAAATATTTGGTTATTTTGGTGACCATATGCCCGTAACTCAGTCGTAAAAGGACGTTGATGATGCAGTGATTCCGTCGCGATGATACTGGTTAATATCTTCATGGTGCTGGCGGGTTGCAAATAGATCGTTTCGTTTTTCGCTATGAGCGTTTGCCCGCTTTTAAGATCGCTGACCATGATAGCCACAGTGGCTGATTTTTGTAACGGGGCGAGCAGCGCTTCGATTGTGCTTGATTCGGCAACTGAGGTTGGGGTTATGAGATAAATTAGTAATGTATGGCATATAACCTGCCATGTGTTGCGTAGTAGATCCTGCATGACTACCTATCCTTTTCTATATTCTTCGTACTATGCCATTTCTTGATTCGATTGGATAGGGGGCATTGCTTGTATCTGGATTACTCGCTTGGATACTCCGAGATGCTTTCCGGGAAGCCAGTCGTTATTCCTGGGATATCGATCTGTGTATAATCCCATTGCTTACTTTGTAGCTCACCGGCCATCCAAAATGCTGTTGCGTTTGAAAGTATTTCGGTTGAATTGGCTAATGAAAACTTTAGTCGTATGATGAAGTCGTCGATGTTATTGGCTGATGAGTAACCATAGTCACCAGGTATTGGATTGTGTCTCGTGCTTGTAATGTCTGGAATTGAGGTCAAGACTTTTTTCGCTATTTGGGTTCTTTGATGCGTTGTTGTCCATAGTTTGGTGGCATAGTAGTCGAGGTCTTCTTCACTGAGTTTATCACTTGTTACGCTTTTTTTGATTTCAGCATATGGAATGATAAGTAAATTGTCTTTTGGAAGGGTTTTTCCAGACACCATATTCAGGTAATAGCCAATCCAGTTACTTTCCAAGGATAGTCCTGAGGTATAGTTGGTCCCGGCAACAAAACGAAGAATAACTTTTGCTTTTGTCCAATCGATCTTGAGTGGTTCTATTTTTTGATACAAGTCGACCATTTCAGTGAGTGTTGTCAGCATGAACGTGCCGATCATCACATTATTGAATGGGATGGGATATTGATCGTTGCCTTTTAAAAACTGGTTATTGACTGTCTCTGCAGTTAGTTCCAGTTTTTCTGATAAGATTGCTTCGGTAAATGTCTCGCTCATATTAAGTGCGTAGGTATTCATGTTTTGGATTTTGCTGAGAAACGGCTGCCATGCACTGGCATTGACTTGCTTGAGCCATGGCATTTGGGTATCGCTATTTACTTTTTTAGCGGCTACGATGGCGGTGTACAGCCGCTGCATGAGCGGTTTCCAATCGCCGTTGTTATTTTTTATGGCTAGGAGATAGGAGATGGCTGGCCCGATGTGTGAAATTGCGGTGAGTTCGAAGAATCCTGTATCTTTTTCGGCTCTAACGGCTTGTTGAAGGATTTTGTTGCCAGCACTATCAAAAATCTATAGATCGGAATTGAGGGCTAGAATTAGGACGCCGGCTTGCTCAGATGCTTTATTGTTTAGATTGATTGTTTCGCTGAGTGCTTGTCCAATGCCTGGCGTATTTTTATTATCTGAATATGCTGTGAACAACGAGTATAGATCCATGAATGCTGGTCTGGGTAGATTGGATATTTGATCTGTTGATAATGGTAAAAACGTAGAGATCGCCATGATATGGCTATGGCAGATGAGCAACAGGCTCAGATAGCCTACCATATACCTCATGTGCGACTACCTTGTATTTTGCAATTAATTAATTGTGCCATAATGGTTGCCTGGTTGTCTAGATGGTTTGGTGTGCGGTGCTTTCTGTGCGCATGTTCTTGTGCAATTGGTGAATATTTGTTATTTTCTTAACTTAATACGTGATTAATTTTTTGGAGTGCATATGAGTTCATCTGATCCAAACGATATTGAAGAGGTTGATCAGGTCAAGCGGGCTTTCTTACAAAAGACATCTGTTTTTCTTGGTGCAGTCGGTGCTGCGGGCATTGCCGTTCCTCTAGTGAGTTATTTAAGTCCTAATAAGTCTACCCAGGAGGCTGGTAAGCCTATAAAGGTTGATATCAGTTCGATGCAGTTCGGTGAGCAGAAGACAGTTTTATGGCGCTCTAAGCCAGTTTGGATCATTAGACGATCTGAGGCAATGCTTGCTAGTCTTAATATGACGACTGGTTGGTTAAAAGACCCTGATTCTTCAGTTGGTCAACAGCCTGACTATGCCCAGAATCAAACGCGTTCGGTTCGTCCTGATATCTTGGTTTTATTGGGTATATGTACACATTTGGGCTGTTCGCCAACTTATCGGCCTGAACCCAAAAGTGTGGATGATAGCTGGGAGGGTGGTTTTTATTGTTCATGTCATGGTTCGAAGTTTGATCTTGCTGGACGTGTATTTAAAAATATGCCAGCGCCGATAAACTTAGAGGTGCCTCCTTATCATTTTCAGGATGGAAATACACTGGTCATAGGGGAGTAGTCGTGATGCTTATGCTGATTCTCAGCGTTGCTTTTGTCTTGTTTGTTCTACTGAATGTCCTACCTTTATTTAAGGGACTTGGTCGCTGGATTGATGCGCGATTACCTGTTTTCTCATTTCTTGTTGAGCATTTATCACACTATCCAGCACCAAAAAATCTCAACTTATGGTATGTGTTTGGTGCCCTTGCAATCGTAGCGTGTGCAATACAATTTGTTTCGGGGATTTGGTTAGTAATGTATTACACTCCGACAGCCGAGAAAGCTTTTTCTTCAGTGCAGTTGATTATGCGTGATGTGCCTTATGGGTGGTTGGTTCGCTATGTGCATTCTACTGGGGTGTCTTGTTGGTTTATTGTTATTTATTTTCACATATTTAGAGGTTTAATGTATGGGTCATATAAAGCACCAAGGGAACTGCTTTGGATCAGCGGCGTGACGTTGTTATTTTTGATGATGGCAGAAGCATACACTGGTTACGTTTTACCATGGGGGCAAATGTCTTTTTGGGCCAGTAAAGTGATCATTTCTTTGTTATCATCAATTCCGGTAGTTGGTAATGATTTAGTGGTTTGGCTGCAAGGGGATTATGAGGTTTCAGGTGTGACACTTCATCGATTTTTTGCTTTTCATGTTGTTGGGTTTTCTTTTTTAATATTGCTAATGATTCTCTTACATATCATTATGTTACATACGGTGGGCTCGAATAATCCTGATGGCGTAGATATAATGAAACATAAGGATCGTAAAGGGTGGCCGCTAGATGCTGTGCCCTATTATCCCTATTTTGTACTTAAATATATTCCGATTATCTTGGTATATTTGTTTGTTTTTTTTGCGATCGTTTTTTATGCCCCAACGTTTTATGGATTATTCTTAGAGGCGGAAAATTTTGAGCCTGCCAATCCTCTGGTTACGCCTGCGCACATTAAACCAGCATGGTATTTGTCACCTTATTACGCGATTTTGCGCTCGATTCCTGACAAAAGTCTTGGAGCGTTAGCGATGTTACTATCCATCGTTCTTTGGATGTTTTTGCCGTGGTTAGATTTGTCTCCAGTACGATCGATGCGTTATCGTGGTTGGATGAGTCGATGTGCCTTGGCAACTGTTGTGAGTGCCTTTATTTTGCTAGGTTATCTTGGGCTGCAAACTGCTACGGGCTGGTACTTGCTCTTGAGTCGTGTTGCTACCTTTTTGTATTTTTCTTTTTTCGTGCTGTTTCCTTTAATCACGTATTATGATCGTGATTTGCAAGTTCCAGAGCGGATACCGGGAGTTTGATTTGATAATCATACTATTATTATTAAGTCCATTAATATGCTTTTCAGTAGGGGATAGCGTTGTTGAATTGGACTCGATAAATATTGATTTGATGAACGAGCAGCGTATTCTTCAGGGCGGGAAAAATTTTCAACAGTCGTGTATGTCTTGTCATAGTTTGAATAGTTTTGTGAATGACCGAGTTGCTAAATCGCTTGATATGACCTCAGAAAAAATGCCAGTTTGGCCTGATGATTCTTGGAACGGGCACCCTCCGCCTGATTTGAGCTTGATTGCACTTTCTATGTCTCCGGAGTGGTTATATACCTATTTAAGGACTTATTATGTTGATGCTGACCGCCCAACAGGCTACAATAACCTTGTTTTCCCGAATACTAATATGCCAAATCCATTTATTGATCTCCAAGGTAAGCAAGTTTTGATAGATCCTAATTTTTCTCCTAGTAAGCATCTTGGAGACCATGCTTTGTGGTACAGGGTCATCAAACTAAAAGAGGGTGGATCGTTGTCAGCTGAAGCGTTTGATGATTATGTTGGCGATATTGTTCATTTCTTAACGTATGTTAGCGATCCTAGTGTGCATGAACGACGCTCAATGGGTGTGTGGGTCCTGGGCTACCTGGGTTTGTTCATTGTCATTACTTATGCCTACTTCCGTCTCGTAGGTAAGGTTTTCTTCAAACCGTTGAAACACTGACAGGGTAGTATTAATGTCTGAACAAAGTAAATCGCAAGCCTATTCATCTCTTAATGACCGGCGTGCGATTGCTAAGATGTCGACAGCGGCGCTACTGAATAATTTGCATGTGATGCAAAAAAAGAGCCCCAATGCACAAACCATTGCCATGGTAAAAGCAAATGGTTATGGGCATGGCATACGATCGATATCGCAGCGACTTGACGGTCGTGTCTTTGCCTTAGGTGTGGCTTCGATTGATGAGGCGATTGCCTTAAGGGCGCATGGTATCAAATCGAAAATTATTTTAATGGAAGGTGTGATCTGTCAACAAGATTTTGCTATTGTCGACGAGTTGGCGCTTGATCTTGTGATCCATGATGCGGAGCATTTGCTTTGGATGGCTGAGTATAAGCCGATTTTGAATGATGTCTGGATCAAAGTTGATATTGGTATGGGTCGATTGGGCTATTTTGTTGATGCGTTGCCCTCGGTTTTTGAACGCTTAAAACAAATGCGTGCTTCAATTCGGGGCACAATCCGCTTAATGGGACACTTATCGAGTGCTGATCAACCAAAAAAAGCAGAGAATTTACAACAAGTAGAGCTCTTTTCTGATATTGTTAAGCATTACCGATTGCCGGCAAGTTTGTGTAATTCTGCAGCGGTGATTAATATGCCCGAGCATCATTATGATTTTGTTCGCCCTGGATTTTCCTTGTACGGTGAAAGTCCAGTGAAGACTGTCTCAGCTGAGGAACTTGGCTTGCGTCCTGTGATGACAGTATGTAGTCGTATTATTGCGATCAAGGAATATCCAGCTGGTCATGGTATTGGCTATGGCCATGATTATCATTGTGCCAAACCAATGCGAATTGGTGTTGTCTCGTTTGGTTATGGCGATGGCTACCCTCGTTCGGTTCGCTCTGGTGCTCCGGTATTGGTTGATGGTGTTATGTGTCCTTTAGTTGGCCGCATCAGCATGGATATGATGACAGTCGACTTAAGTGGGCACGATACAGTGCGTGTTGGTTCTAATGTTGTGCTTTGGGGAGAAGGTTTGCCAATATCAATTCTTGAAAGGCATTCAGGTATCAGTCGTTACGAACTCTTTACTAGTGTTCAGAATCGTGTAAAATTTATATGGAATGATTAGGTCTATGTACATGTCTAGAGATGGTGCCATCGCACTTTATGATAGTGGTCGGGGAGTCGAGTCTGTGCTGTCCGCATGCAGAAGTGTGCTGCCCAATGAAAAATGGCTTATACTTCAAGATAAGTTGAACCAACCATATGGCACAAAATGTGACCAGACAATTATCAACGCTGGGTTTTCCTGTTTTTCTCATTTGATGAAGCAAAAAATTAAGGCAGTCGTAGTGGCTTGTCATACAAGCTCTGCGATTGCTTTACCGAACTTACGTAAGCACTTTGCGTTACCTATTGTGGGGATGTTACGTCCGACTGCGCGTTTGTTGGCGGATCAATATACCCATGATCGGATTGTTTGGTTGGCGACGCCTGCAAGCATCCATGCTGATCGTTTGGAGCCACTGGCAAGGCAGTTGGGTTTTTCTGGTGAATTTCATCCGATTGTGTGTTCAGAGTGGGCTGCGTGCATAGAGCGTGGGCGGGTGCGAGACCATAAACGGCTGGTAAAATCGTTTATTGACAATCATCGATCATTATTGGCGCACGATCGTGTAAAAATTCTCTATGGTTGCACACACTATCCTCTTCTAGATACAACCATGCGTAGCATGCTTGTCGACATTGAAACCATCAATCCAGCACAAGCTGTTGCTATTGAGTTACACGATGCACTGCTACAACGGCACATGTTAAGCTCAGAGATCCAACCTAGTGTCAGTTTTTTAAGGAATATTGGCTTTCCAATGCGACCTCGATTGGTGACAACTTTGGGTTAGCTGCCTAGAACTTTTTGCATAAGGTCATCTATTATTTGCTTTGTTGAGATCATGCAAATTGCGTTTTTAGGTTTTGTGCATGCTTACTTGCATGTCACGATCAATTTGCTTATTTCTTGTAAAATCCAATGATTTTTTGTATTATTCAGTGACTCATAACCATGATGGAAGGAAAACTATTGCCATATACGATTGTGACACGTGCAAGCCAATTGGCAAAGCGGCAGACAGCGTTATTTGTTGAAGCTTTCGCTGAGTGTTTTCCTGGTGATATGCTACTTGTGCAACCAGTTCAGACGCGAGGTGACCATACCACGGGGCCAATTTATAATTTGAAAAAAGCTTTTGTTGGTGAGCTTGAACGTGCTTTGCTTGATGGATCAGCACAAGTTGCAGTGCATTCACTCAAAGATATGTCTGTTTATTATCAGGAAGGACTTCGTATTGCGGCGGTTTTACCTAGAGCTAGGGCGGAGGATGTCATGGTTAGTCACAGCTATACTCGAATTAGCGATTTGCCTAGTGGGGCAAAAGTAGGCACTTGTAGTGCTCGTAGAGCAGCACAAATACGTCAAATCAATCCATCTATTCGTATTGCTTTATGTCGAGGAAATGTCCATACTAGACTGGAAAAATTAAAGCAGGGTCAATATGATGCGCTGGTATTAGCTGGTGCAGGGTTGGATCGGCTTTCAATTCGACATTGTCCTGATCTGAATATCGTGGCATTAAGTTTAGACGACTTCGTTCCGGCAGGTGGGCAAGGGGCTATTGCTGTGCAAGCCCGTAGTGATCAATCAGATTTATTGCTCAAACTTGCGCGTGTGAATCATCTACCGACATACCGTGCGGTGATGCTTGAAAGAGATATAATTAAGCGATTTGGGGGTAATTGTAGTACACCACTGGGTGTCTATGTTCAACCAAAAGATCATGGATTTTCTGTATCGGTCTTTTTGGGCGATGTATTTGGTCATCAAGCAATAAAAAAGACCGATTTTTGGCCTTATCAATCTGAGGGTTATTCTGGTAAGGTCAATGATCTGGTAGACTCAATTTGTCGGGAAGGTGGCCAAGAAGTTTTGGATGGCTATCAAAAAGATTTAGGAAAGTTTTTTGATGATTAAGCGTGTGATTCGATTTTCAATTGCCGGGGTTGGGTGTGTGCTCAACCTCGTGGTACTGAGCTCTTTTGTTTTTGTGTTGTATTTTCTTTTGTTGATAACTGGTTGGCTGTCACGTCAATGGTCCAATGCTTTGTTGTCAATGATTGATATGATCGTTTACCGGCACTCCATGCATTTACGTATGATACTGGAAACGATTTGCCGAGTTCAATTCACCGGTTTCGGGGTGGATCAACTATCCCAGGATCAGCCGTTTATTATGGTTATTAATCATCGCTCTCATGTTGATATTATGATTATTTTCGCATTTTTTTATGATCGCATT
>MDTC01030458.1_pt1 | contig 16845 bp, 16 predicted proteins | sample 811181 | NCBI WGS metagenome assembly MDTC01 (sample SAMN05326644, study PRJNA326480) | marine metagenome | isolation source: seawater | place: Pacific Ocean: North | collected 2011 | reverse complement strand
TTAAAAAGAAAAAATAGGGAATATATATAATGAATATAGTTATTTTTGGATTTGCTTATCTTCTATCAGCTGTTTTATTTATAATGGCACTTCGTGGGTTATCATCGCCAGTCACTGCAAGGGTGGGTAATATATACGGAATGCTAGGAATGATTATAGCAGTTGCAACCACTTTATTATTACAACAAGAATCCTCAGTAAATATTTCTAACTATATCAATATATTTATTGCTGTACTAATTGGTGGTGTTATAGGTACTGTCGTAGCGCTTAAAATTAATATGACAGCTCTTCCTCAGCTTGTTGCTGCATTTCACAGTTTAGTTGGTTTAGCAGCAGTTTTCGTTGCTATAGGAGCATACAAAAACCCGGCAGCATTTAATATATTGGATAGTGCCAATCAAATATTTACTGCAAGTATGGTTGAGATGAGTTTAGGACTAGCAATTGGTGCTATTACCTTTTCTGGTTCAGTTGTCGCCTTCGCAAAATTACAAGGCCTTGTGGGAGGAAACCCTGTTGTATTTAAAGGGCAGCATTTGTTAAATGCGATTATCGGACTATCAATCATTGCATTGATTGCTCTTGTTTCAATTGATCCAGCAAATGAACAATATTTTTGGATAATTGTTGGTTTATCTTTTTTAATAGGATTTTTAATTGTAATCCCAATAGGTGGGGCAGACATGCCTGTAGTTGTCTCAATGCTTAATTCTTACTCTGGGTGGGCAGCCTGTGGAATTGGATTCACACTATCAAACATGGCTCTCATCATAACTGGTGCTTTAGTAGGTTCTTCTGGAGCAATTTTAAGTTACATAATGTGTAAGGGAATGAATAGATCAATTCTAAATGTTTTGCTTGGTGGGTTTGGCGGTGACTCAGTAGTTGCGGCTCAAGCAAGCGGAGGACAGAAAAATGTAAAACAAGGTAGTGCTGATGATGCGGCTTTTATTATGAGTAATGCTAGTAAAGTTATTATAGTTCCAGGATATGGTATGGCAGTCGCTCAAGCACAACACGCCTTAAGAGAGATGTGTGATCTTTTAAAAGAAAGTGGAGTTGAGGTTAAATATGCTATACATCCCGTTGCTGGAAGAATGCCTGGCCATATGAATGTTTTGTTAGCTGAAGCAAGCGTACCTTATGATGAGGTTTTTGAGCTAGAAGAAATTAACCATGAGTTTGCCACTGCTGATGTTGCATTTGTGATTGGTGCAAATGATGTTACAAACCCATTAGCTAAAACAGATCCAGCAAGTCCAATTTATGGCATGCCAATACTTGATGTTGAAAAAGCAGCTACAACATTATTTATAAAAAGATCATTAGGATCTGGTTACGCAGGCGTTGATAATGATTTATTTTTCAGAGATAAGACAATGATGTTGCTTGGCGATGCTAAAAAAGTAACTGAAGAAGTTGTTCAAGCATTAGGTTAGTACTTCTTCCAAGATATTTATAATCTCATATACATCATTCGCGCTATAATCACATTGCCATTGAAGTGCATTTTCCTCTTTTGGAATAAAGCCGTATAATGCCGAAATAGTTTTCATCCCTGCTCTATTTCCTGCAATCATATCTCTTTCGTCATCACCAATATATATGCATTCATTTGGTTCAATGCCCAGCAATTTTGCAGCATGTAACAAAGGTAGAGGATCAGGTTTTCTTTTTTTTAGAGTGTCTCCAGAAATACAACATTGAGGAGGTGAGGGAAAATCCAGTTTTTCAATAATTGGCTCAGATAGATAACTAGGTTTATTTGTTACAATTCCCCACTTTAAATTATTTTGCATTATAAAGGAAATCAATTCCTTTATTCCCTCAAATAAAAATGTCTCTTGGCATGGATTTAATGAGTACTGCTTTAAAAAATCTTTTTTGATGTTATTTTTTATTTCATCATCAGAAATACAATTTATAATACTAGCGTATCCAACAACACCATTCGCACCTTTAGAAACATAATTCTTACACTCAAAATGCTTAACTTTTTCGTATTTATTTCTTTTTAAGACAACATTGAGACTATTTATCATATCTAAGGATGTATCAGCTAAGGTCCCATCAAAATCAAAAAGAATAGCTTTAACTATATTAGATTTTTTGTGCATGAAGAATGTAGTTAGTGCTTACATCTGAAGATTCGTAAAAATTTTTATATAAAAAATTATATTTAATACCAGAGATATTTTTAATAGCATATTTGTTTTGAATGAGGTAATTGTTTATTTCTGATGGTTTAATAAATTTTGAATAACTATGAGTACCTTTTGGCACCATGTTTAATAAATACTCTGCGCCAATAATAAGAGATAAAAACGATTTCAAATTTCTATTAAGTGTAGACATATAAAAGGATCCATTTGGTTTTAGAAGACTCAGACATTCTCTAATAATTTCTTTTGGATCATCGACATGTTCAAGCATCTCAAAGCAACAAATGATATCATATTTTTTTTTCTTAGATAAAAGAGACTTTGTACTACAATTAATATAATTTATTTCTAAGCCTGAAACTTCTTTGTGGATGTCTGCAATTTTTATAGACTCTTCAGATAAATCGAGTCCCGTTACAAAAGCATTATTTTTTGCAAGTTCTTCAGATAATATCCCACCTCCACACCCAACATCTAAAACCTCTTTATCCTTGATGTCTGAAAATTTTGTAATAAATTTAAACCTGATCGGGTTCAGTAAATGAAGTGCTTTAAATGGACCACTTTTATCCCACCATAAATGGGATACATCATCAAATTTTTTAATTTCTGCATTTATCATGATTATTTTTGTCAATTAATATAGTAAAAAATCATTAAATTGTTAACTCATATTCTTTAGCATGTTAAAATAACAATGTTAATTAAGCAATAAATCAAATATAAACATATGGCAGATAAAATCACAGCAGTACCTATAGAACTTGCAATGAAACAATCCTACATTGACTATGCCATGAGTGTAGTTATTGGGCGAGCTCTTCCAGATATTAGAGATGGTCTAAAACCAGTTCATAGAAGGGTACTATTTGCCATGAACACAATGGGAAACCATTACAACAAACCATATAAAAAATCTGCAAGAATAGTAGGAGATGTCATAGGTAAATATCATCCTCATGGCGACACAGCAGTTTACGATACAATAGTTAGGATGGCACAAGATTTTTCAATGCGCTACATGTTAGTAGATGGGCAAGGAAATTTTGGTTCTGTAGATGGGGATGCACCAGCTGCAATGAGATATACAGAAATAAGAATGTCAAAAATCTCACATGAATTATTATCTGATATTGATAAACAAACCGTGAATTTTAGACCTAATTATGATGAGACAGAACAAGAACCAGAAGTTTTACCAACAAGAGTACCAAATCTTTTAGTGAATGGTTCTTCAGGAATTGCTGTTGGGATGGCAACTAATATTCCACCGCATAATTTAAGTGAAGTGATTGATAGTATTATTTATTTAATTAATGAAAATCCTCAAGCTACAGTAGATGACTTAATGAAAATTATTCCTGGACCAGATTTTCCTACTGCAGGAATTATTTTAAATAATGAAAATGATGAAAATGGAATTAAATCAGCTTACGAATCCGGCAAAGGAAAAGTATCAATGCAGGCAAGAACAGATGTTGAGATAAATAAAAAAAACAAAAAAGAGCAAATTATCGTTACTGAACTTCCTTACCAAGTTAATAAGGCAAGACTTATTGAGAAAATTGCAGAACTAGTCAGAGATAAAAAAATTGAAGGCATATCAGAATTGAGAGATGAATCTGATAAAGAGGGGATGCGTATTGTAATAGAATTAAAGAAAGGCGAGAACCTACCGGTAATTCTTAATAACTTATATACGCAAACGCAAATGAGGACATCGTTTTCAATAAATATGGTAGCTTTAGTTGAAGGTAAGCCCCAGCCTGTTAATTTGAAGCAAATATTAAACTCTTTTATATCCCACAGAATAGATGTTGTTACTAGAAGAACTTTATTTGAACTTAATAAAGCAAAGGAAAAGTTACATATTTTAGAAGGATTAACTATAGCTTTATCAAATATAGATAAAGTTATTAAACTGATTAAGTCAGCTGAGAATGTTGCGGAAGCAAAAAATAAATTAATGAGTGAAAAATGGGAATTGGGTTTTTTAAAAAAAATTAACAAAGTTAAGTCTAATGTTAAAAATATTAACTCAATTTCTTCTGATAAGGGCCAAATTAATGGAAAATATTTAATGACAAGCGTACAAGCCCAATCTATTTTAGATATGCGCCTTCAAAAATTAACTAATCTAGAACAAGAAAAAATATTTGACGAATATAAAGAGTTGATTAATAAAATTGACGAGCTTCAAAATATTCTAGATAGTAAAAAATTAATGATGAGTTTGATTGTTAAAGAACTTAAAGAGATCAAAGAAAGTTACGGAGATGAGAGGAGATCTGTTTTTGAAAAATTCAAGAATTTTTCTAAAAGCGATCTTACTAAGCAAGAGGATTTAGTTGTTACTCTTTCTCATGTAGGTTATGTCAAAGCCCAGCCTTTAAGTATTTATCAATCTCAAAAAAGAGGAGGTAAGGGTAAAACTGCTGCAACAGTAAAATCAGAAGATTTTATTGAGAAATTACTAGTTGTAAATTCACATGATTCTATTATGTGTTTTTCTAATTATGGAAAAGTTTATTGGTTAAACGTTTATGACATACCGCAGTCTGGTAGAACAGCCAAAGGAAAAGCGATAATTAATTTATTAAATCTTAGAGATAATGAAAAAATATCAGCAGTTTTAAAAGTTGGAGAGTATAGTGAAGATATGTTTGTAATAATGGCTACAAGTAATGGAATTATAAAGAAAACAAAGCTTTCTAATTTTTCAAAACCAAGGCCCTCAGGTTTAATAGCAATAAATTTAAAAGACGGCGATAATTTAATTGGTGTTAATGTTACTGATGGCAAAAAGATTATTATGCTTTTTTCTTCAAGCGGTAAAGCAATAATGTTTGATGAAAATAAAGTAACTTGTGTAGGTCGCAATGCATCTGGAGTAAAAGGGATATCCTTAAACAAAGATTTTAAAGTTGTCAGCATGATCATAACTTCACATGATTGCAAGGATAGTATATTAATATCAAGTGAAAACGGATACGGTAAAAGGACAAAAATAGACGCTTTTTCTGCTCAAGGAAGAGGAGGCAAAGGTGTTATCTCGCTTAAATCTAATGATAAAACTGGTAAAGTAATTGGGGCTGTTCAAGCATCAGAAAAAGACGATTTAATGTTAATTACTGACCATGGGAAACTTATTAGAACTTCTATAAATTCAATATCACTTCTTGGAAGAAATACCCAAGGTGTAAGATTGATAAAACTTGATAATGGTGAAAAACTTTCACAAATTGAAAAAGTTGAGGAACAATAAATTGAAATCATGTAAAGAAATTGAAAAAATAAGAGATAACATTGATGATATTGATCAAAAAATTATCAAGCTGATTGAAAAAAGAGTAATACAAGCTATAAAAATTTCAAAAGTTAAGCAAAAGCTAGATAAAAATAAAAACTTCTATAACCCAGAGAGAGAAGCACAGCTTTTAAAAAAAATCTTTAACTCATATGAAGGGAAAGCTTCAAAAGATGGAATTATTAGAATATTTAGAGAAATAATGTCTCTTTGCTTATCACTTGAGTCACCAATTAAAGTAGGGTATCTAGGTCCTGAAGGAACTTATACACATTCAGCATTAAAAAGACATTTTGGAAGCTCAGCGATAGATATATCATTCCCATCAATTCCAAAAGTTTTTGAATCCGTCAATAGAAATGAATGTAATTATGGTATTGTTCCTATTGAAAACTCTACCGAAGGCGTTGTTACTTCGACATTGGATATGTTTTTAAATCACGACGTATTGATAATTGGAGAAGTAGAAATTAAAGTTTCTCACAACGTGCTGTCAAACTGCTCTAAAATATCTGATATAAATAAAATATATGCTCATCCGCAATCTTTTGCACAATGTTCGCAATGGATTGATACTAATTTCAAAAATATACCTTTAGTAAATACTTCTAGCAATGCTGAAGCTGCAAAATTTGTTCAAAAAGAAAAAGATGCAGCATGCATCGCAAGCAAAGAAGCAAGTGAGATATATAAATTAAAAGTATTAAGTTCTAATATTCAAGATAATTTAAATAATGCCACAAGATTTTTAATTATCGGAAAAAAAATGACGGGGTCTTCAGGAGATGATAAGACAAGTATTCTTGTTTCAGCTAAAAATGAGCCAGGTTCTTTGTATAAACTTCTCAGCCCCTTGTCAAAAAATAATGTAAGCATGACAAAAATTGAATCAAGACCATCTAAACATAATAATTGGGAGTATATTTTCTATTTAGACATTGATGGACACATTAGCCAAAAAAAATTAAAAGATGCTACTAAAAATATTGAAAAGCTTTCAAGCTTCTATAAGTTTCTAGGCTCATATCCAAAAGCTATTAAATAAAATATGAAGATTGAAAACAAAAAAATTCTAATTATAGGTTTAGGCCATATTGGTGGATCTATTTTAAAAAAGTTAAATGAAGATATTTTATATAAGGAAAATGAGGGATATTTATTTGGCATTGAAAAAAATGAAAAAATTAAAAATGATATTATTAACTCTCAAATTAAAATTAAATTTGTTGATAATATATCTGACGTATTTGGTGAAGTAGACCTCATAGTTTTTTGTGTCCCACAAAAAGATGTAATTTCTTATCTTGATGATTTAAATCTCAGTGGAACTAAAATTATATTAACTGATACATGCAGTGTCAAAGGCGATCTGATTAAAAAGGTTGCAGATAAAAAAATTAATAATTTTATTTTCTCACATCCTATTGCTGGTACAGAACATCAAGGGTTTCAAAGCGCTAGTGAAAAAATATTTGAAAATTCAGTTGTATTAATTTCTCCAAAGAATGAAAGTAATTCAAGTATACATAATGTTGTAAAAAGTTTTTGGCAAGATAATATCGGTTCAAGTATTAGGATTCTTGATGATGCTATGCATGATATTTCTTTATCAATGACAAGTCATTTTCCGCATTTACTATCTTTTATACTTTCTAAAATTGTCACAGACAATTTTGACAAAAGTTCTTTTGTTATGACAAATAGCTTAAAAGATATGATACGAATAGCTAATAGTGACCCTAAGCTTTGGGCTACAATTTTGAATGAAAATAAAAAAAATATCATAGAATTGATTGATATTTTTCAATCTGAGATTGAGTCTGTAAAAGAGGTTTTAATAAGTAGTAACTCTGATGTAAAAAAGACTAAAGATTTATTAGAAGAATCGCAATGGCATAATGAAAATTTTAAAAGTAAATAAATCCTCACTTAAATCAAGAACTATCAACATCCCAGGTGATAAGTCCATATCACACAGAGCAATCATTCTCTTATCATTAGCATCAAATTCTTCAACAATCAGAGGCTTACTTGAGGCTGAGGATTGCCTTCACACAATTCGTATAATGCAAGAATTGGGAGTAAAAATTTATAAGCAAGGCGAAGAATATATTATTGAAGGAGTTGGCTTAAACGGATTAACAAAACCAAAGAAGGAGCTATATTGTGGTAATTCTGGCACGGCAATGAGATTGATTTCTGGCATACTAGCAGGCCAAGATTTTGAATCTCAGCTTACGGGAGACGCGTCATTACTATCTCGACCAATGGAAAGAGTAAGCGAACCATTAAAGTTAATGGGTGCGAACTTAACTCTCGAAAACGTAGAAAAAGCTCCTATCAATTTTAAACCTGCAAAACTTACTGGAATTGATTATGAAATGAATATTGATAGCGCACAGCAAAAATCTCTAATTATCTTGGCTAGTATGTATGCGAATTCAAAAACAAGAATTAAGCAGAAAAATCTTACAAGAGACCATACTGAGAATTTATTAAAATATTTTGATTATGATATTAATATAAATCAGCAGTATATTGAAATTAATCCTAATAAAAAATTATGTTCAAAAAATATTGATATTCCCTCAGACTGCTCGTCAGCAATGTTTTTTATAGTTGCAGCTCTGATAAGTAAAAATTCACAAATTACTATAAAAAATGTTTGTCTAAATAAATATAGAACTGGAGCTATAGAGATTCTCAAACGTATGGGGGGAAAAATTTTTATTGAAAATATTAAAACATCTAGTTTTGAGACTATAGGAGATATCACAGCTAAATCTTCATCATTATTAGGAATAGAAATACCAAATAATAAGATCTCGGATGCTATAGATGAATTTCCAATAATATTTATAGCTGCGGCTAATGCTGAGGGAGTAACTACTTTAAAAGATGCACAAGAGTTAAGGGTTAAAGAGAGCGATCGATTGTTAGCTATGTCAAATGGCCTTAATAACTGTGGAATACAAAACAAATTATTCAAGGATGGTATTAGCATTCAAGGTGGGGAATTTAAGGGAGGCGAAGTGAATGCATATGGTGATCATCGTATTGCAATGTCGTTTGTAGTATCAAGTTTAATATCAAAGGACAGCATCAAAATAATTGATACAAAAAATATTGATACCTCTTTTCCAAATTTTATAGAGCTTGCCAAACAATGCGGATTTATGATTCATGAATACTAATGTAATTACTTTTGATGGATATAGTGGAACTGGAAAAGGAACAATTTCTATTATGTTAGCAAAAAAAATAGGATTTCATTATCTGGATAGTGGAGCACTTTATAGAACTTTAGCCTACAAGATTGTTGAATCACAAATTGATCCAAAAAGTGATTTAACTAAATTCTTGATATCGATAGATAATTTTGATGTTTCGTTTATTTATAATAAAGACGACCAGATTGACGTATTTTATGATGGAAAATGTTTAAATTCTTTTATCCGGGATGAAAATACTGCTAAAGCAGCTTCTGAAATTGCAAAAAATAATGAAGTAAGAAAGTTTTTGGAAAAATATCAAAGACTATTTGAAAAGCCTCCTGGACTTGTAGCAGATGGAAGAGATATGGGTTCGAAAATCTTTAAAAATGCAGATTTGAAGTTCTTTTTTGTCGCAAATCTTAAAAAAAGAGCAGAAAGGAGGTATTATCAGTTGAAAAATCAGGGAATTAGTGCTAACTTGCCTGACCTTGAAGATAAACTTTCAGTTCGTGATATGAATGATACAACTAGAAGTTTATCTCCATTAGTAAAACCAGAAGGAGCAATTGAAATTGATACTTCAGATCTCACAATCACAAAGGTTTTTGATATTGTGATGAACGAGTACGAAAAATCAAATATTATAAAAAAATAATGAGTGAAGATTTTACAAATTTAATTGAACAAAGTATTTCAAAACTACAAGTTAAACAAGGTTCTATTATTAATGCTACTGTAATAGATATTAAAAAAGATTTAGTCATAGTTAATGCAGGCCTTAAATCTGAAGGCATGATTCCAATAGATCAATTTATAAATTATCAAGGTGATCTTGAAGTAAAAGAGGGTGACGTTGTTGAAGTGTCACTTGACGCAATTGAAGATGGTTTTGGTGAGACCAAGTTATCAAGAGAAAAAGCAAAAAAAGCAAAAGCTTGGGTTAAGATGGAAGAAGCATTTGAAAAAAAGGAAATTTTATCTGGAAGGATTACTGGAAAAGTTAAAGGTGGTTTTACCATTGAAATGCAAGATGCAAAAGCATTTCTTCCTGGCTCATTAGTTGATGTAAGGCCAGTAAGGGACACAGGATATTTAGAAGGAAAAGATTTAGAGTTTTTAGTAATCAAGATAGATAAAAAAAGAAATAATGTTGTTGTGTCAAGAAAAGCTGTGATGGAAATGGAAAACTCTGAAGAAAGAGATGAATTTATTTCAAATCTTGAAGAGGGAAGTGTTGTTAAGGGTATTGTAAAAAATATAACTGATTATGGTGCATTTTTAGATTTGGGTGGAGTTGACGGATTGCTTCACATCACGGACATGGCTTGGAAAAGAGTAAAACATCCTTCTGAACTTATAAAAGTTGGTGATGAAATAGACGTAAAGGTTTTAAAGTTTGATAAAAGTAAAACCAGAGTTTCACTTGGTCTTAAACAACTTAATGAAGATCCATGGTTTGAAATTAGTAACGCCCACCCTGTTGGATCAATCATTTCAGGTAAAATAACAAATATTGCTGATTACGGTTGTTTTGTTGAGATCCAAAATGGAATTGAAGGCTTAGTTCATGTTTCTGAAATGGATTGGGCAAATAAAAATGCTAATCCTGAAAAACTTGTAAGTCTTGGTCAAGAAATTAACGTCAAAATTTTAGATATTGACCCTGAAAGAAGAAGAATCTCTCTTGGAATAAAACAATGTGAAAAAAACCCTTGGGTTGAGTTCATAAATAATCATAAAACTGGAGAGCATATAAAGGGAGAAATAAAATCTATTACAGATTTTGGAGTTTTTATAGGTCTTGAAAATGGTATTGACGGATTAGTGCACCTATCAGATCTGTCATGGACAGTATCTGGCGAAGAAGCCGTAAAAAAATATAAAAAAGGTGATCAATTAGAAACAATATTATTATCTGCAGATCCAGAAAGAGAAAGAATATCTTTAGGTGTAAAACAACTTACAGACAATCCCTTCGCAGATTTTATGGAAAAAAATCCAAAAAATTCAGTAATGCAATTAGTTGTTAAAGAAAAAGATGAAAAACAATTATCACTTGATATTGGTGGTGATATTTCAGGATTAATCAAAAAAGAAGAGTTTACTGACATTGATAAAATTTCAAATGTACAAGTTGGTGATACTCTTGATCTTATGGTGTTAAATTTTGATAGAAAGAATCAAACCGTTTATTTTTCTCAAAAAGCCCTTGAACAAAAAAATACATCTGAGGTTCTAGATAAAATTGCTAAAGAGAACGAAGAAAGTAAAGCAAAACTTGGGGATATAATTAAAGACCAAATAGATAATTAATTTTTTATGAATGATGAAAGTAGAGCGATAACTAAATCAAACTTAGTTGAAAGAATCTCAAAGAAAGTCACAAACTTTGGCTTAAGAGACTCAGAATTATCTGTAAATATTATTTTAGAGGAAATAATCAACTCATTATCTGAGGGTAATAGAACAGAGATAAGGGGTTTTGGAAGTTTTTCAGTTCATTATAGAAAACCCCGTATAGGCAGAAATCCGAAAACTGGAGAACCTGTATCTCTTCCCGGTAAAAATAAATCTCATTTTAAGCCAGGTAAAAGCCTTAAATTCAGAATTAATAATCATAGCGACAATAATTTATAAAAGTCTTATAATATATTAATTAAATAAATAAATACTTTAGATCCAATAATGTATAAAATTATATTTTTTATTATATCTATTTTACTCTCGATTTCTCTTGTAGGTATTGTTGTACTTAATAATGCTCATATTCTTTTAAATCTATATTTTAAACAAATGGAAATAACCATTGGAATGGCGATAGTTATATCAGTAATCGTCGGATCCCTTGTGAGTTTTATTTTTATTGGTTCATTAATACTTTTTTATAGAGGTAAGTATGTAAAACTCAAAAAAGAAAATGAGGTAGTTAAAAAAGAGGTTCAAAATCTAAGAAAAATACCTATGCAGGAATAATTATGATCTACTTTCTTATATTTTCAGTATTTACTAACTTAATATTACTTTTTTTAATTACTAAAAATAAAACTCAAGAAAATAACAATAAAAAGAAAATTTCTGACGAATATGTAAAAGGACTTAATTATCTTATTTCCCAAGAAAATGACAAAGCTTTAGATATGTTTATTTCAGCAGTAAACTATGATGATGAGAATATAGAAACACACATTATATTAGGTAATTTATATCGAAATAGGGGTGAAGTAAATAGGGCAATAAGAATTAGGCAGAATATAATTGCAAGACCAGATTTGGATGAAAATATTAAATTTGACTGTATGTTTGAGCTAGCTAAAGATTTTCATAAAGCAGGGCTTTTAGATAGATCGGAAAATATTCTCTCACGACTTATAAATGATAATAAAAAGAATAGTGATTTAATAAAGATATATGAATTATTATCTTCAATCTATGAGCAGGAAAAGGAATGGGGGAAAGCGTCAAAAGTAATTCAGGATTTGCAAAATTTATCAAAAAAAGATTATTCAGATATACTTTCGCATTACCAATGTGAGTTAGCTGAAAATGAATTTTCTAAATATAATGAAAATTCAGCTTCGAATGCTATTTTATTTGCTGAGAAGTCCTTAAGTTATAAAAAAGATTCTATTAGGGCAAAGATATTACTTGGGGATATATATTTTTTCAAAAATGATTACGATAAATCTTTTTATTATTACACTTCATCATTTGAACAAAATCCATCGTTAGGTTATTTATTTGTTGATAAAATAAAAGAAATTATTGTAAAAACTAAAGATAATGGTATTCTGGATAGGTTAGAAAAAATTTTCTCACTACACCCTAATTACTCTTATTTTAACGAACAAATAAAAATTAGTGATAGCATGGGTCCAGAATATATTTCTGAAATAACATCTAAAGCACTTGAGAAAGGTGATCATTCTTTTGAGATACTTGAAAAATACATTGACCTTATTCTAGAGGGAAAAATAGCAGCTGATAATGAGTCAATTAAGAAAATAAAATCGTTTGTAAGTTTATTTTCAAAGTACGATAATCACCATATATGTGCAGATTGTGGTTTTTCCTCTAAAAGCCATTATTGGCAATGTCCAGGCTGCAAAAAATGGTCTACAATTTCAAGAGTTAAACTTAAAGACCATATTGATAGCGATACATATGTCATCAAATAAAGAAGATTCCAAGGTCATAATTGCTCTAGACTACAGTAATAAAAAAGATACTTTAAATCTAGTAAGTAAGTTAGACAAATCACTATGTAATTTAAAAGTTGGATATGAGCTTTTTTTATCAGAAGGTCAAAGTTTAATAAAGGAACTTCATAAAAGAGAATTTAAAATTTTCCTTGATTTAAAGCTTCATGATATTCCTAACACTGTAAAAAAAGCAATCAATGTTATTTGTGATTACGGTATTTGGATGACAAATGTTCATGTGCTTGGTGGAAAAGAAATGTTAGCTTCAGCGAAAGAGGTAATTAATAAAGAATCACCTGAAACTAAATTAATAGGAGTTACAATTTTAACCTCCTTAAACGATGACCTTCTTAAGCCTTTAGGTTTTTCTAATAGTGTAGAAGAAACAGTATATAACTTTTCCGACTTATGTCATGAAGCTGGCCTCGATGGCATTGTCTGTTCAGCTGGTGAAGCAATACATATAAGAAAAAAATTCTTAGATAACTTCTTAATTGTCACACCTGGAATTAGACTAGAGAACGAAACTGTTGACGATCAAAAAAGAGTTGTAACGCCTGTACAAGCAAAGAATAATGGTGTTTCCTACATTGTTGTGGGTAGACCTGTTACAATGAGTGATGACCCTTTAAGTGTCTTAAAAAAAATCAATAATGAGTTTAATAAATAATGGTATCAAAAGATAATAGAGTTAAAAAAGCAGTTTTTCCTGTAGCAGGCTTAGGAACACGATTTTTACCTGCCACTAAGGCTAGCCCTAAAGAAATGTTGAATGTAGTTGATAAACCACTTATTCAATATGCAGCAGAAGAGGCAGTATCAGCCGGTATTGACACTTTAATCTTCGTAACAGGAAGGAATAAAGTATCTATTCCAAATCATTTTGACAGAGCATATGAGTTAGAGAGTGAACTACTTCAAAAAAATAAAAATTCTGAATTGGAGCTTGTTCAAAATATTCTTCCAAGCAACGTGAATTGTATATACATAAGACAAAAAGAAGCTTTGGGATTAGGACATGCGGTTTTATGCGCTGAGCCTGCAGTTGGGAACGATCCCTTCGCAGTAATTCTTGCAGACGATCTTATTTTAAGTAGGCAAAAATCCTGTATATGTCAAATGTCTGAAAAATTTAAAGAGCATGAGGGAAGTATAATATCAGTTCAAAATGTTGATCAAAATAACATTCATAAATATGGAGTTATTGATGGAGAAAAAATCAATAACTCTGATTGGCTTTTATCTAAGATAGTAGAAAAGCCTAAAGCTAGCGAGGCTCCAAGTAATATGGGCGTAGTTGGAAGATATATTTTTAACCCATTAATTTTTGAATACATTAGAAAGACCTCTAAAGGAAGCGGTGGCGAGATTCAATTAACTGACGCTATTGATTTAATGCTTAAAAAAGAAAAAGTTTATGCATACGAGTTTAAAGGTAAAAGATATGATTGTGGGAGTAAGCTTGGCTTTTTAGAAGCTACCGTCGATTATGGCCTTAATCACCCAGAATTATCAAATGATTTCAAAAAGTATTTAGACTCAATTTAAAAATGGCTCCCCGGGACGGGCTCGAACCGCCGACCTAGTGATTAACAGTCACCCGCTCTACCAACTGAGCTACCGGGGAATAAAATGAATTGGTTTTATTATACTTTATTTTTGCTAAATATTTAATGTTTATATTGATAAAATGAAAAATAAAACAAAAGAAATGGAGAATTTAATCTACGAATTAAATAACCATAAATTATTTAATAGCTCTAAGAACCTAACAAAAGATCATTTAAAAATTTTTATGGAGCATCATGTTTATGTTGTTTGGGACTTTATGAGTATTGTAAAAAGTTTGCAACAGCATATATGCCCACACACAGTTCCTTGGAAACCTAGTCCATATTCAAAGTTCGGTTTAACGCACCTTATAAACGAAATCGTTTTTAACGAAGAATCTGATATTGATAACTCTGGAGATTACAAATCTCATTTTGAGTTATATATTGATGCTATGGAAGAAATAGGTGCTAATACTAAAAATATAGCGAAATTTACATCCCTATACCCAACCCAAAAGTCTACAGCTATAAAAGAAAACCTTATACCTAGTGTAAGTTTAAACTTTGTTGACAAAACATTTGAAATTTTAAACTCAAAGAAACTCCATAACATTGCTGGCATTTTTACATACGGAAGAGAGACAGTAATTCCTAATATGTTTAATAGTATAATAGCTAAAATAGAAAATAATAACGATTATGATATATTAAAATATTACTTGAATAGGCATATAAATATAGATGATGCTCGACATGGACCTTTGTCAGTAAAACTTTTTGACATTATATGTAACCAAGATAATAATCTAATACAAGAGGCTCACGAGAAAGTTTGTGAAGTTATTCAATTACGTATAAAAATTTGGGATGAAGTTTACAGCTACATTTAAAATTATTTAAAATTCTTTTTTGATATTCTCTATAGCCTTCTCTAAATTACTCATACTTGTTGCAAAAGATATTCTAATAAAGTTTTCGATACCAAATGCACTCCCAGGTACTACAGCAACATTACATCGGTCTAAAAGAAAGTTACATAGATCAATATCATTTTTTATATTATCAGTTTTCTCAATAGCTTTGCTTGCATCTACAAAGGCGTAAAATGAACCTTCACAACTATTAAATTCAAATCCATTGATATCTTTGAATGCATCAATTAAGAAATTAGAGCGTTTCTTATATTCCTTAACCATATTTGCAAGGTCATCTGTTTTATGTGATAGTGCAGCAATTGCAGCAGATTGAGAAATAGAGCATGTACAAGATGTACTTTGTGATTGAATCTTTTTCATTGCGTTTGTGATTTCACGACTACCTGCTGTATAACCAATTCTCCAGCCAGTCATTGCATATGCTTTTGATACCCCATTAAGAATGACAGTTCTTTCATAAAGATCTGGATGAACTTCAAGAATACTAACGAATTTTTTATTTTCAAGAATTATATGTTCGTAGATATCATCTGATGCTACTAAAATATTTGGATATTTTTTTAATATATTCCCGATACTTTCTAAATCAGATTTTTCGTAAACTACGCCGGAAGGATTAGAAGGGCTATTAATAATTATCATCTTTGTTCTATTATTTATAGAGCTCTCAAGTTTATCGGAATCTAATTTAAAGTTTTTTGTTTTATCTGTCTCCAAAATAACTGGGACACCTCCAGCAAGTTTTATAATTTCTGGATAAGAAACCCAATATGGTGCGGGCACTATAACTTCATCACCTTCGTTTAAAACTGATTGACATAAATTATATATACTCTGCTTACAACCTGTGGAAACAATAATCTGATCCCTTGAATACTCTAAATTATTGTCATTTTTTAGTTTTGAAATTATCGCGTCCTTTAATGCTGGCATACCGTCAACGGGGGTGTATTTTGTATTACCTTCTTTCATTGCAATAATGGCAGCATTTTTGATATGCTCAGGTGTGTCAAAATCAGGTTCTCCAGCCGTAAGAGTTATTATAGGAGCACCTTTTGCTTTAAGTTCTCGTGCTTTCATGCTCATAGCTATGGTAGCTGACAACTTAGTATTAGAAATTCTTTTTGAGAGTTCCATTAGATATAATTTATAGTAATTACTATAGAGAATATTATGATATCTTTAGGAAAATTAATAGTATTTTTAGGTAAATGATAGAAAAAAAATTTGAAATAAGTAAGCATTTTCTCCCTTCAGGAGACCAACCAAATGCAATAAATAACCTGGTTAAAGGTTTAGAGGAGGGAAAAGATTCTCAAGTTCTTCTTGGCGTTACTGGCTCAGGTAAAACTTTCACAATCGCCAATGTCATTGATAAAGTTCAAAAACCTACTATTATCCTAGCTCCAAATAAAACTTTAGCAGCTCAGCTTTATGGAGAAATGAAAGAATTTTTTCCTAATAATGCAGT
>MDTC01022410.1_pt1 | contig 16847 bp, 11 predicted proteins | sample 811181 | NCBI WGS metagenome assembly MDTC01 (sample SAMN05326644, study PRJNA326480) | marine metagenome | isolation source: seawater | place: Pacific Ocean: North | collected 2011 | reverse complement strand
TTGATATAGATTTTAGTAAAATTAAGATCTGGGCAGGTAATTATGACTTTTGGAAGCAGTCTAGTGAACTAGCTATCCAGCTTAGAGCTAATCAGAATAAGAGGGTTGAGGAAAAGGCTAAGGATTTAGAGGCTTTTATACGTAGGTTTAGTGCTAATGCCTCCAAATCAAAGCAAGCAACCTCCAGGCGTAAACATCTAGAGAAATTAACGCTTGATGATATACCTTCTTCCAGTCGAAAAACGCCTCATTGTATCTTTAACCAAGAGCGGGAAGCAGGCGATATATTATTGCAGGTATCGAACCTGTCGAAGACAATAAATGGCCAAAAGATTTTGCAAGACGTCAGTTTCGAGATCTTGCGAGGAGAAAAAGTTATTTTTGTCGGTAAAGATGAAGTGGCAATGACTTTATTCTTTGAGTTGTTGATGGGCGAAGTTGAGCCCGATGAAGGTACTGTCAAATGGGGAGTTACTACTAGGAGATCATACTTACCTAAAGATAACTCTAATTATTTTGAAGGGAAAAAAGACAATCTCATTGATTGGTTAAGAGAGTTTTCTGAGGATAAATCGGAGAACTTTATCAGGGGATTCTTGGGTAAGATGCTTTTTTCTGGAGAAGAAACCAAAAAGAGTGTGTCTGTTTTATCTGGGGGTGAGAAAGTGCGATGTATGCTTTCCCGTATGATGCTGCAGGAGGCAAATGTTCTGTTGTTAGATGGTCCCACCAACCATTTGGACCTTGAATCAATTATTGCATTAAATACTGGTTTGATTGATTTTAAGGGTACTGTCTTATTTTCAACTCATGACCATGATTTTGCTCAATCTTTGTCAAAGAGGCTGATTGAGATTACAGATACTGGTTTAATCGATCATCAGATTGATTATGAGGACTATATTAGTAACTGATGGCAGGTGATACGCATTCAAAACCATATAGCTCAATCATAAATTGGATATTGGTTTGCAAGTCGATCCTTTGACTTTGTGTCCAATTGTTATTTTCTGTGTCCTTCAGAACACAGGGGTTCTTTTTTTGATACGACAAGTTAAAACTATTGTTTTTATTATATCAATAAATATAAGTAGTTAAGAAGTGGAATAGCATTTGCTCTAGGTTTATTGGGTAACCAATAAATCTTTTAGAGGTCGACATAAATGTTTTCACATCGAACTATAGCTTCATTATTTTTATTATTGGTTTTGGCTTGCCAGGGCTGCGGCCTTGAAGTTGTTAGTAGTCACGGTAGTAGTCACCACCTATATTCACATGATCATATTTTCCTAAAACTGACCCATGATGATGGATATTCTACTAAACTTTTGACGAACGAGTGTATTGATCTTGATTCGGATGGAGATGGAAGTATTCGGGTTAGAAATTATGAAGAAGGTCATAATATAGATATCGATTGGCATCAAGGGTATGAGTTTATTACTTTCGAGATTTATGAAGATTATGAGCTTTTCTTTGATGAAACATACCGAAGTCGCAGATTTCGCTATGGCGAAGAGAATTCAATTGAGCTAGCTGTGAGAGGTGATTTATATCGTTTGGATTTGTCTGGCCCAAATTGCTACTAACGAAAACTGTGATTAGATTATGATATATGAGGAAATAAGATATGAAGTTCTTTTTTGTTATGAGTTCATTGAGCTGTTTTATATTGATGCAAGGGTGTGTGGCCACTGTGCGACCGAGGGGATTTCCCATCATTGTAAAGTCTAGCGGTAAGGTTCATCGGCATCACCATCATCACCATTATCATCGCGGCGGGCATCGTAAAGTGATTCGCATTTATAGATAAGCTATAAATGATTGGCTCAGATGGTATATCTGAAATATGAATCAAATTTATGCCATTACCTTGACGGGGCTGGCGACTTTGACATCATAAGAAGTTCGATATGCTAATATTGGAATGATATAGAGGGTTAAGATGGTTGATACCCCCAAGCCACCAGAGATAGTCACTCCCAGTACCTGTAATATTTCTCCTCCTTGCCCCATACCAATAGCAACTGGTAGCATACCAATGATAGTTGTCAGTACAGTTATTAGAATGGGGCGAAATCGTAGTTCTGCACTTTGAATGATTATATCCTGCTTCGATAAATTTTCATTTTTCTTTGCCCGATTGATAAAGTCTACAATCAAAATCGAGTTGTTTACTGCAGTGCCACTTAATAAAATTAATCCTAGCATCGAATTAATTGAGATAGGCTGACTAAATATAAACATCGATATTGTGACCCCTATGTAGCCCAGCGGTATAGCACCCAATATCATGATAGCTTGCTTCATATTACCGAACTGAATGGAAATAACGAGTAAGAGAAGGAGCACCGACCATGCTAGTGCAGTAATTAAAGAACTAATATTTGAGTTGATTTCACCCATTGTTTCTTCAAAATGCCAGGTATTTTGATCAATATTTGCGTTTAGTAGGGCCTCTTGAATTTTAGTTTGAAAATCATCTTTATTCTTGTCTTTGTAACGTCGATTAAGTCGGGCATCAATGTGATAAATTTGACGACCATTTTCTCTGAGAGTTAAACCCCAATAGGACTTGGGCCTGATATTGACAAATGCACGGATTGGAACAACATCATCGCCGATGCGGAACAGAATGTTGCCAAAGTCACCCGGCTCAATCAGATCGATGCCGGGATCTAGTTTTAGTTTTAGAGCGATTTCTTTGTCGTCTACGTATAAATCACGGATATATTTTTCTTTTATAGAGTATGAAATCAAGTTAGTTATAGTGGCTTTGGTGAGACTTCCATTCTTGTAGGCTTCAAATTTTCTTAATTTATTTTCGTCGAAATCCAGAACCAAATCATTAGATTTCCAGATTCCTGGTTTGGTTCTGATTCCTGTTAGTCCTTCTATTTTATTCAACTCATCTGAGATCTTTCCAAGAGTTTCTCGCTTTGCATCGTCATTTTTACCCGTTACCCCGATTCTAAAGTCCGGGGGGTTAGGTGTTTTTAGTGAAGTTGGTGCCCAGCCTTTGACTCTAACATTATAATCAACAGAGTTAGGCATAATTTCTTCGACTTCTTGTAGGATTTGATCAAATTCTTTCGGATCATTTAACAGAGCATAAACTTTTGTATTCCAACGACTCATTTGACTAAAGATCGATTTGAAGTGGTCCCCAAAGTTTTCCATAAGTTTTTTTTCAACAGGTGCAATAAGTTCTATTTTTTCTTCTGTCGTCAATCCTTCCTGTTTAAAATCAAACCTCAGAGAGATCATATCTGACTTTGTTTCAGATATAATGATTCTTGGTAAATAAACAGCACTGATGATAAGGCTGGTAATAAATAGTATGGCTGCACCTGAAAGGATCAAGTTCTGATATGCTTTATTATTGATGATTTTATGAAGGCTTCTAATATATGCGCTTCTTAAGACAGCTAATAGAGTGGTTAACGGCGCTCGCTTTTCGCCCATTTTTCTCTGCGAAATATTCTTTTTCGACTGGAATGAGAATAACACTGGTATAAATATAGAGGAAACTACCAAGGATACTAATAATACACAGATAATAACTTTAGCAAGATCACCTAAAATAGCAGCAGCAAGAGGAGCGGTATAGCTAAGAGGTAGAAATACTACGGTGGTAGTTAAAATGGAAGCTGTTACAGCTGGTAATACCTCTTTAACGGATTTTGCGATGATTTGGTACAGGTCGTAATCATCAGTTTTCTCATTTTCAATATGCCTTTGAATGTTCTCTATGATGACTACTGCACCGTCGATGACCATGCCAACAGCCAGAGCCATGCCACCTAGTGAAAGTAAGTTTACACTTATATTTAGTAGGTCCATAAGTATAAAGCCACCAGCTAGAGATAGTGGCATTGAGACTCCAATAAGAAGGCCAATACGGATGGAGCCGAAAAATAAGTAGACTAAAGATCCAGCGATAACCATGCCGAGAATAACTGCTAAGCTGACGTTGGAGATGGCATTGTTTATGAACCTTGCTGGATCCAAGAACAAATAATGATTCATGTCGGGATCTACGTCGTATATCTCGCTTTTGATAATCTCCATAGATAAATCGGCGACTTTTTTAATGTTGGCTGTTGGTTCGGGAGAAACATAAATAACTGAAGTAGCCTTGCCATTAGCACGAAAATAAGCCCATGGTATTTTAGGTTTTTGATGAAATTTAGCTATATCTCTGAGGCGTATAGGTTTGCCTTGCTTCCAGGCAATAACTAGCATTTTCAATGAATCAATCTGATCGACTTTATTGAGACCTCTGATTTTGAAAGTTTCTCCATCTGCGGCTTTAAACTCTCCCAGAGCGAAGTCTCGGGCACTGGAATCAATATTTTGTCTGACTTGATTAAGGTTGATGTTATATTTAATTAATTCTTCTTGTTGTACCAGAATTTCATAGTCATATTCATCGGTTCTTACTACGCCGGCGTTTGCAATATTAGGTATTTCTCGTATTTTGGGTAATACCCTTTGGTCAATGATATCATTTAGCTGTCCGATCGGGATTTTGCTTGATCTTAAGCCCACAGCTATCATTCCTGATTGGCTGTTATCCATGCGGATCCAGAATGGATTCCAAGAGCTTGGGAAACGATTCTCGATATTGGCCAGTTTATTTTTGACTAGTTGCAGAGCTTCTTCCGGGTCTTGGTCCCAGCTGAAACGTGTCTGAAAGCTAAAGGAGCGCGGATAGTATCTACCGTTTACTTGTTCAACATTATTGATGCTCTTGAGTTGAGCTTCAATGTCTTTACCCCAGTTTTGAATAAAGTCGTCGCTGTTAATATCAGGAGGGCTCAGCCAAGCAACGACCGTTGGTCGTTGGGTCGCAGGAAACAAAGAAAGTGGTATATTTTTAGCTTTACTTAAGGCAGCAGCTATAATCAGAAGCATAATGACAATCATTGTGCTTCTATTGCGCATGAGGCTGAGCATTTGCTACCCCTTCACTTTTCTTGGTTTATCGAGGACAACCCGCTCTCCTGTTTTAGGTAGGCGGCTATATGTGGATATGATTTGATCACCTTTTTTCAGGCCTTCGATAACTTCATATCCGTCCGAAGACTTTGTGCCTAACTTAATCTTCTTTTTTACGATGGTGAGGTCTTTATTGACAATGAATACACTGCTTTCTTTTTTAAGAAAGTGTGGATTTTTGACAATCAAACCTTTTCTAAAGTTTGATTGGATCATTGCTTTAGCGAATCCAGCTTTTCGAATGATTCTTTGGCAGCTTACAGAATCTCGTTTTGGACATGCTACTTTAATTTTCACTTGATATAGGCCGGTGTTTTTATCTGGGGTTTGGGAGTAGCCTGCCAATGCCCCTGGAATCTCCAGCTTCGACGGTAGACCTGGAGATAATTGGACGGTGATAACATGCTTTTTTTCAAGTTCCAACAAATCAGTTAATGTCGCAGGGGCATTTAAAATATAACTCTGATTTTTGCTGATGGTAAAAAGAGATTGATATTTACTAATGCGTGTTCCTTCGGTCAAATCAATGTTATTTATAGTGCCATTGACCAAGGCCCGCACTTGGTAAGGTTGATATTCTAGCCCTAGACCCGATGGTTCTATGATACCTAATTGTTGGCCTTTTCTAACTTTTTGCCCTGGCCGTACACTTAGCTTTACCAAGGTGCCGTCTACTTCACTGACTTGCTGGTATTCAGCTGCTGCCGTTAAGAAGCCGCCTAAGCTTAAGGATTGGCTGAACTCAGTTTCTTGAACTGTTTCGACTCTAACTTTAGCTGGATCATTCTTTTTGTCGGGATTTCTTGGCGGATCAGGCTCGCAGCATGTGATGACAAGACTGATTATGAATATGAAGAATGTTTTCACGCCATTTCCTTTCTGCGGGCAACGACCTTGTTAGCCTCTATAGGCTATGAGAATGCTAGCTGTGGCAGTGCACTCATTGATTGCATTGCAACATCTTCACATACACTAAGTCATATAGACATAATCAGTGCGTTTGTCAAATGATTTCGGTGGATTGGTAGGGGGAGGGCATACTGTGGTTAGACTGCCTAGCTAGTCCGACCTCAGTATGACACGATGTTAAGTATAATAAAAACCAATATTTACTACCAGACTGAAACTTCGTAGTTGAGTCTGACGTAATTTGCGCTTTTTGAACTTGTATCATCTTTAAAAAATGTGGCGGCTGTATCTTTGTTGATCGTTCCGGCAAATAGTCTAAAAATGGGGTTACCAAATGGGCTGTCCTTGAGATGGTAGGCCAGCATACCAGCTGTTCTTGTCGTACCGCTGCCTTTACCCCAGTCTGGCACCCCAGCACCTTCTTCGGTAATAATCCGGCGTGCATACTCTGCTCCTAGGGTTAGCTTCGAGCTGATTGAGTATTGAGGACGGATAATTGAGTCTGCTGCAGCCCAGTTTTGATTTTGTGCGGTATCTCCGGTCATTAGCTGATAACGGAATACATAATATAGGCCCAGTGTGTTGTCTTTTTTCCAATCACCGGCCCATTGAGTGAGGATCTTACTAGAACTCTGTTGTTTTTCCCCTGCGGCTCCAGCCCCGAACATGTTCGACATGCCACCTGCATAGATATGTCCTTCGGCAACATTAATGAGGGCAATATTATACCAATCTCCCCCGAATAGTTTGGTGCCCCAGTTTTGAAATTGCAGGCCGATGATGCTGCCTGGTGAGATATCATCGCCACCATCGGTGCTCTTAAATGATGTTTGATGCAATTCGATATTTGACTTTAATTTACCGTTTGTAAGCGGGTATTCCGTTTTTTGGATAAAGAGCCGGGTAGTATAGGGGTCTGCACTGGCATTGATCGTAATTTTGTCCTTACCTTTGACATGGACTGTGTTGTCCTCATCTACCCAGGTATAGTTAGTTTCACCGTCTGCGGCGCCTCGTTTTATACCGAGGGCAAATTCCAGATTAAATGGCCCAACATTTTTGAGCTTAGTACCAATACCAAACATATTATGTTCATCAAATGGAAATGACCCCGTTAGGTATTCCCCATCTCCCCGATAGTCGCGTTGCCCTATCCATGTGGTTTGATCGTTATCATAAAATTCTAGATAATTTAGACGAGCATTCACCGACGTATTATCTGCAGGTTGGCTAATATCAGGGGCGAAAAATCTAGTGTTTCCAGAAATGTCTACACCAAGCACATGTTTTGCCTGTTCACCGTAAGTAGATTCCAGAGTGAACTCTGTTAGATTGCCATTGATCTGATTTGATTCTTCAAACCATGGACCAAAGCTAAAGTTCTTGTGATTAGAGCTCTCCTTGCTGAGATCTCTTTTGAGTGTGACCCCTCCCCTAGAATATATTTTTGGTTGGAGCTTCCATTCAGCGGCTACTGTTTCTGTTGCAAGATATAAACTCATTATACTTGCCAACCAATATACAGATACTGGGTGTTTTTTTAGTAAATTCATCTGACTCATTTGGTGTTGCTCCATAGTGCTTCAACAGTTGGTTGCCTTTTTTTGGATCTATCATCCTGGTGTTCACTTGTACAGTCATGAGACGAATCTATATTGCCATTATATATAGAGAAATAAGGACTTTATTTCTTTTGTGACGAGCCTCTTTTTCTAGTATTTCCTCATGGTGATGGGCAGTTAGATTAATTCACTTACTTCATGGGTAAGCCAAATTAGCCATTTTGATCTGTTGTATGATTAGTCGGCATGTAAAAAAAAATTAATGAGAAGCCAAAGCACTATGCAAAAATTGCCTAATCAATTGCAATTCATAGCTACATTGAGTTGAAATTCATACAATAACAAAACTATTGAGCTAGAATAATTTTTCTTCTCCGAATTCTCATATAATGAAATAGGCCACGGTGTGGTTTATGGATTCGGATGAAAATTTCTGGAGGCAATCTTGGTAGCTCAGGGTGATAAAGAGTCAATACGCGCAAGAGCGGAGGCTTCGATCAAAAAAATGATCCGAGAAACCACGGTCAATAGGTTAGTTCAAAATGGTAATCTAAGGTCCAAGGTTAAAATTGTTGAGGTGGAAGATCAGGATGCCTTCGTATATGCACATTGGATGTCGATTATCTTACTGTCAGGTAAACACTGTAAGTTAACTTTCTCTACTCATTTTTTCAGTGATGACACTCGTGGTCTAGTTGCTGGTGGGGTTAGAAGAAGTCCGGATAAAATTACTTTTAATATTCAGGAAGATTTTTTCAAAGAATTTTGTAACGCCGTTGCTGGTGGAATCAAAGCATGTCTAGAATTAGCAAAGATAGAGATAGGGTTATCTTTACCTCTAGTTACTAGGGGATTTGATCAAGTGAATTTTTCAGATCACTTTAATGATAACTCTTTCCGGCATGTATGGGAGGTTGATTGGGGTAGAGGCTCTGTTTATTGCGCTTATGAGTTGGAAACGGATGAACCTGAATGCTTTTTTGACCTTAAGTCAGTTGGTGAGATTTCTCAAAAAGAAGGTGAAATAGAGTTACTTTAGTTAAATAGCTAGTCAACTAGATTTATCATTTTTATTGATATAGAGATACGGGAGTTTTTCGATGCCTACCGGCGAAGCTGTTTCGATGGTCAAACAAATTATGATTACGCAAAATCTTCGAGCAAGTCATAAAATTTTGACTAAATTAGAAAGATCAAAAAATAATGTCGAAAGAATGATTGATCGATTACCTGATATCTTTGGTATTATCGAGATGGATGGTCGCATATTGAAAGGTAATAAATCTCTAGCTGATTGGTATCATCTAGATAATGTAGAAAGAATACTTGGACATCAGATATGTGATTTATTCTGTAAACAGAGTTGGTCGATCTTTCAGCAACATTTGGGAAATCTAGTCAAAAATGAGAGTAATAGTGTTGACTTTGAACTTCAGATTGACTGTAACAGCAATGATATTCGATCTGTTCATTGGAATATTCAGAGAATAGATACTATTAGCCGGCGGAGAGGTGACTTATTTATAATCTTCGGTCGTGATATCACTCAAATTCGGCATTACGAGAAACAACTAAGTCAAATATTCTCAGCGATTCCATTAGGTATTTTTACAATGGATCCTGAGGGCATGATTGATGGGCCTCATAGTTTCTATCTAGAATACCTTCTTGGTCAGAGTAATTTATCTGAAAAATCGATGAAAAAGGTTATTTTTGAAAAAGCAGAACCGCTGATGAGTCAGAGTCAGGTGGCTGGGTATAAAGAGTTATTTGGTGTTTTTGGTATGGATGAGTTTTGGTTTGATATGGGTATGGCCCGCTATCCAGCTGAAATTTTCCTTCCTACGGGAGAAGATGATGATAAAGGTTTATGGTTAGGTTTTTCATATCACGCTATTTTAAGGGATGCTTTAGTCCATCGTGTTTTAGTCGTCGTTGAGGATCGTACCCAAATAGTTAAAGAACGGATGGAAGCTTCTAAAAAAGAGCATAATGATAATATTACAATTAATCGAATTCTTGATATTCAAAACTGTGATCCCGTTACTTTGAAATCGTGTATTGCTGATTTAAATGGTTATTTCCATAGGTTTGAAGAATGCTGGGCGGTGGGTGATTCAGACAGTGTTGTTAAAACATTGCACGGTATCAAGGGAGTTTCTAGGTCGACAGGTCTTCGTCGTTTGATGAACTTGTGTCATCACCTAGAAGATTATATGCTTGGTAAAGTTGTATGCGAAGATGGAGACATAGAACGCTCTCGAAAATCGATGCTCTCTGAATGGCATGAAATACATCATATGTATCGGGTTTTTTCTGAGCTTGATAAAGAGCCTGATGAACCAATGATTAATCCAGCTTCTAATACCTGGGTTCCTTCGAATCAAAAAAGAGCTTTGAAAACTTTACGTAAGATAAAGTCAAAAGCTAAAACGAAAGCTCTTAAAGAAGAAGTCAGCATACTAGAAAGGCAGTTGAAGCAAATAAATTATGTTCCGGTAAGATCTATTGTAAATCAATTAAAACATCATGTTGAATCTACTGAAGATATGTTAGATAAGTCGGTTAATTTGGAAATTGATTTGGAAGATGTGTTGCTTTCGGAGGGGACTTTAAGTCGAGTTAGAGAATGCTTATGGCATCTCGTTACTAATGCTCTTGATCATGGCTTTGAAACTGCGGCAGAGCGGAAAGTAGTTGGAAAGAATCCAATAGGAACACTGCGTGTTTGTTGCTATGTTAAAGGAGCCCAAACATTTTTTGAAGTGGAAGACGATGGTCATGGCTTTAATTTTCAAAAGATTGCTGGTCGAGCGCTAGAAAGAAAATTAACGACGCCTAAGAAACTAAAAGCTATGAGTAATAAAGATATTTTGGAATTTTTGTTCTCGAGTGGTTTTAGTACTTCAAATGAAGTTACGGTTGTTAGTGGTAGAGGTTTGGGGTTGGATGCAGTTAGAGATATCACTAAACAACTTGGTGGAAAACCTGTAATGGCCATGAATAAAAAGGTAGGAACCATGTTTAGGTTTTCGGTAAAATAATCAGTTTGAATATCGTTATATAGTGATATCAATTTTACCAATATCGGAATAAATTTTGTAAGAGTCTAGATCCTTCTGAGGAGATATATGGATAAGGATCAAAGACAGGCAAAAAGAGAGAATGAAATTCTTACGGCGGCTCATGATCTTTTTCTTGAAAAAGGTTTGCCAAATGTCACTATCGAGATGATTGCAAGTCGCTGTAACCTTGGTAAAGGTACTGTTTATAACTATTTTAAAAGTAAAGAAGAGATCTACGCTAAACTTTATTTACTCCATTATCAAACTCTCATGCAAACTATTGTTGATGTAGAAAAAGATCACGATCATGTTCCGGTTGTCCCTCGCCTTCGACGCCATATGGAATTGTTTGCTGATTTTCATATGGAAGATAGAAAACGTCATATGGTGTTGAGGCAGTGTCAGGACTCTATTGATATGGGTAATCTCCCAGAGGGAACCCGGAAAGATCTGTTAGCGGTCAATGCGCAGACATATGAACTGGCAGATAACTTATTTAAAACAGGCATGCAGGAAGAAGTGTTTCGCCAGGCTAATACAAGATGGTTGACCAGAATAGGTATAGCTATGCATTTCGGTGTGATTAGAAATTTGATCGAATTCCCCGGAGATATGACGGATGATGAACAACTAGATTACCTAAAATTGACCCGAGAAGTTATTTTAAAAGGTATGCGACGGGATTAATGGTTCGAACCTTCGTTTTTCTGACGCCGCCATTATAGTAAGCCAACTCATACTAACCTCTGTTTATTTTTTTTCACTATATGCTGAAATACTATGATAGCCTTGCTTTATTGGCTGGATGACCTGTCTAGTCTAAGACTTGGGTTTTTCATTATCTTTATTTTTAGGCTTTTGCAGAGGGATTTTTTCATCATTGTTAGTGCCACTAATCATCCATTGAACTCTTAAAAGAATACCTCTAACTATAGACTATAAACTAGAGCTGGTAAAAAATTAGGAGGCATTTATGAAGATCATAGGGTTTCTGTTAAGTTTGTTCGTAATTATGACGCACGGGCATGATGCCTTTGGCAAGTGTTTCTCAAGAAATGCATCGGTTGAACCCATTAGCCTTAATGGTTTGCGTGGTGTTCCAGCAGAAAAGGAGTTTTTGCGACATATTAAAAAGAGTGAACTTCAAAGACGTTTACCAGTTCGTTTGGGGCGTGCCCGTAATGGTGTTGATTTATTCAGAGTCGAATATACCTCTATTGATATCAAGGGGCAGCCTGTTTTAGTCTCTGGCTTAATGATGGTGCCTGATGAATGCTCTGATGACCAGCCAGTCATTGTTTTGCAGCACGGTACAATTGTCGAAGATATGATGGCTCCCTCGGTGACCGCAAGAGAAGGTCTGGCTGAAGCTGCTTTGGGTTTTTTGGTTTTAGTCCCTGATTATTTAGGCTTTGGTAGTTCGAAAGATTACTTGCACCCTTATGTGATTGCTCAGCCCTACCAGCAAAATGGTATTGATATGATTAGGGCAGGGAAGTGGCTAATGAAGCAAGAGGATATCGAGCCGGGGCCTTTGTTTGTGCAAGGGTACTCTGAGGGTGGCTATGCTGCGATGGCTTTGCAGAAGGCGATTACTAAGTTGGGTGATGAAGATATTAAATTGACTGCGGCTTCCTATGGTGCCGGACCTTATGATCTTTTAGCAACCGGATACAACCTGGTTAAGGCTGAAGAGACTAATCCCTTATATTTAACTTATGTTTTGGTTTCATATGCGGAGTATTTCGATGATCTTCCATCACTTAAAGCGATGCTGATCAATCCAAAAGAATGGCAATTGCCGGATGCGTTTGATGGCACGCAATCCTATGATCAAATTATAGGTAGAATGCCAACAGCAGTAGAAAAGTTGGTAACACCTAATTTTCGTAGTGGCTTTATTCGCAGGATAGAAGAATTGTACAAGGGAAATACTGTTAAACTAGAGCCATTTGAAAAATATCTGGTTGCCAATAGTGTTCACAGTGGTTGGGTGCCTCAAGTTCCTACCCGTTTGGTGCATTGTGTGGATGATAAGGTTGTCCCGGTTGCTAGTGGTGATCGTGCCTATGATGCTTTAAGTGCTGTTAGCGATTTAGTTTCCTATGAGCGCATTGAAAGTATACCTGGACGCAAACCATATACCCATACTACATGTCCTGGTTATTTCTCCCCGGTTCGCTGGTTTATGAAGATATTAGAAAAGTAAAAGCCAAGTGCAGTTGGATCGAAAACCCCACTGATGTTAAATGGAATTCAGTGGGGTTTTTTTAATGGTGTGGTTTTATCCTCACATACATCCTTTACAAAGAGCTATACAAAGGCCCTGGCGTGAGCTACTATCAGACATGTTGATGGTTGTATTAGTAAGCTAACACATTAAACCGTGGGTGGATGATGACTAAGCATCGCTATAGGATGATCGATGCGAAGATACTGCGTTTGATTGCAGCTGAAAGTTTTCTTCAGCTCATTAACGCTGGTTTATTTCTGATCTTCAATTTTCTATGCCTATCCAATGGATACGGAGATAATGAAATTGCTGAGTTCTTTAGTTGGCGTTTTCTATCCGTGATGATGGTGTCCTTACCGCTGGGGTTCTACATTCGGAAACGTAAAATAGTCCCATTGTTTAGGGCGGCAGCGATATTGGTGCCGCTGAGTGCGCTTGGCCTTATCTGGGGCGTAAAAGCTCATCATGATCTTGTGGTTATATTTTCAAGTGTATTGATAGGAGTAAGTACTTCTTTTTTTCAAATGGCATTTGTTCCATTTCTTATGCGAAATACTCCGAAAGAATGGCAGACGGAGGCTATTGCGCTTCATTTTGCCAGCTGGAGTACCACAACTTTTGTGCTGGGGGCTGGTTCTTGGTTTGCCAATTGGATGATGGGGGAAAAGGTTCCAGAGGAGTATGTGCTATGGACCTGTTGTTTGTTGGGTTTTCTTGGAGGTCTTTTATTTTATCTGCCGATCAAAGAAGTTGCTCCTGAACAGGATCAAGGGCGGGGACCTTTGCCCGATATAGAATGGCGAAGAATGGCTGTAGTCCTTCTTCCTGGATTGGTGATTGGTATTGGAGCGGGATTGACCATTCCATTTATTAGTATCTATTTTCATAATGTTTTTGAAATGGAGTATGATCAGTACTCTATTATGAGTTCTATTTCGACACTATTAGTAACTTTTGGTTCCGTAGGTGGTCCATGGGTTTTAAGACGCTATGGCTATGGCATATCAGTGATTGGTGTTCAGAGCCTAGCTGTTGTTGCATTATTTATTATGGCCGCCATGGAAAATTATGCACCGATGCCTCTTGCTTTTGGAATAGCCTGTTTTTGCTACATGGTCCGTCAGCCATTGATGAATATGGCAAATCCGATTCTATCACAGTTGACGATGGATTTTGTTGGTCCTAAAAGTCGTGAGCTGACAAGTGCCATTCAGCAGGCTTTGTGGTCTGGTTCCTGGTTTTTCAGTTCTCATATTTTTGCTCAGCTAAGAAGTAATGGTTATACCTTTAATACTGTCTTAACTATTACCGGCATCATTTATTCTTTGGGTATTGCCTTATGTGGGGTGGTCATTGTTCTTTCTCGCAGGGATGCAGTTTTAACCCAGGCTTCAGCTGAAGTTTTATAAGCGATCCGTTCTTTGACTTAAAAAGCACGAGGATGCATGTTTCATTGATCCTCGTGCTTTCTATCTGCTGCTATACTATCTGAATGCTGGTATGCCTGTGACTTCATTACCAATGACTAGGCGGTGGATATCTTCGGTACCCTCATAGGTGTTAACCGTTTCTAGGTTCATAAGATGTCTAATCACAGGATATTCATCAATAATTCCATTGGCGCCTAGCAGGTCTCGAGCTTCGCGAGCACAGTCTAGTGCCATCCGGCAGTTGTTCATTTTTGTTAGTGAAATTTGATGAGGTTGGATTTCACCTTTTTCTTTAATTCTGCCAAGCTGCAGTATTAGTAGCTGAGCTTTAGAAATTTCTTGTACCATTTTAGCTAACTTTGCTTGTACCAGCTGGTAGCTTGCTAATGGTTTGTCGAACATGCTTCTTTCTTTTACGTAATGCAGTGCTTCGTGATAGACTGCGTTGGCAGCACCTACTACGCCCCATGAAATTCCATATCTTGCTTGTGATAAACAGCTGAGAGGTGCTTTTAGCCCTATGCCTTCAGGTAAAATTTGATTTTCTGGGATGATGCAATCTTGAAAGTGAAGCTCGGAAGTAATGCTTACTCTAAGGGAAAACTTACCTTTCATGGTAGTGGTTGTGAAACCTTTAGTCCCTTTATCGACAATAAAGCCGCGAATCTTACCGCCATCTAGTCTGGCCCATACGATAGCGAGATCAGCGATGCAGCCATTGGTGATCCACATTTTGTTGCCATTTAGTTTATAACCTCCGGAAACTTTTTCTGCCTTGCAGGCCATACCTCCAGGGTCTGAGCCGAAATCTGGTTCTGTCAGACCAAAGCAGCCGATGATGTCACCTGTAGCCATTCCCGGTAGGTATTTTTGTTTCTGTTCTTCTGAACCATAAGCATGAATAGGGAACATTGCTAAGGCACCTTGCACCGATGCGAATGATCGAATGCCAGAGTCAGCGCGTTCTAGTTCTTGCATGGTTAAACCGTATGCTACTGGGCCGAGGCCTGCGCAGCCATATCCAGTAAGATTTGCTCCTAAGAGTCCCATTTCTCCAAACTGTTTGATCAGAGTTTCGGGGAATACTTCATCCCTATTGGCTTGTTGCAATAGAGGGATTACTTTTTCTTCGACGAAGCCTCTGACAGAATCTCTGGTAAGTAGTTCCTCTTCTGTTAAAAGTGAGTCGATATCCATGTAATTAAGTGATTGGTACTGAGCCATATTCATTTCCTTAAGACGTTCTTTAAAATACAACCAAGCAATCAAAGGGCGTAAAAAAGCCATATGCTATGGTGACCATGTTGCTCTTCATGACTTCTATTCATCTCTTATTCTAGAAATGTATCCCGAAAGTGCTTTACCGAAGTGGTGACGGGAGTTGTCGAGCGACGAGAAGTGTAATATATTTGCCGTCATTTTTAAAATCTAAAGCTAAAAAAAATGGCAAAATCATGTTTAATCGTGCAGAAATTATTGATCAAAATTTCAGTAAAAGAATAATAAATGGTGACCTACCACAGGTAAGTTTGGCTGATTGCGATACTTCAGGGCTCCAATCTCATGGTGCATTTGACCTATTTGAATCCCAGGTCATTAGCCGGCATTTGGACCTTAAGGCGCGTAAACTTAGGGAAAAAGGAGAAGGCTTCTATACCATCGGCAGTTCAGGTCATGAAGGTAATGCTGTCTTTGGTAAGCTAATGAGGCTTAGTGATTTGGCTTTTTGTCATTATCGGAGTGGTGCCTTTATGATTCAGCGGTCCAAGCAGCTTCCGGGGGCGACTTATCTATATGATCAGTTGCTTTCTCAGGTAGCGTCGTCGGAGGACCCGATTTCAGGGGGGCGTCATAAGGTCTTTGGTAGTCTGCCATTGGGGGTGCCCCCGCAGACTAGTACTATTGCATCTCATTTACCTAAAGCTATGGGTATGGCCTTAGGAATTAGGAAAGCATCTGATCTTGAGTTAGAGGGAGCAGTGCCCCGTGATGCCGTGGTCTCGTGTTCTTTTGGAGATGCCTCATTTAATCATTCTACTGCGCAAGGTGCTATCAATACCAGTGCATGGATGTCCTATCAGAATATACCGTTGCCGCTGGTTTATATTTGCGAAGACAATAATATTGGTATTTCTGTGCCCACTCCAAGGGGGTGGGTGAAAGAGAATATGCTTCATAAGCCGGGGATTCGTTACTATGAGGGTGATGGACTCAATATTTTTCAACTATATAAAGTTGGGGCCGAAGCTTGTGAGTATGCCCGCACCATGCAGAAACCAGTTTTTCTTCATGTTAAGACAGTCCGGTTAATGGGACATGCAGGCTCCGATGTTGAATCTTCTTATCATTCGCTGAAGAAAATTACCGGTATAGAAAGGGATGATCCGCTGATTCATACAGCCACCTTATTGTTGCGGCTTGGCTGGGCGACTCCTGATGAATTGATTTCCATTTATGAGACCGTGAGGTCTCGTATTGATCGCATTGCTGAAGAGGCGGTCAAGCGACCTAAATTGGAAACAGCGGTTGAAGTGATGGATTCCCTGGTACCTGCAAAATCAGATAATACATGGCCAGTAGCTCCTGAGCCTGAACAGAGAAAAGAACTTTTTGGGAAACAATGGGCACTGATGCAAGAACCACAGCA